>Ga0335077_10000789_pt1 | contig 36118 bp, 21 predicted proteins | sample Lox_Sample_31_FD_207151 | JGI IMG/M metagenome (GOLD analysis project Ga0335077, IMG submission 207151) | Soil microbial communities from Loxahatchee National Wildlife Refuge, Florida, United States - Lox_Sample_3.1 | ecosystem: Environmental > Terrestrial > Soil > Wetlands | place: USA... | reverse complement strand
GCGAGGCCGTGAACGCCATGAGTAAGGCCGAGATCGACTTCGGCGTCGACGGCAACATCCTCGGGGAGCGCGATCTTTTTCTTGTCGGCGAGGAGCTTGATCGCCGACAGATAGCAAGCGGACCAACCTACGGCGAACAACTGCTCGGGGTTGGTGCCGGTGCCCGGGGTGCCGGGCAGGGAAAGATGGACGTCGAGGCGGCCGTCGTCGGTGCGGGAAGCACCGTTGTCGCGGCCGCCGGTGGTGCGGGCTTTGGCGGTGTACAGCACTTTGTCGAAATGAGTGGTGACGTAGTCTCTAGCTTGTTCTGGTTGAGCCATGATGGGTTCCTTTCGTAGATAAAGATTCACACTTCCACTAACGAGTTACAGGGCGGATCGAGCGATGAATTTTTGTCACATGGTAAGAACGACGCGGAACTGGGCGTTGCCGCTCATCATGCGGGCGTAGGCTTCGGCAGCTTTGTCGAGCGGATAGGTTTCAATCATGGGGCGCACGCCGGTCAGTTCGGCGAAATGCAGTGTGTCTTCGGAATCGGCGGGAGTTCCGGCGGCCCAGCCTTGAATCGAACGGCTGCCCGAAATGAGCTGAACGGGGGTGACCTCAATGGGATCGAAGGTGGCACCGATCACCATGAGCTTGCCATTGGGTCCGAGACCATCAACGAGTTCGGACATGGCTTTGGAACTGGGGGCAGTGGCAAGGATCACCTGCGCGCCGCCCATTTTTTGCAGGGCCTCGGCAGCATTGGTCGCTTTGCTATCGATATAGACATTCGCACCGAGCTTCTTGGCGAGCGCGGCGTTTTCGGGGCCGCGGCCGATCGCGGCGACGTTATAACCAAACTTGTGAGCGAACTGCACGCCGAGGTGACCGAGCCCGCCGATGCCTTGAACGGCAACGAGATCGCCGGGCATGGCGGCGCTGTGGCGCAGCGCGTTATAGGTGGTGATGCCGGCGCAGAGAAGAGGCGCGGCTTCCACATCAGTGAGACTATCCGGTATCGGTACAAGCGCTTCAACGGGAGCCACCATGTACTGCTGGTATCCACCGTCATAGCTGATGCCAGCAATTTTCAGATTGCGGCAATTGCGAAAATCGCCGCGGCGGCATGAGGGGCAGGTGCCGTCCTGACCGCCGTGCCAGCCAACACCGACGCGCTGTCCCTTGTTCCACGCGGAAACACCGGAGCCTAGTTCTTCGATGACGCCGGCGACTTCGTGGCCGGGGACGCGGGGATACTGAATTCCGGGCCAGGCGCCCTCCTTGGTGAGGACATCGCTGTGGCAAACGCCGCAGGCGTGGACCTTGATGAGAACGTAGCCCGCGCCAGGCCTGGGAACTTCGCGCTCGACAATCTCGAAATCACCTCCCGCTTTGGAAATCTGTGCCACCTTCATTGGGGCCATTGCGACTCGGGTCGTTGCCATAATGCCTCCTTCGAAATCTAGGGCGGTCGTGAAAAGCGTTGCGGGCCAGTCAGCGGTTTAGCGTAGAGGGTGAGCCGTGAAGATATAGTCCTTGGCGTTTCACAGCGGGCGGTACTGCAAATGGTGAGCGCTTCATTCTGAAGGCACCGGGTTCATTCTCGTAACCTCCACAACTGAACCTGGTGGCTAATTGTCTGCGTCGCTCGAAGAGCGCGCTCCGTGGGTGGCGAAGAGACTACCACAGAATGAACCTCGCGAAGGTTAAATCTGAGCGAGTGCGTGGGCGGCACGGGTCGGTACCGACCCCGACCTTGCGGGAAGCCCATTGATAAGAAAAGAAGTCTGCCAAGTGGTGAGGACATGGGGGAAAGGATGCTTGCGAGGTCCGTGCGTTACCAGGTGCCGATGCGGACGACAGCCTGGGTAGAAATCTTCAGACCCTGTTGCGGGTGGATCGGGCCGACATCCTGTATCCAGGTGTGAGTGTATTCGACGTTGAGAAGGCGCCAGGCAAAGGGCCGGGTGACGACCCAATCGAACCCGCCGCCAGCAGCGACACTCGGGCCGTTCTGAGCGGTTTCGAACTCGTAGTTGCTGCGCGTGGGGTAGTGGCCGAGCGTACCGTTGCCATCATTCCACTCTTTGAGCAGCTGTTTCTTGAGAGCGAGATTATCGATCTCCTGGGTGACTTTTCTTCCGCCGAACATGAATTGGCCGAAGGGAGAGAATCGGCGAGCAGCCATGGGGGTCCAACGGAAGCCGCCACCGTAAAAGAGGGAATCCGCGCTGTAATTGGAATAAGGCTGGTGCATGATCAGACAGCCACTGACCTCAAAGATGGTCTGCCACTTTGGATTGATACGAGCGGCGCCACTGCCTCCGCCACCGACGCAAGAGCCGCCGCCGAGGAAGGTTTCATAGTAAGGAAAGGCGGTCAGTTCGATATCCGCTTCTTTCGGATGGGTATTGGTGAACTCCACGCCGGCGGGCATCCAGGCATTCTTGACGAATTGGAAAGGTTTGTCGCCGTCGCCGCTTTTGAAATCGGCGACCAGCTCCTTGCGAATTTCATAATTTTCGCCGAACAGGCCGATGCGCGTGTCGCGGGTCCAAGGAGGACGAAAAGCCATCATGTTGGCGAAAGTACGGCCGGGATTCAGAAAGCTCCGCGCGAGAATAATCAGGGTGCGATTGGTAGAGCGATTTTCGAGGCCGATGATGAGATAGCGATCGGCGGCGTCCTCGGCGAGCATGGTGCAAAAGCCAAGGGTAGGAGTATCGGTGAGGGTGATGAATCCGGGCGAAGCGTGGAGCATGACGTTGGCGATGGAGGCTTCGCTGATCGGGCCGATCTTCCACTGAGTGTGCCAGACAGCGCCGTAGGCCATGGAGCGAAGCATGCTCATCCAATACTCGCGGCCATCGCCCCACTGAACGTAACGATACTTAGGGTCGTTTTGCCGTTCAATGAATCCAAAGATGGAACCTTCAAGGGGGTGGCCCACGTACGGAGCCATAAATGTGTCGCTGTCGCTCCACCCGCGGAGCTCAGAGACCGAGCGAGTATATTGCTGAAACCAGTGCCCGTTCAGGGAATCCCGCGTGCCCGCCTGGCTCGCCAGGTCGAAGGAATGCATGATGCCTGTATAAAGGAGCGATTCGCCAATGGCGGGCGCCCAGCGGAAGTGGTCGGAGGACTTCATTTGGGTCGTGGGATTCTGAGGACGGATCGCGAGATCGGATGAGGTGGGATTCGTGGGCCGCTTGTCGTTGGGAAGCGACATGGCGGGAGGATCGGTCAGCGTGCCGGCAGCGGGGGGCACAAATGGCACGGATGAGGAGAATGGAGCAGACCAGTTCTGCTCGAAGGAGCGGAGAAACTGCGATTGGGCGTAGAGAACGTCTTGACCGCCGGAGAAGATATCCGGGGCAGCGGTTTGCTGTGCGAAGAGGAGGGTTCCTGGGGCGAGCAGGCAAATCAGAACAAAGGAACAAATGCACTTGCGGCACATAATGGGAAACTGATTATGCCACTGGGAATGCTATGGGCAAGTCTGATGATGGTCCCGTCGAGCCGAGAGGCCGAGCCGCGCGCCGTCGATCAGTTTCCCGACTCCCTGGTATATACCGGAGGACATTGCCGCGTCGAATTTGCCACGATTTTGCGCGACTCGATGCTGATCGGGGAAATAGCGGAACGTAGAAGAGTGTCCCACCTAGCGCAGCGTGTTGGAAGGGCGTGTGGAGGTGGAGCCGGATCATTCGTAGCGAAGGGCTACCATGGGGTCAACGCGCATGGCCCGCCTTGCTGGCAGGTACGAAGCGAGCAGGGCCACGAAGATTAGAAGGAGCGCCACGCCGAGAATGGTGAACGGGTCGGTGGGGCTGACACCGTAAAGGAAACCGGAGAGAATGCGGCCGAGAGCGAGCGATGCCACGACCCCGAGCAAAACGCCGGAGACAGCGAGCTTCAGTCCTTGCGAGAGCACGATGCGCAAGACAGCGCGGCTATCCGCGCCCAGCGTCATGCGGATGCCGATTTCATGGACGCGCTGATTCACCGAATAGACCATGAGCCCGTATAACCCGACGACGGCCAGCACCAGGGCGGCGCCCGCAAAAATCGCAAGTAGCGTTGAGCGGAAACGCGGCGCACTGACGGAGGCGGAAATATTCTCTTCCATAGTGCGCACGCGCACGACGGGCTGATTGGGATTGATATCGCGGACGATGCTGCGGAGCGCCGAGACTTCGGTGAGCGGACCGCGCTCGGTGCGCAGAACGACCGAGAGAGCGAACACCGGGAGAAGGGAATCTCCTTGGCGAACGGGCACGTACATCTCCGCCTTGGGATCGCCGGCGAGGTCCTGCTTCAGATCGCCGACGACGCCGACGACTTCCATCCAGGGAACCGTGGCGTCGGGCAGGGCACCGAGTTGGACATGCTTACCGATGGGGTCGGAATCCGGAAAATACTGGCGGACGGCGGCCTGGTTGAGTACCACAACGAACGGCGATTTTTCCGTGTCGGACGCGGCGATCAATCTGCCACGGATGAGCGGTACGCCGAGGGTCTCAAGGTAACCGGAAGTCACCGGGCGATAGCCAATGATCACGTAATCGTGCGCCGATTTTGGCGCGCGTCCTGCAATATTGAAGTGAATGGCGCTGCCCGTGCCGGTGACAGGCAGAATGGTGGCGGCGCCGACGCTGCGGACTCCGGGAGCAGCGCGAAGCTTTTCGAGCAATCGGTCGAAGAATTCCATGCGCTCCAGGGAGTTGGGATAAGCATTGGGAGAAAGCGGGATGTCTGCCACCAGCAGATTTTCCGGGCGGAAACCGGGTAGCTGGCTGGAGAGGCGTTCAAAGCTGCGCAACAAAAGGCCCGCGCCTACCAGCAAAAAAAGAGCGAGAGCGACCTCGACGACGATCAGCGCACTGCGTATGTGGCGCTGAGCGCGGCTACCGGTGGAGCTTCGCGCCGCTTCGTTGAGGACGGAGCGCAAATCGACGCGCGAGGTTTGAAATGCGGGCGCTAATCCGAAGAGCACGCCAGAAAAGACGGCGAGGGCGGCGGCGAAGGAGAGCACGCGCCAATCAAGCGTCACGGGAGAAATGTTGGGCACGGCACTGCCGCCGATCCGCAGGAGCCAGGCAATGCTTCCCCACGCGAGGAGAAGGCCCACACCGGCTCCGACGAGCGCAAGCAAGCCGCTTTCGGTCAGCAACTGGCGCACAATTCGGGAGCGCGACGCGCCCATGGCGGTGCGGACGGCGATTTCCTGGCGGCGTCCTGTGGCGCGGGCTAGCAAGAGATTCGCAATGTTGCCGCAGGCGATGAGCAACACGAGGCCCACGGCACCGAGGATGACCAACAAGGCGGGGCGAATGTTCGAGACCAGGCGGTCGCGCATGGAAGCTACGTCCGCGCCCATGTCGGTATCGTAGACGGGGTATTCCTGGGCGAGATTCGCGGCAATGAGTTTCATTTCCGACTGTGCTTGCAGGAGAGTGACGCCGGGGCGCAGGCGAGCAACCGCGGTAATTCCGGGATGCCAGTTGCGATCGTCGGGCAAGGTCTTTGCCCATGGTTCGAACGGAACGTAAACGTCTGAGGGAACGAGCAGCTGATAATCGGCGGGCAAAACGCCGATGATGGTGTAGCTCTTGTTGTCGAGGGTAATGGACTTGCTCAGGACTTCGGGTGAGCCGGCGAAACGGCGCCGCCAGAAACCGTAGCTGAGCACAGCCACTTGCGCGCCTCCCGCTCGGTCCTCCTCCTGGGCGAAGGTACGGCCGAGGGCAGGCCTGACGCCGAGTAGCGGGAACATCGAGGCCGAGGTCATTTGCGCGGGCAGGCGCTCAGGCTCGCCGGTCCCGGTGAGAGTGAGCGTGGTGACGCGCGTGGCGGACATCGCGGAAAACGACTTGGCACGATCGCGGAAATCCTGAAAATTCTGGTAAGAAGGGCCAACCACCGGCAAAGAGGGCAAGCTCTCAGTGACAGTACACAGTTGGTCTGGAGCTGTGAAGGGAAGCGGCCGCAGGAGGACGGCGTTGATGACGCTGAAGATCGCGGTATTGGCGCCGATGCCCAGAGCGAGCGTAAGAATGGCGACGGCCGTAAAGCCGGGATTGTTACCGAGCGTCCGGAGCGCGTAGCGCAGATCATGCCAGAAGGCGTTCAAGGTAATCTCCGTTTCTTGGAACGGTACGATTCACGGCGTGGCAGGCACCACAAGAGTGGCGTTGTTCGCGCTCGCGGGAATATAGCATAGGCGGCTTTCCGCCGACTGCTGAGGGCCGGACTTTGAGGCACACCCACATGGCTGGTTTGACGCACAGAACGGCGGCAGGTAATCAGCGGAAACGAAGCGGAAAGATCAAGTGGGGACGATTTGGCGGGCTAGCGGGTTTCGACGAGTTCGTGGTTTTTGACGGGGAGACCAAAACCGTTGATGAGGTTGCGGCGATGCTCGAGGATCTGCTGCATTTCTTCGGGAGTGCCGCGGACGGGCGGGATGTTGGCGATCGCGTCATTGAGCATGGCCCAGCTGATTTCAGAGGCGATGACGCTGTCGCGTGCCTGGGGCATACCTAGGTTTTTCCCAGCGAGGATGGAGCGCGCGAAGACATCGACCATGACGTCGAGTTTTTTGTCGTTAAAGGGAGCGGTTTTGCGAATGGTGTTGTGAACACCGAAGAGTTCGATGGTGGCGTCGGAAAAATCGTGGGACATGCGGGCGACGCCTTTTGTGCCGATGGCGTCAACGTAGCAGTTGTGCGGCTGCTCTTGCGCGAGATGGCCGTAGATGAAGCCCTGGGTGATGTCAAAGACCACCCCATTTTCGAAGGCACCGTGAGCCTGAACCCACCACGGGTCCTTGTAATCCCACATGCGAATACCCTGAGCGTGCCAGGTCTGGTATTCGCTCTGGGCGTACCAGCGGGCTACGTCAACGTAGTGCATGCCGCAATCGTGGAAGGGAGGGCCCTCGGGGTCGTGGCCCTCGAGGGGCATGTGGCCGGGCGTCATGTGGCAGATGCGGATGACGGCGAGATCGCCAATTTCGCCCTGCTCGATGAATTGCTGGATTTCCTTGTGATACCAGGCGTTGCGATTGAAGAGATTGACGGCGACGAGAAGATCGCTCGCTTCGATTTCGCGGACGAGATGCCATTCGGTTCTGACGTCGGCGGCGATGGGCTTTTCGGCGAGGACGTGCTTGTGGCTAGCGAGGGCGCGGCGGATCTGTGGCGGGCGGGCATCGGCGAGAGTGAAAAGGCCGACAGCATCGATGGTGGGATCGGCGAAGATGGCGTCGGGCGATTTGTAGATGGCGGCGGTGGGAACTTGTCGAGCGGCGAGATGGCGGGCCTGGCCGCAAATGTCGTAGATGGCGGCGACTTCCCAAAGGTCGCTATCGAGCATGGCGGATACAAAACCGCGACCCATCCTGCCGTAACCGAGGATGCCCGCTCTGAGTTTCTTGCGCATGGGGCGACACAGATATGGTAAGCGGTGGTGGGCTGGGCTACCGTGACTGTGGTCACATCAAGCCGGGCACCTGTCGGAAGGGTCTTGGGGGGTGTTGGTTTTTGACCTGACGCGTACACAGTTGGCCAACCCATCTGATATCAACTAGCCGCGGTGAGGCATTAGAACAAAGAAGTGCAGCTAGAGCCCGGCGCTCCTGCGGGAGCCTAGGGTACAATCTGTTGCACGATACCTGCCTGAATGTCACTGGCCCACGACGTGAGACCATGACTAAAACCCCCAAGCAGGGTCCACAAATGGGTACAGAGGAAACGCGTCCAATGGCATCAAGTAAGGGGGTTTTATCCGTTCCCCGCGAAACGTCCGTAGATTATCTCCCGAGGTTATTCATAGTGGCACTGTTGGCCGCTTTCCTTTTGTTTCCTTCGCTTCGGCGACCAGGCCTGGCTGGGTACGATGATGCGTTCTTTGCGCATCAAGCGAAAGAGATGGTGCGGACCGGAGATTGGTGGAACGAGCGGTTCAATGGAGAAATCATTCTTCAGGTTCCGCCGATGTATGCGTGGCTGGAGAGCTGTTCATTCAAATTGTTCGGCGTGAATGATGGGGCGGCGAAGCTGCCTTCCGCGGTTTTGGGATTGGGAACGATTCTGGTGTTGTATTTCTTGACGTTCGAGCTAACGGGCGACTCGTGGTTGTCGCTACTAGCGAGTATTGTTTTGGCATCGACACAGTTCTTTCTGAAGCTTGCGACTCACGCAATGACAGACGTGCCGTTCACGTTCTTCTTCACATTGACCTTGTTCTTCTATGTGAAGGGGCTGAAAAACAAGAGATATTTTCTGTGGCTCAGCTTGCCGTTTGCCGCGGCATTGCTGACTCGCTCCGTGATCGCGTTCCTCGCAGTGGGGATCATGGTGGTGCACCTGCTTCTGACGCAGCGATTGCGATGGCAACTTTTACCATGGTTGGCGGGCAATCTCGCACTGGGGACGGGGATCGCGTCGATCTGGTACGTCTCACAGTATCAATTGCATGGAGCGGAGTTCTTCTTTTCGCATTTCCACTACATCAATAGCAAGATTCACACGAGATCGAGCGCTGCTCATTGGACCACGGTTTTCAACTATCCAGTGGCACTGCTGGAATACTACTGGCCGTGGCTGCCATTCCTGGTGGCCGGAGTCGTGATGCAAGTACGTGCGGCACGAAGGCAAAAGGAACAGGGCGCGATTTTTTTGCTTGTGTGGATTCTGCTGATTCTCGTGCCATTCAGTTTTGTTGAAACGCGCTATCCACGGTACATCCTGCCCGCGTTTCCCGCATTTTCCATTTTGTCGGCGATGGCTTTGTCTCGCTGCATATCAGCCAAGTACAGGAGCCTGTTTTTTTTATTCAGCTATGGGCATTGGCTGTGTCGCTGTTTGCCTTTCGCTGTTGCTGCCACCAAGGGCGCGAGCGGATGAAATTCGGACTCTAGCGCCGGTCGCGGATTCGCACACCACTGCCGAGCAACGGACGTGATTTACACGTTCGAAGACGGCAGGGCGGATTATTTGTGCCAGTTCTTGTGGTACGGCGAACGATACGCGCAGCTAGCTCCGGATCGGCGGGAATTGGTGACAGTGCTAGAACAAGGTCCGGAAATGATAGCGATTCTAGATCGGAAGACGTTTTCGCAAGTGGGAACAGAGGTAACGGACCGGCAGATGCAGGTTCTCGGAGAAGCAGGCGAGCTGGTTTGCGTCCGTGTCTTCCAGTAATTCTTGACGCTGGTCGGGTCGGTGAGATAGATTCGCGGACGAATTCCCCCATTTTCCTCGCGCATACAGGACAAGAAGAATCTTCAGGAGGCGGATGATGTCTATTCTCATGGCGTTGTGGCTGCCGATTCTGGTGGCGGCGGTGGTGGTGTTTGTGGCGAGTTCGGTGATGCACATGGTGTTGCCGTATCACAAGAGCGATTACAAGAAGCTGCCGGACGAGGACAAAGCGCTGGCGGCACTACGGGGCGTAACTCCGGGGCAGTATGTGTTTCCGTACTGCACGCACAAGGAAATGAACACGCCGGAAATACAGGAGAAACTGAAAGCGGGGCCGGTGGGGTTGATGTTCGTGAGGCCGAGCGGGCCGCCGAAGATGGGAAAGTTTTTGGGAATGTGGTTTGTGTTTTGCCTGATTGTGGGAGTGTTTGTGGCGTATTTGACGGGGCACACAGTCGACCCGGGGGCACATTATTTGAGGGTGTTTCGCGTGGCCGGAACAGCGGCGTTTCTGGCGTACGGATTGGGGAATTTGAGCAATGGAATTTGGAAGGGGCAGCCGTGGAGCGTGACCATCAAGGAAGTTGTGGATGGATTGGTGTACGGGTTGTTGACGGCGGGAGTGTTTGGGTGGTTGTGGCCGAGATGAGGGGAAGGCGAGAGTAGAGAATCGAAAATCGATTGTGCGTATCACGTTGGGATGGTGAGAGCGGACGGCCTCAGAAGGCCGTCCCTACAGGCGGAAAAGGAACAGGCCCCGGAGAGATCCGGGGCCTGTTTTGTTGGTTCAATTTTGCGGCGCGCTGAGAGCTGGCATCCCTACGGGACAAGTAAAAGCCCTTCGTGCCCCAGGGCGAACCAGCGCTCGCGGTTACCAGTTCACCTTGAGGGCGAACTGGAAGATGCGTGAATCGTAAGCGGCGGTGGGCTGGCCCGCGAGGCAGGTATTGCCGCTCGTGGGGTCGCAGAGCTGGTTCACCGCTGAAATGTTGGTGTGGTTGGTGAGATTGAAGGCGTCGGCGATCAGGTCCACGCTGAATCGTTCGCCGAGAGGAATGCGCTTGGAGACGCGCATGTCCCAAGAGAAGAAGAAGGGCATGACGAACTTGTTGCGGCCGAGATTGCCATCGCATCCAGCGAAGGGAGAAATGCCGGGGATGGAGAAGGACTGGCCGTCGTTCTGGAGGCAGACGGTGGCGGAGCTGAAGCTGAAGCCGTTGATGTAGGGCGAGGTGGTGGCGCCGCCAATCGAGGGACGAGCCTGAGAAGCGCCGAGGTCGAGGCGGGAGTCGGAGCCACTGATAATGTTGAAGGGGCGTCCGGAGGCAAGTTCGATGATAGGTGCGACGGTCCAGTTGCCAGCGAAGTGCTTCCAGAAACTTTCGCCAGCAGAAGCGGCCGGAGTCTGGTACACGGCGCTGGTGACCCAGCGGTGACGCTGATCGTTGACGGAGTTGGCTCTCTCAAGCCAGGGGAACCGGCTGTCTTGAGGTTCGAGAGTGGACTGCAGGTCGGTGCCGTTGTCGATCGAGTGCGACCAGGTATAGCTGGAGAACATTTCAAAATTGTGGGAGAAGCGCTTCTGGACGTTGACAGTGAGCGCGTTGTACCAGGAAGCGGCGTTAGAGACCTGGGCGTCAACACTGTTGAAGGGCACGGGGACGCCGAAGCCAACCGGATAGTGAGCCGCTGTGGCCAGCAGTTGCTGCACGTAGTAACCACAGCCAGACGGACTGGGCTGCGATGCACAGATGGGCGCAAGCTGGGGGTTACCGAGCACCCCGGCACCGATGGCGGTGGAATACGAGGGGTTGGGACCGGAGGGCCGGAAGTAATTGAATACGGCTGGAGTGCCGATGGGGCCAACCGGAGTGCCGCTGCAATTCGGCCCGGTATAACCAAGGCCGAGCACACCGGGCAAAAGAGGCTGGCCGGTGGCCGGATTAGCGAACGCAACGCTGCCACCGCCGGAGACGTTGTAAGCCGGAATGACTCCGCCACACAGAGTATTGGGAGTGTTGGGAACAGAGACGGTTAAGGGGCTTGAGAAGCCGAGGCCAACGGCGTCGGCATTCTGCAGGTTGCTGGCGAGGAGGTAAGGATCGGTAGAGTTGACGTCGATGGGGCGGTACAGATGGAGGCCGCGAGTGCCCTGGTAACCGACGCTAACCGTCCAGCTGCTGGCGATCTCTTTCTCAACGGTCAGGTTGACCTGCTGTGCGTAGCCGTATTGGAAGTTTTTGGCGACGGGCAAAGTGAAAGGCAGGATGGGCAACGGGAAACCGGTGGAAAGGTAATTCTGATTGGCGAAGAGCGAGTCTGACGGATAGGGGTTGAAACGCTGCTGATTCGGTTCGAAGTACATATTGGGGAGCGCGTTGAGAGCCCCCTGGAAGATCGTAGAGCCGTTGAGGTTGGTGGTGGCATCGAGGCCGTTGCCGCACGGAGTGGTGACCAGGCCGCAGGCGGAAGCCAAACCGCCGGGAGAGAGAAGCTGAGCGGAGCGGCCGCCGTCGGCGGTGACGGAGTCGAAGGCGATGGCGAGAAGCGGGTGATCGTAGAAAAGACCGTAACCAGCGCGGACGACCATGCGGCCGTCTCCCTTGGGATCCCAAGCCACACCAATGCGGGGGGCGACGTTGTTGTAGTCGCGGGGAATGCCTTCCATCACGCCCAGAGCATTTTCGGCCGAGGCGTTGATGGAAGTGGCCGGGGCGAAGAGCGGACTGATCTCGACGTCGTAGCGCAAGCCGTAATTCAGAGTGAGCTTTGGAGTGATGCGCCAGGTGTCTTGGGCAAAGAAGCCGAAGGGAATGTTGTCAAAGGGATTGTTGGAACTGCCGATGCCCTGGATGTACGTGGTGGGGATGCCGAGACCGTAAGCTTGGAGCGGAGTAGCGCCGGGAACAGAAACGTCGCCGCTCTTGCAAGCTCCGTTGTAGGGACCAGTAGCGAGGCTGATGCAATCGGGCAAGCCGAAAGTGGAGGCAGCGAGAGGACCGAAGTTGGCGACGCCGCCGAAGTCCAGTTCGAAGATTTGTGGCGAGTTGGAAGCACGGAGAAGGATGATGTTGGCATCAGCGCCGAATTTAAAGGTGTGACGGCCCTTGGTCCAGGTGATGTTATCGGTGAACTCGAAGCGCTTTTCGACACGGTTCACCGTGGAATAAGGCTCGCGACCGAAGTAAGCGTAGCCGGGAATGTTGACGCCCAGATCGCTGCCGCCAGGGAGATTGGAGAAGCCGAAGTAATTGCTGCGGCGCGCGACTTGGAAGCGAAATTCGTTGAAGAGAGTATCGCTGGCGATGGTGTCGTGCTGGAAAGTGACGTTCCAGTCGTGGAGCCAGTTAACGCCGGTACGAGAGCCGGAGTTCTGACCGAGAACCTGGTTTTGCGCGGTGGTCTGAATGCCGGTGATGTAAGAGGGGGAGATACCAACGCGGATGAAGGAGTTGTTGCGAGAATTCCAATGCTGATCCAGGCGAGCGGACCAGAGGCTGGTTCTTTCCTGGACGGGGAAGTTGCCGCGGAGGGAATTCAGCCCGACGAAGGAAGTGGGCAGGCCAGCGACGCCGTAGGAATAGTTCAGATCGGTCGGGTTCACGGGCGTTGAGGAGCAGGAAACGGTGCCGATGGTTTGGCCGATGGGGCAAGTCATGGGAACAGAGAATTGCGCGCCAGGGCCCGGATTGACGACGCCGCCGGTCAGAGCAGGGGCCACGAGGCCGTAATCGAGGCGATTGAGAGCGACGCTGGAAGCAGAACCCATGAGGGCGGCATATTGGCCAGCGAGCACGGGGTTGATGCCCTCGAGAGCTTGCACGGCTTGGGCCTGATCCGGGGTCAGTTGAACGCTGAGGCTGGGCGAGAGGGGGACGGGGACGAGGCCGAAGTTGTTCTGGCCGATGCTGGAAAAGCCGGTCTCTTCTCGCTGAGTGTATTCGTAGGAGAAGAAAAAGAAAGTTTTATCTTTCTTGAGAGCGCCACCGAGAGTGGCACCAGCCTGGACACGAGTATAAGCCTGCTTGGTGGGGATGAGCTGGCCGTCGGAATTCACTTCGCCGGAGAAGGGGTTGCGGGCCTGGAAAGCGGAGTTGCGGAGGTATCCGAAAGCGTTGCCATGGAGCTCGTTGGTGCCGCTCTTGGTAACAATGTTGACGACACCGCCGGTGGCGCGGCCGTATTCGGCGTTGTAGTTGCTCAAAATCATCTGGAATTCCTGGACGGCTTCTTGGGAGACGGTGGAGCGAATGCCGTCGACGGAGTTGTCGCCGAAATCGGCGCCATCGACGCTGACCATGTTGGAGCGAGCGCGACCGCCACTGATGTTGAGACCAGAGTTGGGAGCGGGGCCGATGGTAGGGGCATTGTCGCGAGTGGTCTGGGAATTGAGCAGGGTGAAATTGAGGTAGCCGCGCCCGTTGATGGGGAGGTTGTTGATCTGGCGGTCTTCGACGGTCTGGGCGCTTTCACTGCGGGTGGTCTCGACGGGGGAGGACTCGGTGGTAACTGTAACGGTTTGCGAGGTGGTGCCGAGGGTGAGCTTGATGTCGTAGGTGGCCTTTTCGCCGACGGTCAAGCGAATGGCGGGGTTTTCGAAGGGGGCGAAATTGCTGCCGCCTTCGACATGCAGCTTGTATTCACCGGGGATGACGCCAACGATGGTGTAGCGACCTTCGTCATCGACGGTGACGGTACGCTCGCTGCCGGTGACAGCACTGGTGAGAGTGACTTTAGCGCCGCGAACCGCGCCACCTTGCTGATCGGTGACGACGCCGGTGAGCGTCGCGGTGTTGACTTGAGCGAACGCGCCGGGCACAACGAGCAGACTCATCACACAAAGAACCACCTCTACAAAGAGCAACCCCCTCCGTTGCATAGCACTTCCTCCTTGTAAACCAGCTACCCAGCCGCTAACCCCTAGCGGTGGCGAGTTATGTCGCCGTGCACCTGTGATGGAAATGATTAGTAGGCTTGTACTGCAAAGCACGAGCCTTTGCAACTGTAAAACGGGAGAAGCGGATTTGAAGAACCGATGCAAAGCGAGGGTGTTCAACCGGTTATAGGCAGAATATGGCGGGAAAGGGAGGAGCCAGGGCCAAAGAGACGGAAACCAAGTAGAAGAAGGACGATGTGCGTCGAGGCGAAGCGAGGCGTTAGACAGACAGATATTTCTGGACGAGTTTGCGGAGCTTTTCGCGGTCTTCGTCCTTCATGTGGACGAATTCGACGCCATTGCCGTTGGGTCCAACGTTGCGGACGATGGCGGTGGAGTGGATTTTACGGAGACCCGAGCGAATTTCGAGTTGGATGGAATCACCGGGGCTGAGGCGGCCGGGGGATTCGACGAAAGCGCCACCGAGCGAGATGGTTTTGACGCGAGCCATGCTCATTTGCTGACCGCCAATTTGTGCGCGCAGCGGAGATTCGAGAGGGATACGAGCATAGCGGCGGGGAATAACGAAATTGCCGAGGGGAGGCGCGACGGGCTCGAAGGCAGCGCGGGCGCGAGCCGATTGCGGACCTTCTTCCATGAGCGCGAGGGCGTCTTCGGCAGCGGCACGGAGGCCGCCGGGTTCGACGTAGGTGAGGCCTTCGCGTTTACCGGCGAGTTGGTGGAGCAGATCGACGGCTTCGATGGCGCGGAGGCGTCCGAGAGCTTCAATGGCCTTGATGCGCACAAACTGATCGCGCAGCGTGTCGTGTTCTCCCGCGGCGATTTCCATGAGGAGAGGAACGGCAGTGGATTCGAGGCCGAGGCCGATCTGATCAATCATCATGGGGACGACGAGAGGGTGCGCGTCCTGAAGAATGGCGGAGAAGACAAAAGCGGTGCTCTGGGCCGAGGGGGAATTGCTGGGACGCGAGAGTTCGCTCACGGCGAGATCCTGAAGATTCCATTCCCAGCTGGCCATGGCGCGGGTGAGTCCACGAAGGAGACGATCCGGATCGGCGGCAGCGAGCAGGCGGATGGCGGCGCTGACACGCTGGCGGCGCGCTTCAAAGAGGCGCGTTTCGAGAACAGTGAGAACGGGGACACCGATGATGCGAAGGAGCCGCGCCATCGGGGCGAGCATCTCGGGGCCGCGCGGGTCAGTGAGCAAAAGAGTCAGCCGGTCGAGCAGGCGATCGGGATCGCGCTGAAGCAGGCGGGGAAGCGCGACGTCGAGCGGGCGATTGGCAATGGCGGCGTCGACGAGAAGAGTCCAGCGATCGTTGGCGACGAGTCGATGACCGAGAGCGGTCATGTGTTCGTGTTCGGCATCGCGGGGAAGGCGTTCGAGGCTGATGAGAATATTTTCGAAGCCGATGAAATCGCCGCGAGTGACGGCAATGCGGCCGAGAGTTTCAAGAAAGGCGGCGAGCAGGGCACTGGTTTCCGGCGCGGACTCTTTCGCGAGAGCGTTCATGGTGAGCTTGTTGAGCTCTTCGGGAAGCTGATTGGGCCAGAGGGATTCGAGGAGATGGGTGAGTTCACCGAGCCCGGCGGCAACGGTGCGACGCGCCGAAGGATCGGGATTCTCGAGACGGCGCGCGTAATTCAGAAGAATGGTGCGAGCTTCGCGACGCGGCGCTTCCGCGCCGGCTTCGACGAGTTGCGCCAACGTCTGACGAACGACGGAAATGGGAACACACCAGATTTCGGGACCGCGGAGGACGGCGGATTTTTCTCGGGGCGCGAGTTCGAGCCAGAAGCGTTCGATCAGTTGTTCGCGCTGGCCGTCATTGGCCCAAGCAGAAGCGAGCGACGAAAAATGCTGGGACGAATGGGGGCCGCGGTACTCGCCGGCGGAAACGATTTCGTCAGCAAGACGGCAGAGCATGGGGCGGACAGCGATGGGAGCGAGAGTGCCATCGGCAAATTCAGTGTTCATCAATTCAAGAACGAGACACTGGGAAAGGCGCTTGAGATAAACCTGGGGAGCTTCGCCCTCGAGCGGGGCGTAGTGGTTCATGGCGCTGAGGAGCATGCGCACGGTATCGCGGCTGGCGCTTTCCATGGAAGCGTGAATGGCGCGCGCCGCTTCTTCGGGAGAAAGGCCGCGCGCGACTTCCATGGGAGGAGTAAGGCGGCCGATGAGGCGGAGAGCGTCGCTGAGTTCAGTGATCTGCGGCGCGCGAATCGGAGCGTCGATGGCGTCCTGGGGCGCGTTTCCGCCGTAAGCGACAAGAGCAGCAATCAAGCTGGCCAACACGGAATCGACTTTGCGTTCCGTCAGAGTATTGATCTGGATCCCTTCCACGCGGCGCTCCCGGAGACGTCCCGACCAGCCGCCGAGCTGGAGGCGTTTGGCCGACTCTTCCGAGTGTAGCAAGGTGGCATGGATGAGTTGCGCGAGGGTGTCCAATTCGCCCACATGAAATTTTGTACTGAAGTACAGGGTATGAATGCCGGCGCGCTGGAGGTCGGTGGCGAGGGCGTGGAATTCGCCACGGGCGTCGGGGAGATGGCCTTCGCTGAGTTTGGGAACGACGATGCCACCACGTTCGATGCGGACTTCGAGGCCGCCGATCTCGACGGCGGCGTTGCGGAGGGCGTCGTAGGCCTGGTCGAGACTGTCGAGTACGCTCGGATGCGAAGGATTGTAAAGGCGGCTGGTGCGCATGAGCAGCTGGAACGCGCGGAGTGCCTGCGAAGTCTGATTGAGCAGCGGATCGTTTTGCGGGACACGTTCGCGGGCAGAGGAGTGCGCGAGCGAGGGACCGGGCGCGGGAACGGAATGCGATTTCCGCGCGGACTTTTCGTCGCGAAGAGCGGTAGCGTGCGAAACCAAGTGACTCCCCATGCCCAGCGTGTGCCGGACTTCTGCCAAAAGGGTAAGGCCTGAGCGGAACGGCGGTACGTCAAGAGAGACTCAGGGCGGAACGCCAATCTGGCACATTAATCATGGGAGGGCGTACGGGTTGGGGACATAGTACGAGCGGGCCAGAGTGTGTAGAAGAAGGACACATTTAAGGCGTTGTGTTTCGTGATGGTTGGCATAATTACGCTTTTATTTCGCTGTACCAGAAATGAGATTTTCGGATGAGACGTCGGAACGGTCTGAAACGCGTTCAGCGAATCAGCGGCGGGAATTATCTGTGGAGGGTTTCGGTGATGTTCACCGTGCCGCCTTCGCTAGCCTGAACACCACGTTTGGCGACCTGATAGCCATTGAGGCGAAGGGCGATGATGTGCGTGCCGGCCGGGATCTGAATCCGCGCGGGAGTCTGCTGACTGGTTGGAACGCCGTCGACGAAAATGTCGGCGCCTTCGGGGAAGGATTTCACTTGCGCCCAGGCCACGTGGACCTGGTTCTTCTCTTTCAGGTTGGCCTCGAGGGCGGTCTGATTGTTGTCGTTGACCTGAACGCGGCCGACGTAGGGTTCGTAGCCATTGAGACGGATAACGAGGTCGTACTGACCGGGGGCGAGAGGAAGAGTCACAGGAGTCTGGCCGGATTGCTTGGCGCCGTTGACGAAGACGTCGGCGTTGGCAGGGTGGCTGTTGATGAAGAGACCCTTGGCGACGGACTCGAGATGAATTTTCTGATCCTTGGTTTCGCCGGCGTAGGTCTGAAGGGCGGTCTGAACGGGGACGTAGCCGTCTTTGCGGACTTGCAGGCTGTATTCGGAAGGATCGATATTGTTGAAACTGCAGGGAGTCTGGCATTCGAAGAGTTTCCGGCCATCGGGACCGATGAGAGAAGCATTGGCGCCGAGGACGTCGGTGACCACGTGAAGGGCGCTGAGACCTTTATGGGGGACGGGATGTGCGCCGTTGTCGCCAGATTCGGCGGAGGCGATGGGGGTGTCATCGTAGAGAATGTCGTCAACCACGCGAACGTTGGCGGGAGCATTGCGCATGAACTTCAAGAGAGCAGCGTGTTCGGCGGGGTGGAGTTTGCCGCTGAGAGTAAGCGTGCTGCTGGCAGCATTCACCTTGACGCGGCCGGTGAGGCTTTTGTCCGCGATGGCTTGTTCGATTTGATGCTTGTAGTCAGCGGCAGCGGGGGTGATGGCGGGTTCGACTTTTTTCGGCGCAACGGGAACGGGCACCGGGGTAGAGGCAGATTCGGCCGGCGGATCGACAGTGTTCTCGGAAGCTGGCAGCGCAGCCGGTTGATTCGATTCCGTGGCCGGGGTGGCAACGGGAGCCGTGGAAGGAGCTGAATCGTTCGAAGCTGGCGCCGCGTTGTTAGGACTAATGGTGCCAACAGGCTTCGGAGCGGGTGCCGTGGTGGCCGGATTTGGCTGCGACTGTTGCTTATCCAGTGCGCGAACCGCTTGCCATTCCGGGCGGAGGCGATTGACGCCATAGGCAATGACAGCGAGCAGGAAGATGGCGGCAAGGACGGTAGCGAGGGTGCCGGATTTTTGGGGTTGCTCCTGATACGGAGGTAGCGGACCGGTGCGACGAAGGGTGGGCGTTTGTGACGGCGATGCGGCGCGGTTCTGAAGGGAGTGCAGGTTGCCGGCGACGGGCTCTTCGACATAAGGCGTGCGGAGAGGCGCGGTGGGAGTAGAAAACGGGTTATTGGCGCCGGAACGGGAAGAGACGAGCGTGGCGTCGGGGTTGCGTTCCGAGCCACCGATGGCTCGATAGTTGCGCAGATCTTCGAGAAGTTCGCGGCAGGACTGATAGCGTTCGTCGGGCTCTTTGGCGAGGGCGCGAAGAACGATTTCGTTGAGTCCGGGATGGATGGAAGGATTGAGTTGGCGAGGCGGGATGGGTTCCTCGTTGACGATTTTGTAGATGACGGTGGTGATGCTTTGGCCGGGGAAGGGTTTTTCGCCGGTGAGCATTTCGTAGAGGACGACGCCCAGGGAAAAAATGTCGGTGCGGCCGTCGATGGGCTTGCCCTTGACCTGCTCCGGCGACATGTAGGATGGAGTGCCCATGACGTGAGTGGTCTGCTGCACGGTGCCCATCTGCAAGATTTTGGCGGTGCCGAAATCGGTGACCTTGACGATGTCGTCGGCAGTGAGCATCAGGTTGGCGGGCTTGATATCCCGATGTACGATGTTGCGTTCATGGGCGAACTGAAGCGCGCTGCAGGTCTGCTCAAGGATGCGGATGACGCGGGAAGTGGCGAAGGTGTCGCCGCCATCGAGGAGAGCCTGGAGGCTTTTGCCTTCGACGAGTTCCATAGTGATGTAGTAGAGACCGTCTTCTTCACCAGCATCGTAAACGACGACGATGTTGGGATGGGTAAGGAGACCGGCGGCGCGAGCCTCGGTCTGGAAGCGGGACAGAAGTTCCTGGCGCGACAGGCCCGTGCCTTGCTCGGAAAGGCGAATGGTTTTGACGGCAACGTTGCGGCCGATGACGGGATCGACGGCGCGGTAGACGACACCCATGGCGCCACGGCCCAGTTCGCCGAGGATTTCGTACCGACCAGCTTTGGCCATCGTTGTCATGCAAGTCCGAGCCGAGCCACAAGCGAGTGGTTCATCATTAATTAACACCACGCTGGCGGGGGAGTTTTGTTGCGCGTCTGCGGTGCGCACCGAGGAAAGAGAAACGCTGAGGCGGTCAGCGACGACGCACCGTCAGAGAAGCCCGATCCTTTTTTAGATACACCCTCGCCAGTTAGGACAGTAGCGGCGGGGAATTTGGTTGGTCAACGCTACGGGGGTACTAGTGTGTTGGAGGTGTATCTGGCCAGAGGGACAGGTGTGGGGGCGGGAGTTCGCCTCAGGACCAAGGAAAAAGCTGACATAAAAGTCAGCGCTACAGGGAAGAGAAACCCTTCCGGACTCAGGGGCGGGGCATGGGGTCGAAGGCGGGGTTGCGTTCGGGCATGGGGAGGTTGGTTTCGCGGATGGGGCGATCGATTTCGCCGGGGCGGGCGGGGGCTTCGAGGCCGTCGGTGAGAAGGAAGCCCTGCAAGGAGATGGCGGTGGTCCAGACGTTTTCGAGGGCGGAGATGTATTCGGTGTGGAGCTGGAAGAGTTTGCGCTGGGCCTGGAGAACGCGGGGGTAGGAAGCGAGCATCAGGCCGTATTTCTGGTCGAGGAGCGTATACGCCTTTTCGGAGCGGGGGAGAATTTCGTCGCGATACTGAAGAGCCATGAGTTTGGCGTTGGCGTATTCGTCGAGAACGGTGGCGGCGCGTTCGCGGAGAGTAAGAGCGATGCGCTGTTTTTCGAGTTGAGCACGACCGAAATCAGCGGACGCGGCGGCAACATTGCCCTGATTGCGATTGAAAACGGGAATTTCGACGGTGACTTCGGCGAGACCTTCCCAGCCCGTGGCGTGGGTGGGAGAGATGGGTTCGTTGTTGTATTGGAGGCCGCCGCGGAGCTGTAGATCGGGGATGGCCTGGCTTTTCGCGCGGGCGATTTCGGCGGAGGCGCGTGCGGCGACAGAATCGGCGATGCGAGCAGCCGGAGACTGCGCGGCGATGAGTTCAATGATCTGATCCTCATTGATATCGGGCCAGCCCTGTTGCAGATCGCCCACGACAATAGATTGGGGGAGATCGGGTTGGCCGATGACGGCGGTGAGGGATTTCCATTCTTCACGGAGGGTATTTTCCTGCATGCGCACGGAGAGACGCTGGCGCTGGGCATCGACTTCGGCCTCTAGGACTTCGGATTCGTCGGCCTGGCCGGAATTCAGGAGTTCGCGCCGGACTTGCGCGTAGCTCTGGTCAATCTGCGCGAGGTCGCGGCGGGCGAAGAGGAGTTCCTGTGCGGCGAGGACGCGGTAGAAGGCGGTTTTGACGGCGTTTTCGACGCGGAGTTTCTGTTCCTGGGCTTCAATTTCGGCAAGATGGATTTCCTGATCGAAGAGTTTTGCGGATTTGCTGAGTTTGCCGGCAGTGACGACGTTTTGCTGGACGAAGAAACCTTGCTTACCACCATTGACGGAGCCGCCACGGATTTCGTCGCCGATGTAACCGAGGGAGGGATTGGGGTAGAGAGAGGATTGCTGGCGGCGGGCTTGAGCGGCGCGGATTTCGGCTTCGGCTTGACGGAGTGTGGGATTGGATTGGGCGGCAAGATGCTGTGCGTCGTCGAGGGTGAGGAGTTTGTCTTGCGCGGCCTCTTGCGCGCGGCCGAAGCGCGGGTAGACGGGCGCGACGGGTTGGATATCGGCGTGATGGTGCGTGTGCTCCTGGGACATGTCCATGGGTGGCTGTTGCGCGGATGCGGGAGAGTCTGCGAGTAACAGTGCGATGGAGAGGGCGAAAGCGAATTTCGTGGTGGTGATCATTTTTATCTCCCGGGAGGACTTTTGATGTGGTGCTCTTGCCCCATTGGCGGACCGCCTCGGCTTTTCATTTTATTTCGGGTAAAAAGGCGGTCCCTACATTCCGAGTAAAATTTCTTGTTGGTTGCCTGTGGCAGCTGGGCTGCCGCTGATCGTTGGTTGCCAGCGGTTGAACCGCGAAGAGCGAGAGCAGGGCTCTCGCACTCCAAATTAGTGGTGATGAGGCTCGGGCGGAGGCGCGGGCTTGCGCTCTCGGATCAGGCGCTGGATTTCATCGTATTCGTTGCCCGGAAGAACGCGGAGCATGGTCATCATGCCCATCATGCCGGCGGACCAGTTGGCGGGAAGGCCGTGGTTTTCGGGCTTGTCGACGGCGGCGTCCATGGCCATCTCCATGAAGGCGTCCTGGGGAAAGCCGGGGACGGAGTTAGCGTTCTCTGCGATAAGGGAATGATGGACATGCTCGACGCCGATCGAGCGCGCGAGTGTTTCCATCTGGCTGAGGGCGCGCGGGTCGGTAGAGTCGGCGGTTTGAATCTGCCGATCGCGCAGCAGGTCCATCATGCTGTTCATCATGTGGTGCGGCAGATGGCAGTGAATCATCCACGAGCCGGGATACTTGGCTTCGAACTCGACGACTTTGGCCTGGGCGACGCCGACGAGAACGGTGTTGGTGGGATACCAGGTGGATTCCGGAGCGCGGCCGCCCTCGGTGCCGGTGATGACGAACTGATGGCCGTGAAGATGGATGGGATGATGATCCATGCCGAGGTTGACGAAGCGGAGGCGGACCCGGCTGCCGAGACGAACAAGAAGAGGAGTGGTCGCAGGAGCGCTGCGTCCGTTGAGGGTGAGCCAGTTGAATTCCATGGAAGCGGTGTTGGGAACGGAATTATTGGGAAGGACGGCCCATTCCTGGAGAACGATGCCGTAGTCGTGATCGACTGGCGGCGTGTGGGTGACTTTCGGATGGGCGATGAACATGCCGAGCAGGCCAATCATTTCCTGCATGGCGCTGTGAGCGTGATAGAAGAAGGTGCCTTCCTGGTGGATGGTGAATTCGTAGGTGAAGGTGCCGCCGGGCGGGACGGGTTTCTGGCTGATGAAGGGGACGCCGTCCTGTTCGATAGGAACTTCGAGGCCGTGCCAGTGCATGGACGTGCTTTCGGGAAGACCATTTTCGAAGATGACGCGGACGCGATCGCCTTGGGTGATTTGGATAGTCGGGCCGGGACAGGAACCGTTGTAGCCCCAGGCGTCGATGGTTTTGAAGGGAGCGATCTTAAGTTTGAGGGGCTCGGCTTTGAGGCGGAAGACCTTGACGCCGCCGTCGAGCTCGAAGGGGAGATCGGCGAGATCGGGAGCGAGCATGGGAGGAGGGGGAGTGCCGGGCGGAGAACTGCGACGTTTGGCGGCACCCTGCTTCGCATCGTCATTGATGGCCGCGGCGAGAGGCGCGCTGAGGCCGAAGAGTCCGGCGCCGAAGAGCATGGCGTCTTGAAAGAAATTTCTGCGAGAACCGCTCATAAAGCCTCCACGAGAGCACGGTTGAAGATGAATAGGAGCCCGCAGCCCGAAGACTCGCGGACGGCGACGGAGATTCGGAAGATTGCAGCTAGATCAGATCCGAAGTGGAACTGACGGGAGGGGTGGCGAGGCTTGTGGAGACGTATTGATGGGCAAGACGTTCGCAGCAAACGGCCCGGGCGCGGACAGGTCTAAAGCGGAGGGCGGGCAGAAGGAAACGTTATCGGCAGAGCTGGCTGCGTAGACATCGGAAATCGAGCGGGGAACGGTGGAAAGAATTTCCGCGGAGGCACAAGGTTCGGGCGCGGAGGCGAGTTTGATGCCAGCTGAGAAGTCGGGCGCTGAAGCATGGTGACAATCTTCCGCCGGGGATTGCGGGAACGCCGGCGTGCACCAGTGCGCGGAACAGCGAGCGGAGCAGAGCGAAGGCAGGAGGACGAGAAAGGCCACGAGGACGGCGGAAAGCCGGAGAGTCCAGGCGCGGGGATTGCGAGTGAGTTGCATGGTTAATTCAGTAAGCTACGCCGATTTCGGCGAATGGTCAAAGGGTTGGATGCGGCATATAGGGCGGATTGGGGACCACAGAAGCGGCGGTGAGTTGCCGTTGGGGGAGAAAAGCCTCACCCCTGGAAGGGGTGAGCTACAGGTTTCGTTATCGGTCTGTGGCACTCAGTCGGTGTGGGAGTAGGTGTCGGAATTGGCGGTGATCTTTCCGGCGAAAGTGCGATAGACGTAGAAGAAATAGCCGGAAGCGAGAACCATGCCAATGAGCCACCAGATGACGCCGACCTTGAGACCGTAGTCGCCGGCCTTGGCGTTGGTGACGGTGAGCGAAAACGCAGGATTGCGCGCAGGAAGCACCATGGGATAGACGCCGAAGACGACGCTGGTGAGCATGCCGAGCAAATAGCCGCAGGAAGCGAAGAAGGCGTTGAGTTCCTTGCCGCGACGCAATTCGAACTGCACACCGGCGAGGCCGGCGACGGCCAGCGCGGGCAGGATGAAGCCAAGCGGCCAGGTTTTGAAATTGGCGACGACTTGTGGCTGGACCTGGAAGGTGATCATGGTGAGCAGGCCGGTGAGAATGAGCACAGCCCACCAGGTCCAGGAAGCGACGCGCGAGGCGCGGTTGCGAACCGAGCCCTCGGTTTTCAGTTGCACCCAGAGAGAACCGTGCATCATGAGAACGGCGAGAGCGGTCACACCAACGATGATGGTGTACCAATCGAGGATGCCAGTGTGCTCGCCGAGGCGGAAATTGGTCCACAGAGGCTCGAAGAAGTAACCGGATTGATCGAGAGGGACGCCGCGGACGACGTTGCCCAGAGCGGCGCCGAGAAAAACGGCGAGGAGCAGGCTGGATAAAGAGAAAAGGAAATCCCAGAAGGGAATCCACACGGGGCTCTTGATGTGATTGCGAAACTCAATGGAGGTTCCGCGGAGGATCAGGAGCCAGAGAACGATCATGAGCGGGAGGTAGAAACCGCTGAAGCCGCTGGCGTAGAGAAGAGGAAAGGCGAAGTAGAGCACACCACCGGCGGCGAGAAGCCAGACTTCGTTGCCGTCCCAGACGGGACCGATGGTGGCGATGACCTGGCGGCGCTCCTCCTGCGTTTTCGCGACCAGGAAGTGCACAGCGCCGGCACCGAGATCGAAGCCGTCGAGAAGAACATACATGGCGACCATCACTGCGACGAGGCAGAACCAGAGAGTTTCCATAGTGTCCTCAATCCGCCGTGACCGGCGTGGGTGAAGTAGCGGCAAGATCGGGCTCGGGCCCATGATCAATCTCGCGATAAACCAGGAAGAGCCAGAGCATGGCAAGAACCGTGTACATGCCCATAAAGCCGAGCAAGGTGAACCAGGCGCTGCCGGCATCGACGCGAGGCGAAGCGCCGTGGGAGGTACGCATGATGCCGTAGATGAGCCAAGGCTGGCGGCCCAATTCGGCGGTCATCCAGCCGGCGGTGTTGGCGATGTAGGGCATGGGAGCACAGAGCATGAGGAGCCAGAGCATCCAGCGGGATTCGAAGAGTTTTTTGCGCCAAAGCAGCAGCGCGGAGAGACCCATGACGGCGATGAAGATGGTCCCGAGGCCGACCATGATGTGGTAGCTGTAATACACCAGCACGACGGTGTCAGGCCAATCCTGCTCGGGAAACGCATCGAGTCCTTTAACATGGGCGGACCAGTTGCGATAGGTAAGGAAGCTGAGCATGCTGGGGACTTCGAGAGGGTTATCGAGCCTACGCTTGTCGAGATTGGGCTGACCGAGAATGGCGAGCGGCGCGCCGTCCTGAGAAACGAAGAGACCTTCCATGGCCGCGAGGGTGACGGGTTGATGCTTGGCAATCATGACGCCCTGGATGTCGCCCGTGGGCACGATCTGCAACAGTGCGGCGATGAAACCAACAGTGACGCCAAGCCGCACGAAAGTTTTGCCGTAGGGAACATCGCGATTGGTGAGCAGGTAGAAGGCGCCGACGGCGGCCATGACGAAGCAACCGGTTTGCACAGCGCCAAGCATATTGTGGGCGTATTGACCGAGAGCCCAGGGATTCAAGAGCAACTGCCAAAAGCTGGCGAGGGCGATCTGGCCGTCAGGCAGCATGCGATAACCGACGGGATGCTGCATCCACGCGTCGGTGGCGACGATGAGATAGCCGGACATCCATGAGCCGAGGAAGACGAGAAAAGCGGCAACCCAGTGGCCGATGCGGCCGAGTCGCTTTTCACCGTAGAGGAAGAGGCCGAGGAAACTGGATTCCAGGAAGAAGGAGAAAACGCCTTCCATAGCGAGAGTCTGGCCGATGACGCCGCCGGCGGCCTTAGAGAATTCGGCCCAATTGGTGCCGAACTGAAATTCCATGGGGATGCCGGTGACAACGCCGATGGCGAAATTGACTCCGAAAATCTTGGCCCAGAAGCGTGCAGCTCGGTTGTAGTGCTCGTCGCCGGTACGGAGAGCCACCGTCTTTAAGATGACGATGAGAAGGGCGAGGCCCATTGTCAGCTGAGGGAACAGATAATGAAAGGTAACGGTAAAGGCGAAGTGAAGACGGTGAATATCGAGGGCAGAACCCATGGGAACTCCTCCCCAAGCGAGAACGTTGCATGATAGGAGCGACGGTGGAAGCAACCGGGAGCGATGAACCGAAAAGCTATTCTGCCACAAATCAGGAAGCGGAACAGTGATTTTTGACAACGAACATTCGGGGACGACGGGATGGGAAGGATAGAGCTCGCGAGACGGCGAAGTAACGGGTTTGAGGAAAGATGCGCGGGGCGTTATCTGTGCGGGGAAGGGAAGGACGGGGAAGGCACGTAGCTTGATGTTGACTGCGGAACGCGACGGACCTACACTCATGCGGCCGTAGGAACAGCTCTCCCAGCCATAGCGCTCTCGTTCCCGCGGAGTTCTCGGCCTATCCCTGAAGATTGAAGAACTGGAGCGCACCATGATTCTGCAGCTGCACAAGCATCAACTGTCACCGGGGCTATTCCAGTTGGAGTTCGTGGGGAAGTTGTTGATGGGGAACGACGCGCGGCAGGTGGAGTGGAATCTGTCGGAGTTGCTGGTGGCGGGGGTGAAGAAAGTGATCTTCGATTTAGCGATGTTGGACGGGATCGACAGCACCGGCGTGGGGATTATCGTGATGTGTCATGCGAAGTTGCAGAAAGTCGGAGGAAACCTGCGGATCGGCGGGGCTCAAGGAATTGTGCTGGAAACATTGCAAATGACTCATGTGGACCGGTTGGTGCCGATGTTTGGGACGTCGAAAGAGGCGGCACAGGATTTTGTCGCGGCATAGGGAACAGAGACCGCAGAGTTTGCGCCAGGCGATTTGAAATTATTGGAATGAAGCAACGGCGTCTTTGGGATCGTCGAAGGTTGTGAACAGATTCAGCAAGCCCACCATTTTTAGAGTCTGCACAGTAAATTTGGACGGTTTGAGGAGGCGAATGGCGCCACCACTTTGCTTGGCGGTGGTGAGATGGCGGACGAGCATGCCGATCCCACTGGAATCGATGGTAGGCACTTCTTCAAGATCGAGGACGATGCGATTCTGGCCCTGACCCAGGAGCTCGATGAGGGCAGCGTTGAAGCGATCGAGAGGAGGGCCCATGCTCAAGCGGCCCTTGAGCTTAACGAGTTTGACGCCATCCAGAGTTTTCGTCTCGATATCCAAGTTACGTGCCTCCGCCACTAGCAGTTCAAAAGAGCCACGGTGCGTTGACAGCGTTGAAGCCCTTTGTTAGAGTGCGCGCTCAAGTTAGATAATCTTCGGCCAAAAAGCAAGAAGTCGTCCGCCGGTGCCCTTCCCGCGTAGGAGTCGGTGGCCAGAGAGCAAGTTCATTGGCAGACCAGCAACCAGAGGCGATTCTAGACGTTTCGACGCTGGCATCGGACCTACTCGCCGAGCAGGAGGTCATCCCGCGCGCCCGCATTTTCGCCAAATTTGTGGCTAGCCTGCTGCCGGACGCTGCCGTCAGTGTATACACGTTGGCGAGCGACGGCGAGAACAATTTCTGGGTGTCGCGAGCGGTGGTGGGAGATGCGATCGTGCCGGACCATGAAGTGCCCGGCGAATCGGGATTGTTGGGCAAGCTGCTGGAAGAGAGCGAGCCGGTGCTGCGGCAAGGCGAGCAGTTGAAGCGGGAAGACTACGCGCACATCGATACTAGGAAGACGTTGTTGTCGCTAGCGTGCCTGCCGATCATCAAGGGAGATCAGTTGATCGGCGCGGTGGAGATTCTGGCGTTCGAGGAACCAAATACCGCAGACGATATCGAGACACTGATACCGGCAACCAACGTGTTAGCGGTGGCGCTGGCGGCAGCGCAATCGTATGAGCAAGAGCGACACGGGACACTGACATCGATCACGCGGCTGACGCAGCTGTACGACCTGGAAAAGGTATTTTCGTCGACGCTGGAAATGGAAGAATTGCTGCCGTTGATCGGAGCGAAGTTCTCCGAAGTGCTGGAATGCGAGGCAGTGAACATCTGGCTGATGCTGCCGGATGAGTCGGTGGAGCTAATGCACCAGCAGGGCGAAGACCCGACGGTGTTTCACGGACAAAAATTGAAGGCGGGCGAAGGGATCGCCGGGGCGCTGTCGGACAATGGCGAGGCGGTGTGCGTTTCCGACGCGGCCGATGCGCGGCTGGTGGAGCGAAACAAGGTCAGCCCGGAAACGCCGGTGCGGACATTGCTGGGCGTGGCGATCATGGACAAGACGGCGCTGGTGGGAGTAGTGGAGGCGGTGAACAAGCAGGATGGCACGCCGTTTGACGAAGACGATCTGTTTACGTTGAGCAGCCTTGCGGATACGGCGTCAACGGCGCTGCACAACGCGAGCCTGCTGATGGCAGAACGCAAAGTGGAAGTGCTGGAGACGCTGAACACGGTCAGCCACGAGATCACGTCGACGCTGAACCTGGAGCGCATGCTGCAGACGATCGTGAACGCGCCACAGGCGATCATCCCGTACGAACGAGCGGCAATCGTGCTGGAACAGAGCGGAAGATTCAAGCTGAGCGCGGTGACCGGGTTGACGCAAGTGAACGCGGATGCGCCGGACATTGCACCGCTGAACGAGATTCTGCAATGGGCGTCGCTCTCCGAGGGGACGATGCACGTGAAACAGCACGGGGAAGAGATCGACGCGGACCGGGAAGAAACGCGAGCGAAGTTCCGGAAGTATTTTGCGGAATCGGGGATGCGCGGGTTTTACGTGCGGCCGCTGAATGACGATACGGGGCGCGTGGGCATGCTGTCGATGGAGAGCAGTGATCCCGATTTTCTGGGGCAGGCGCACATAGAGATTCTGGAAGTGCTGGCCGGACAAGCAACAGTGGCGTTGCGCAACGCACAGATGTACAAGGAAGTGCCGTTTATTTCCGTGCTGGAGCCGGTGCTGGTGCAGAAGCGCAAGTTCATGGCGATGAAGAAGCGGCGGCGGACATTGATCTATGCGGTGGGCGCGGCGGCGCTGTTCTTTTTTGTGGCGTGTCCCTTGCCGCTGCGCGTGGATGGAGACGCGGTGGTGGCGCCAGTGCGGCGGGCACTCGTGCAGCCGGAGGTGGAGGGAGTGGTCGGAAGGGTTCTTGTCCGGGAAGGGGAAGCGGTGAAGCGCGGACAAGTGTTGGCGGAAATGGAAGCTTGGAATTTAAGGTCAGCGGTGGCGGAAGCGCAGGCGAAGTACGAATCGGCGCGGCTGAAGATGAATCACGCGCTGGCCACGAACGACGGCACGGAAGCCGGAGTAGAGCGGGTGCAGGCAGATTTTTGGAAGGCGGAGTTGGGGCGCGCGCAGCAACTACTGGAGAAGGCGCAACTGCGTTCGTCCATCGATGGAATCGTGGCGACGCCGCATGTCGAGACGTTCGCGGGGCGGAAGCTGCAACAAGGCGATTCGTTCGCGGAGGTGGTGGACACTTCACAAGCGGTGGTGGACGTGGCGATTGATGATACGGACGCGGGGCTGCTGAAGGATGGGCAAAAAGTGGTGGTGAAGCTGAACAGCTACCCGACGAGGACGTTTCGCGGGGATGTGGAAATTGTGAGCCCGAAGGCGAGCTTGTTTAAGGATGAGACGGTGTTTTTTGCGCGCGTGGGAGTGCCGAATAGTGATGCGGCGATCCGCGCGGGTATGGAAGGGCGCGGGAAGGTGCGGGTGGGGTGGTATCCGGCGGGGTACGTGTTTTTCCGGCGGCCGTTCCTTTGGTTCTACGCAAAAGCGTGGTATTGGCTAGGGTGGTAAGGGTGGCTGGGAGGCAGGGTATGTGGAGAGTGATGTTGCCGTGCGCCGTCGGAATGGCGCTGGTTCTCGCTGGCTGCGGGGATAGCGCGCCTACCCCGCCCAGCGTGACGAATGCGGCCACCTCCCCGGCGGGAAGCTCCGCGCCAGCGTCCACCAAGGCAGCCACACCGGCAGAAACAGCGGACACCTCGTCGACGGTGTCAGGGCCGATCATCGTTGAGCATCAAGTGGAAATGACTGCACAGCACGATGGGGTTATGCAGAAGATTTATTTCGATGCGCCGGCGCGGGTGAAGTCAGGAACACTGCTGGCGAAGATGGACGACCGGCAGACCGCAGCGAACCTGGAGGCGGCGCGGGCGAAGACCCGGAGCATAGCGGCGGATTTGAAGAACTGGCAGTCTGAGGCGCAGGTACTGGAAGCGGACTATGGCCGCGCGAAACAGTTGTGGGATTTGGGATTGATTTCGCAGGAGCAGCTGGAACACGCGAAGTATAAGGCGGAATCGGACAAGTATGATATCCAGCGCGTGCAGGAGACGCTGAATACGTCGAAGCAGGAAGAGCTGGCCTTGGAACTGGAATCGGACAAATTGAAAGTAGTTGCGCCGTTTGACGGACTGATTGCGCGGCGCTATGTGCGAGAAGGGCAAAACGTAGTGAAGGGCGATCGGCTGTTCTGGGTGACAGCGGAAGCGCCGCTGCTGATGCGATTTACGCTCCCGGAGAAATTATTTGGGCAAATACGCCCCGGTCAGACGTTCGAAGTTACATCTGTGGATGTGTCCGGAGAAAAACACACGGCGCGGGTGAAAGAGATCAGCCCAGTGGTGGACCCGGCCAGCGGCACGTTTGAGGTGCTGGTGGAATTGCAGGGTGAGCGCGGGTCGTTGCGGCCGGGGATGACGGCGAACGTGCACCTGCCCGATAAACGGTAATCGCGGATGAACCTCACGCGAGCTCTAAACGCGGCATTGCCAGAAATTCCGGCGAGACAGCTGGCAACACGATGCCCGCGGATGCCACCCGACGCGGTGTTCCAGGAGCACATTGAAGATGGAAAGCCCGTGGTCCGGGTGCTGGTGCCGAGCCAGGATTCGATGTACCGCTTTCCGCCCGAAAACTGGAGGCTCGTTCAGCTGTTCGATGGGACGCGCACGTTCGAACAGATTGCCGAACTGCACTCTGCGCAGTCTGGTGCAGCGTATGATGCGGACGAAGTGCGCGAATTTGCCGCCTCTCTCGAGGAGATGGACTTCTGGTACAAGACGCCGCAGGAAAAGAACGTTCTGTGGATGCAACAAAGTGCAGCCGAACGGCAGAGAGTCCTCAGGTCTAAGAAAAAGAAATATGGTGACCTATCCGAGATTGCCTTCCCGGCCGTAAACCCTGACCGATTCTTGACCTGGCTGCACAGCTACACAAGTTTCATGTACACGTGGTGGTTCACTCTGGCCACGCTTGGGCTATTCGGGGTCATGGCGGGAATTACGATGGCGCACTGGTCAGAGATCGGGCGCGACAGTCTGCACTTTTTCAACTTTGCCGACAAGACCTGGGGAGACGTCGGCGTCTTTTACATATTGGCCGTGCTCACAATGTGCTGGCATGAAATCGGCCATGGCCATGCGTGCAAACATTATGGGGGACGAGTACGCGCGATGGGTTTCCTGCTGATTTATCTGACGCCGGCGTTTTACACGGACACGAGCGAAGGGGTCATCAAGGGGAACAAGTTTCAGAACTTCATCATTTCACTGGCTGGAGTGTGGTCGGAATTGCTGATTTGCGCTGTGGCGACGATCGTGTGGTGGGGCACGCCGCCGGACACCACAGTGCACGACCTGGCGTACTTCCTGATGCTGATGACTGGCTTTGCTTCCGTGCTGATCAACTGGAACCCGCTGATGAAGCTCGACGGGTACCACATGATGACGGAAATCTGGGGATTGGTGGATCTGAAAGAGATCTCCACGGCATATGTTGCGGCGTTAGTAAAGAAGTACATATGGCGCTTGCCGGTAGAAGTGCCATATCTGCCTAGGCGGCGGCGCCTGGGCTATGTGGTGTATGGAATCCTCTCAGGGATTTACAGCTACACGGTGCTTTATGTGATAGCGCGATTTGTTGGCAATGTTTTTCGGAACTTTAATCCGGACTGGTCGTTCATACCCGAAATTGCGACTGCCGCTTTGATCTTCCGATCTCGAATCGTGAAACTGGTGAACTTCATGAAGTTTGTCTACCTGGATAAGAAAGACCGAATTACGGCATGGATGAAATCGCGGAGCTCGGCGGGCTTCGCTCTAGCGGTGGTGTTGCTTCTAATCCTGCCTGTGTGGCGAGAGTCAGCGCAGGGAAGATTCGTGTTGGAGCCTGCACAGCAAGTGGTGATTCGCTCGAAAGTGCCCGGAATGATCACCGCGGTACACGCGGGAGAAGGAATGGCAGTAGCGGCCGGGGCCCTCCTATTGGAACTGCGAAACACGCCGCTGGAATCGGAGTACCGCCAAGCCAAAGCGGATTCTCAGGTAGCAACAGTGCATGCCGCGGCAGCAGCCATGAAATACGGTGATTTGGGAGCGGCAATTCAACGGCGAGAGGAATTGGGACGAAAGCAGTACAACCTGGCAATGCAAGAAGGGCAGTTGGCGATAATGAGCCCGATCGGCGGCGTGGTTTTGACGCCTCGGCCACTCAATAAGTTGGGCGAATACGCGCCCGCGGGTGCGGAGTTGCTGGAGATTGGCGACTTGAGCCGCATGAAGGCCCGGATTTACATGCCGGAACACGAACTGGAGAGTGTCCGGCCCGGCGCAGCGGCCCATGCGCAAGTGGATGGCTTGGGGAAAATATGGAAGGCCCAGGTGGTAGAAGTCGCGCGAGTATCGGGAGAAATGGACCGGGCACTGATCGAATCGTCTTCGTATAAAGGGCTGGCGCTACCGAACGTGTATTTCGTGGATTTGTACCTGCCCAACACAGAGCAGGTTTTGAAGCCGGGCATGACCGGAACAGCAAGGGTCTATGGACGAAGGCGCAGCCTCGCGAACTTCGCGTGGAAGGAAGTGAAGCAGTTTTTCGGGCGTAAAGTCTGGTAAAAAAAAAGAGCCAAGCTGCGAGCAGCCTGGCTCTGGAATTCGAAAAGTCAGATACAGTACTACTTGCGGCCCAAATTCTTGACGGCGGTCATTTTCAAGGCAGGCCTCTTGGCGGCCGCATTCTTCGATGCCGCAGCCTTCGACGCAGGCCTCTTGGCCGCCGCGGCGCGCCGGACGCTCAAGTTCTTGTGACCGGGAGACTTCATCGCCGCGGATTTGGAGGCATCCGCTGAAACGCCTTCCTTAGCAACGTTGGCCTTCTTGGTGGATTGCAGAGTGCTGATCAGGCTCTTCTTTTCGATTGACATGAGGTTCACTCGCTCCTTGCTAGAATTTTGTTGTCCCGCAGACGCTGACCTATAGTGCAGGTACTCTGCCAGACCAGCGCGATTCGCTCCACATTCTGTACGATACTTAAAACAACGAGGTTGTGGGGTAGCGAGAGACTGGCCGGAGGGGCAGGGACGGTCAAGAATTCACCTTGGGTTAAAAATTAACCAAGGCATGGTTAAAATTTGACCTTTTTTCGACCTGTGGCGAGAGTGAAGGCGCGGCTATTCGATGCGGTGCTTGCGGCAGAGGTATTTCATGCGCTGGGGATCGATCTGGAGGAGCGCCGCGGCCGCGGATTTCTTGCCCGCGGTGCGGCGAAGGGCGGCATTGAGGTAGGCAATTTCGATCTTTTCGAGTTCGGAGTCGAAATCGACGCCGTTTTCGGGGATGAGGATGGCTTCCTGGCTCGCGGTGGAGGAGTAGAGGAGGTTCTGGGGCAGGTGCTCGGCGGTGATGGTGGAACTGTCGTTCATGACGACGAGGCGCTGAACGATGTTCTCGAGTTCGCGGACGTTGCCGGGCCACCGGTAGTCTTCAAGGATCTCCAGTACGTCGGGCTTGATGGTCTTGACAGGCTTTTTCGCGGCCGCGCAATAGATGCGGAGGAAATGGTCGACCAGGAGGGCGACGTCGCCTTTACGTTCGCGAAGGGGCGGGATGGCGATGGGGACGACGTTGATGCGGAAGTAGAGGTCTTCGCGGAAACGGCCCTTGCGGACACAGTCCTCGAGATCCTCATTGGTGGCGGTGATGAGGCGGAAGTCAATTTTGCGGGCGGAGCGGCCGCCGAGGCGCTGGACGGAGCGTTCCTGGAGGACGCGGAGAAGCTTACTCTGCAAATTGGGATTGAGGGTGGTGATTTCGTCGAGGAAGACCGTGCCGCCGTGGGCGGTTTCGATCAGGCCGGGCTTGGCAGAATCGGCGCCAGTGAAAGCGCCTTTTTCGTAGCCGAAGAGTTCGGATTCCATCAAGGATTCAGGCAAAGCGGAGCAGTTGAGCGCGACGTAGGGCTGATCGGCACGGTCGCTACACTGGACGATGGCTTGTGCGACGAGTTCCTTGCCGACGCCACTTTCACCGCGCAAGACGACGCTGGCGCCGGTGCGCGCAACCGCGTCAACGGCCTGGTAAATCTTCTGCATGGCCTCGCTGGCGCCGACCAGGCCGAAGAAAGCGGACTTGCTCTCGGCTTGCTGAACGAGACGGCGGCCTTCGAGTTCGAGAGCGCGCTTTTCGATGGCGCGGTTGAGAACGATCTTCAATTCCTCGTAGTTCAGGGGGTAGAGGAAGAACTCGTCGGCACCGGCCTGGCTGGCTTTTAGCGGGATAGCGCGGGAATTGGTGCGGGTGATGGCGAGGAGGACGATATCGTCACGGATTTTGCGGAGTTCTTCCAGGACCTCGATGCCGTCGGAGGCGCCTTCGCCAACGCAATCGAGATCAAAGAGAATGGCGTGCAGGCTGGGCTGCTCGAGGGCGTGTTTGATTTCGTTCTCGTCGGCGGCGAGGGAGGTGCGCAGGTCATTACCGAGGTGCTTGCGGATTTCCGGGAAAAGCTGCTCATCATCGGTAATGACTGCAAGCGAGTAGCGTTCTGGACTGGCAGACGGGTCTGGCAAGCAGGGCTCCGGTGAACAGGGGCCGATTATAGGCGAGGGGGGATTGAAGAGAAAAGACGAAAGTGTCGATTGGGCCGATTCGTCCTACATGATCGCGTAGACGTAGCCATCGGTGCTGCCGAAGTAGACGACGCCACCGGAAATGACGGGGGACGAGTAGATGCCGCCGACGGTCATGAGTTTATGGACGCCCACGACCATGTCGTCGTAGAAATCGCCGGCATAGGCGGCGGCATAGTTGGGAGTGCCGTCGGCGTTGGTGTAGGCAGCACCGTTTTTCTGAGCGCCGTCGGTGGAGAATTCCCAAGCCTGTTTCTGGTTGGTGATGTCGATAGCGAAGAGTTTGCCGGAATGGGAGCCGACGTAGAGCATGCCGTTGGCGATAGCGGGAGATGAGAAGGTGGGCCATCCAGAGAATTTGATGGAGAACAGTTCCTTGCCGGTTTTGGCGTCGAGGGCGCGAAACATGCCGGAATCGGAAGTGGCAAAGAAGAGCTTGCCATCGGAGACGACAGGAGAAGCGATCACCCAAGAACCTTTATTGTTGTAGGCCCATTTCTTTTCGCCGGTGGCAGCATCGAGGGCGTAAAGATTGGAATCGCGGCAACCAAAGTAGACGAGGCCATCGGAGACGACGGCGGAAGATTGAATGCCGACCTGATTGTGGATGTCGGGATCATCGCCGGTTTTAAAGCGCCACTTGAGTGTGCCAGTGGCAGCGTCGAGAGCATAGAAGTAGGAATCCCAGCTACCGATATAGAGGATGCCGTTCGAGAGAACGGGAGAAGCGTGGACTACGTCGCCGGTCAGGAACTTCCAGTTGAGCTTACCGGAAGCGGCATCGAGAGAATAGACGTTGCCATCACTACTGCCAAAGTAGACCGAGCCCTGCGAGATTACTGGGGAGGAAAGGTAGACGTCAAAAGGATCAGGCATGGTTTCCGCGGCGGGCTGCGAGCCATGAAGGTGCCTGGCGGCGAAGCGGCGTTCCCCACCGGTGGCAAACTTCCACTTCAAGGTGCCCGAGGCTGCGTCGACAGCGTAGAAGATGCTGTCGTAGCACAAGAAATAGACGATGCCGTCGGCGACCGCTGGGGAAGAGGCAACGCCACTGCCCGTTTTGAAGGCCCACTTTTGCGCGCCGGTGGCGGCGTTGATGGCGTAGAGACGGTGGTCGGCGCTGCCGATGTACAGGGTATCGCCGACGAGCGCGGGGGAAGAGACGATGATGCCCTTGGTCTGGAACTTCCACTTGAGCTGAGTGAACTTTGTGACGGGCGCTTCGTCGTAAACGCCGGGACGATTGACGTTTCCGCGGAACGACGGAGAATCCTTGGCGGGAGCAACAACGGGCAGCGACAGGAGAGAAGCACAGAGCCACG
>Ga0335077_10000787_pt1 | contig 36127 bp, 35 predicted proteins | sample Lox_Sample_31_FD_207151 | JGI IMG/M metagenome (GOLD analysis project Ga0335077, IMG submission 207151) | Soil microbial communities from Loxahatchee National Wildlife Refuge, Florida, United States - Lox_Sample_3.1 | ecosystem: Environmental > Terrestrial > Soil > Wetlands | place: USA... | reverse complement strand
GTTGCCGTCGGTCTTTTGGTAGTCCACGATTGTGAACGTGTAGTTCGCCGGAGTAATTGCAGAGCGCTGCTGATTCTCTTCGCGCATCGACTCTTGTTCTGCTTCCAGGAGCTTCTTGAATACCCTGTTCCGGACAGTTCCCGAGCCGTCCTCGGACACGATTGTGAAAGTCTTCTTGTCCGGGGCATGGTAATCAGTCCGAACCACCATATCTGCCTTCTTGTGAGAAAGGCAGTGACACTCGAGTCGATAACTGCGGACGCTGGAGTAGCTCTCGAGAGCTTTGGCCCGCGCTTCATTCATAGCAGCCACACGTTGCATGACTTGATCAGCGCTCAGAGGTGCAGATACTTTGGCCTGCTGTCCGAGAACTGGAAGCCCTGCCATCAAGACAGTGAGTATGCTCACAAGCGATCGCGCATTAATTTTCTTCCTGTGAATAAGTACAGTCATTGTAAGAGTCTCCTGGCAAGATCTGAGAATTGAACCCTATTCACCTCTGTCGATGAGGATTCTTGAACGTTGCCGTACAAACGAGGCCTTCCCACCTGAAATGGGGTCACTGCTGCGTTTTGTTGGGTGCTCCCTGGCTGGGGTACAGAGCTGTCGAATCGGAAAATGGTGCTAGCCCAAACCGGTCCCACGTGGATCTCGCTCCGCGACGCGTGGCTTCCAGTCAAAGTGTCGAAGAATCGTTGTGTCTCAAAGAACCTGCGCGATGGTTCAAGGACAATGAGATCTCCTTCTCGCGGCACATAGTTTGGATCGTATAGCGGCATAATCTGAATGTCGGCACGCCCGCAGGTCTCAATGTAATAACCCATGCTCATCGGTCTTGCTGTCGCCACTCTCGTGGCAACGGGAGCAACCGGACAGACCTGCTGCGCTACCTCTCGTGTGTCGAATTCTGATACCTCATCTGGCGCAAAATAGCGGGTGATGTTGCGTGTGCCTCCACCGATGGAATTCAAGTAGAAGGAGTAGTAGGGCATCCAAGCTTGTAATTCGAAAAGGGGCCATCCGATCAGAACGAGCGCGGCCGTAGTGACAGAGACTGCGGACAATCCCCTTGCCCTCAGTGCGTTCCATAGCTTTTGCACTCCGTAGCCACCGGCAAGGAAGAAAAAGGGCAGCATGGGAAGCGAATAGCGGATCCATTTCGCTCCGCTCAGAGAAAGTCCGACGAATTGAAGTATTCCGAGCGACAGGAAAAAGCACGACGCGACGGTCCGGCGATCTCGCAGGAGCAGGGCGCCGCCAATAACGACCGCCATGAGAATTGGGATCGGCGTCTTTACCACCATCAGCCAGACATAGTAGAACCACGGAACTCCCGCGAGCAGGCGCCCGGGAAAGTTCATGTACAGGGTTCCGTCGAAATCGTAGCCGCTGTGCTTGACCCCGTCGTGGTGCAGCCAATTCAAAATCGCGTGAGAGTTAGCCGGAGACAGGATGACCGGGTTCACGAGGATGAAGGCGATGAACATCACGAGGAAAAATCGCCCGTACCGAAACCGTGACGCCTTTCGGGTGAGACCCATTTTCCCCGCGATAACCCAGGCAAGCGCATTCAGCCCAAGGAGGTGAAGAATGTACTGCGAGGCAAGGGCCAGGCCAAAGCCAATGGCGCTCAAGTCGTACCAGCGCCGAGCAATCTTATCCACATCTTCCTGTTGGGCGAGACAGTAAAAGTAGCAGGCGAGCAATGTAAAGAAAATGAGCGGCGTTTCCTCTTTCGTGAGTCGATTTAATGCGACCGGCAGTGGCGCAACTGCCCAAAAGAAACCCGCTGCAAACGACCCTACGGTGCCCATCATTCGGCGGCATAACAGATAGAGAATTGCGGCCGTCAGGGCGCCGAACAGCACGTTGGGCATGCGAAGCCAACCCTCGGCTTTCATGGAAGGCCAGCCATGCTCCGCAGCGACCCGGCTCCAGTGTTCTCCCGCTGACAAGCTGGCCCAGGCAAGGACTTTTGGCAACATCGGATGCTCGCTATTGACGCCAACAAAATGCCCATGACGATACTGCTGAACGGCCTCCCACTTCGCCGTCTCGTCCTCCGAGAGGCTGTTGAAGTCAACCCGGTGAACGCGCACCCCGAAGGCCAGGACGGTCAGCAGCAGCACTATCGCTGACTTCCGATAATGTTTAAAGCGACGATGTCGGATCTGGTTCAGCACGTTTGCTCCGGCTTTTGGCGTGAACGCGATTGAAGCATGCGGTTTTCGATCAATTGAGCTTTGGCAACGATGTCGCCTAGACTGGCATGGATTCCCAGTTCGGCTAGCGCGCGTTCCACTGCCATTGCGGCGATTTTTGACTGCAGTCTCTCGGGAGATGCGGGGTCAGCGGTCCGGATCGGGTCCCCTCTTCTCTGATTCCGCGTGCTTCGACGTGTTTTCACGAGTTCATCTCCGATGGGATCGGAGGTTTTCCATTGAGACGCTGATCAACCACCTCAGATATGGCGTAAGGCCTGCGCTCAGATCGATTGAAGTACTGCCATACTTGCAACTCACCGAGGAGTCCGACAGCGATTAAATGGAGGCCGACCAGGATCAGGACGGCTGCGAAGACCAGCAGTAACCCGTGTTGTTCGAGAACATCGATTCCCGTAACCACCTTCCATAGCAGCAGCCAGAGTGCAACGACCGATCCCAGTCCCATGTTGATGGCTCCAAGCCGGCCGAAGAAATGGAGCGGACGCGACATGTAGCGCAGAAGGAATCGAATCGTCATTAGGTCGAAAAAGACCCGGAATGTACGAGAGATGTTGTAGTGCGACTCGCCATGCGTCCGCTGCTTGTTTTGAATGGGAATTTCACAGATCGAGGCTCCGTAAAATGAAGCCAAAGCCGGGATGAAGCGGTGCATCTCTCCATAGAGGGGCAATTCCCGAAGCAGGTCGCCTCGATAGGCCTTGAACGTTGTCCCGAAATCGTGGATGTCGACACCGCTGAGTTTGGCCATCAGCCAATTAGCACAGCGGGAAGGAATTTTGCGGAGCAAGAAGTTGTCAATGCGATGGCTGCGCCAGCCGCTCACGATGTCGTAGCCTTCAGCGATTTTTTCGAGGAAGCGAGGGATTTCCGCCGGATCATGCTGGAGGTCACCGTCCATGGCGATCACGTACTCGCCGGTACTATGGGCGAATCCTGCGGCCAGCGCTCCGGTTTGGCCGAAATTTCGGCGCAGGCGAACGACGGTCACGCGGGGATCGATCAGCGCTACTTCCTTCAGCAGCTTCGAAGTCAGGTCCGTGCTTCCATCGTCTACAAATACAAACTGATATTCGCAACCGAGTGCCTCCATGGTGGCCTGCAGGCGTCCATACAGTTCCACTACATTGCCTTCCTCGTTATGAAAAGGAACGACAATCGATACGGTTGCGCTTGGCAAATTAGGCATGGTGCACCTGCCCTCCGAAGGCGTGGTCCATCTGCTTGAGCCATTCGCAATCTTGCTCGTTCAGCGACAACTTAGGAACACTGCTGAGTTCGTTCAATAGCGCGCAAAGCCATTCTGCGAATTCCCAATCCTGACCCCAGACGCTGAGGACCTCCCGTCCGTTGCGCTGGATGGCAGGGAAACCATTCACCGTTGTTGTGGAGTACATCTCCGACTCCTTTATCTCTTGTTGAAACTTCATGCCGCGGCGCTTCCGCGGAATTGCACCTGTTGATTCAAGGCAGCTTTGGTAGGGCATGCCGCTCGCCAAACACGGAGGTGCCGCAACTCACTGAATTGCAAAGGGGCGGGAGATACACCTGGCTTGGAGCCACTGCCCACATTGCGGCAGTGCCCCGGAAAGGTCATGACAATCCGCGGGCAAAAGATTGTGAACGCAAGGCGTAGTCAGCGACAGGCCCCACAACCAGCGGACGAACCGGTTTAGCGTTTGGGTTTGCGAGGAAGGATCTTAGCGGCCAATTCGCGGAAGAGGTACGTTACCCAAGGTTGGAATGAAACAATTGATTTGCAGATGCGAAGAACTTCTTTGTGGAAAAAAACCGAGTCCCCCTCTGGGTGGCCTGCTCATCGCAACAAGGAAACGCCGATAAATAACATGTGCGAATCTAAGCCAGGATTACTATTGCCGAGATTCGCGTTCGAAATGTGGTGGTATTTGTATCCCAGATCAAACGCAGTACGGCGATTGGATGTCAAAAACTGCACTCCGCCGCCCAGTTGGGCAGTAAAGTTGAATCTTGTTTGCCTGAACATCTGATGGTTGAAATAGAGGAAGCCACCTCCACTAGTCAGGAACGGTTCGATATGGCGGAAGTGTACGAAGTTTACTTGTGCGCCGATGGGGCTTCCACCGACGCCGTAGGAATACACTCGATGGCCACCACCAGTCCGTGGATCGCCCACCAATGCCGAAGTGAAATCGAAAACCCAACGAACCGCGAACGGTTCGCTCCAGTAAATGAGTCGTTCATACCGATTCTCGAACTGATAATTTCTTGCGTCTATCGTGTTCGAGAAAGCGTGACCATTTCCAAATGCACCTCCGTACCAAAAGGTGTATTCGCTGTAGGCGTGTTTTTGCTGTTCCTGTGCGAACGCAGAGTTCAGAAGAAAGATGCTAATCAGAATCGCGCCGGAAAACCCTGATATCCCATTGAGCAACCAAATACGCCTTCGTCGCTCGCCGCTACAGTTCCCCCTCGTTGATTTAGTCAGGTTTTGAGGAACTGACAACCGTTCGCATTCGATAGATTTCGTCATCATGGCTCTTGCGTATGCATTCGCGTTGCCATTCATTCATCAACTTGAAAAGACCGCGTTGCAGCTTCAGGGAGAACGGGAACGATCATCCTGATCTGCCCGGTAAGAGCGGGTTTAGTAACAGCTCCGCTCGTACGTGAGAATCGGCATTCTGATTCAGCGATCGAGCTGCCCACACTGCGGCACTGACCTCGAAAGGTCAGAACAAATAGGACCGGGTGACCCCACATTGGTAGAAGGAGCAACAGGTTAAGCAAAGATCCCGATTGGTAGCCCACCTGCACTCTCCCGGATGAAGTTGAGTTCGAGCCCGGAGGGGCCAAGGCTAATGCTCGGTGCGTCTTTCGCGTGGCTTGTAGCCATCCTCGATTTCCTGTTTGGTTGCCACCACGGCAGCATCAGCAGAGTTTTCACACTCGAAGGAGAGACCTACAAGGTGTGCTGTGACTGCGGGGCCAGATTTGCATACTCGCTCGAAACGATGTCGATTGTGCGCCGTCTGCCACTGACCCCCATGCACACCAGGTTCCGAATTGCCTGACAGAAGAGAAGGCTACGAACTCGCGGTCGGCAAATGACAACAGAGTAGGGTTGAGACCACGAGTGCTTCGATGAACGGCTTCCCACCCGCGGTTGAGAAGGAAGCAAACGTACACAACGCGATTGGGACATCTTGAGGGTAACGAAATATGGAGACAACACCAGATTCGCAAGTACTTCGAGTTCAGGGGGAGGTTATCGTCCTCCATTGTTGGGCGTGTGGAACCGCCCACTGCCTGAACCTGGATTTATGTGCGCCAGGGGAACTGTGTCAGATGGTGTGTAGCAACAGCAATTGCAGAATGAGCATGTTCTTGGTCAATGAGTTAATAGTTGACGATAAGGCGAAAGATCGAATGTCGGAAAGCGAGCGGAATGCACGCTCGGCCTATTCGAGGTTCTGGAAGTGAAAGGAATAAGCAGAGCACAGAGTCTTGGAGCGTGCCATTGTGCTGAATGTCGTTGAGTACCGCAACCCATTTGCAGTTTCATCGAAAGACGAACCAGGGGGACATCGGCCTTGAACTCACGACTGCAAGCTCTCGTGATCGAATATGGCGCATTTTCACAATTTTGGCCGCAATTTGAACAGCATGGCAGCGATCGTCGTCTGGTGGGCTTGGAAGTAGAATTAATTGGTTTTCACGCTTCCGAACTCAACCATGTCGATCCCAGATGTCCTAAATGCCGGAATGTCAGGGCCGTATTGTTCGAGGTCGCGCACTTTTTGCCACAAGAGGTGAGACCCGGCGACCCCAGCCTCATGTACGATGTCGACTCTCATTCAAACTCAATTCTGTGTTTGCCTGCATTAGGCAACCGCGCGGCCGTTTCGGTCAGTGTTTACATTTCCTGGAGACGGTCAATTGGCCACTCATTTGAGACGGATCTCTCGATCGAGATCAAAACCTTCCTCAACAGGTGGGGCATTCACCAGCGCTAGACGCGTCTGTGTGGTCCCTCCACCCGAACTCCCCCAGAGGCTGCCCTCGAGACTGCAGCACACTTGGCGTGCGCTTGGCAGTTGAAGTGCTATTCATCGGGCATGATGGTCATCATTCAATCTCACTGACCAATTCACCCAATGGCGGGCTCCATGCCCGCCACCTTCCTCTGCAGCGTGCGTTCTCGTACTTTGTTGGACAGCGCAGCGTGTGCACAAGATCGGCCGGCGCTCGACGGATTCACTACCTATCGGCGGCTGCTTTGCAAACGGGTACGCATTCTCGAATGCATCGTATTTCCCGCATCTTGGAAATGGAGTCATGTCATGGACTCACTCCTGCTATTCGTCAGCTTTTCGTTTTTCCGATGAGAGTGGTCGAAGTACTACATCTCTAAATAGCATTTCAAAAACCTCGTTCGAATCCTTCCGTCGTAGTTCTTCGATGTCTTCCGTCAACTTGTCCCCTGCCCGGATGCGGACAATGGACCGCATTGCGGCAAGCCGCACCGAGTAGATCAGGCCAAAACCCTTTTCTCATGAACCTGATATTGGTTGCGGCATTGGCCCAATAGTTGCGTTATGAGCGACGGAGGGAGAGCAGGACAAGGTGCTTCGAGGACCAAGTTAATGTTTCGTGCGGAAATTCAATGGCTCGCGGACGGTCCGACCCTGAAGATGGCGGGGAAGCTTGTCGGTGAGTGGGCGGAGGAAGCCAGATCCCTGGTCACTACCAATGTAGTGCCCAAGGGATTGATCGTTGACCTCACAGATGTCAGCTATATCGATTCAGCCGGTCAGCGCTTGCTGATTTGGCTGGGTAGCGTCGGCGCGGTGTGTGTCGCGACGAATGTCTACGCGGCTGCCATATGTGAACGACTGGGTCTGGTAGCAGTCGAGAGGATGCCGGCACGACTCAATCGCGCAAGGAGGAGAGGTCCTCAACTAGGCATTCCTGTGCAATTGGACCCGGCAGCTCGGCACCGGAAAGAGGAGAAATGATGTCCTGGTTTCACGGGAGCACAAAGTTTGCCGCTGCTCCCCCTCACGCGTCAGCAGCCGAAATCGTCGCTTGCTTCGGGAATCAAAAACATTTTCTGGAGAGGCTCGCTTTCTTGATCACTGGGGATCAGACGACGGCGGAACAGTCCGTCTCTGACGCTTGTGAGATCACGCTCCAGGGAAACAGCCCCTTTTCCGATTGGCTTCTCGAGTGGGCCAAGGCGGCGACGGTGAGCGCTGCTATATCGCTCCGAGGCGGTGAAATTCGAACATGTGAAGCGATGTTCGCCGATCAAAGATGCCCGCACGTCGAGCACCTCTGCCAGTTGGATGATGAGCCGCGCGCGGCTCGTCTAGCTTTCATACTCGGCATGGATGCCCAAAAATTGATTGCCGAACTGGATCCCCTATCCCGCGCAATTCTGGTTCTGAGAACTGCCATCCGATGCTCCATCCAGGACTGCAGTCTCCGTCTCAACGTTTCCCGCGCTGCGGTGATTGCCGCTAATTGCCTGGCAATGACTTGGCTTGATCACTGCTCCTTGAGGCCAGGGGAAGATGAAAACGTCTCGCAAACTCTCTAGAAGCAATGCAATCGGATTTTTGTGCCCTGCGCCTGGTTAATCGGCAGACGGCCACGGGCCTGAACATGGGAGGAATTCATGACGATCGAACTCGACGAGGACGACGCACGGCTGTTGTACGCGGTCGTGATCGAAAAAGCCCAGGAACACTCCAGTTATGCGAACACGTCCGAGGTCGCCGACAGGCTATGCAAGCTGGCGCGAAGAATTCAGCACCAACGCGAAGCCTTGCTGGCAGTAAATTAAGAGCGGATCGAAGTTCTCTCGTGAGGGTTTCTCAGAAAAAGTGACGGAACCGCACAGTCGTGCGTTTGCGATTCATTTTGCCTCGACAGCGAAATATCAGCCGGTTCTTGTTCTTGGCGAAGGTGCCGGCCCGACCCACTTTCTTTGTTTGGCAGGAGTCTTGCTCTCTTCTCACTCAGTCGCTCCGTTGCCGAGGGAAAGCCTGAAGATATGAAAATCCTGGTACTGAACTCCGGGTCAAGTAGCCAAAAAGCATCCCTGTACGAAATCGGCGACACACTTCCAAACAGCCCCTCAGAATGTTTGTGGGAAGGCCGTATTGAATGGCGTGACAACATCGCCGCGGTAGCGGTGCGGAACGATCACGGAACGATCCTGAAACAAGAAGTTGCGGTTCTCTCCCGCGAGGAGGCTGTCCGAGATCTGGTCCAGACCGCATGGTGTGGCAAAGCACAAGCCATTGCTTCGCCCTCGGAGATTGATGTCGTCGGTCATCGCGTGGTTCACGGCGGCCCACGTTTTGAGGAGCCGGCATTACTGACGAGCGAGGTCCGATCTGCAATCGAGAGTGTTGCACCTTTTGCTCCCCTTCACATCCGCGCCGAGATGGACGGGGTCGATACCATGGGCAGGCTTCTCGGCAGAATTCCTCAAATTGCTGTGTTCGACACGGGCTTTCACCGCCAGATTCCTGATTCTGCCGCGGTGTATCCCGGCCCTTACGAATGGGTGGAGAAGGGAATCCGGCGTTACGGCTTCCATGGGATTAATCACCAGTATTGTGCCGCTCGAGCGGCACAGATCCTTGAAGAGAATCTAAAAACATTGAAGTTGGTGATCTGCCACTTGGGCAACGGTTGTTCGGCGGCGGCGATTGCCGGCGGTCGCAGCGTTGATACAACCATGGGATTTACGCCCCTCGAAGGACTTGTGATGGGCACTCGTTCTGGTTCTGTAGATCCGGGCATCCTTACCTTCTTGATGAGGCAGGGGCAACTCACGGCCGATGAGATCGACAAAGTTCTCAACCATCAGTCGGGACTGCTTGGACTATCGGGAAGGTGGAGTGACATGCGGGACATTCTGGCCGCTATCGATCGCGACGATCATAGAGCTAAGTTGGCGTTTGAAGTTTACGTCCACCGTGTTCAGCAAGCCGTGGGTGCCATGGCCGCAGTTCTTGGAGGGATTGATGCTTTGGTGTTTACGGCCGGGGTGGGCGAAAACGCCGCCGCCGTCCGCCGCAAAGTGTGTGAGCCATTAGGATTTCTCGGTTTGCAGCTCGATTCGAGAGCGAATTCCCAGCCACAGCTTGATCAGGACATCGCCTCCGCTGGTTCACGCGTTCGCATCCTCGTCATCCGAGCGCAGGAGGATTGGGCCATCGCCGCGGAATGCTGGAAGCTGATGCGAAGGGGCAACGCCGCCGCTTGAGGGCGCAACGGACAAGGGATCGGCCGCGGTCCCGTCTGTTTGGCGCAAAGACAAACTCTCGCCGCACGAACTGGAGGTGAGTGGCGTGGCCGTTCCTTGGGGTCAGTGTTAAGCCAGTCGCTGCGCATCATATTCCGCGGCTGGATGAGCAGCACCGGTTGGAATCTTGCATGCTGACACGAACCTTCAACTGGAGGAGTAGATGAAAGAAGCGCTTCCCGTGGTGTACATCGCCCGCCACGGCGACACGGCATGGACCGTTTCTGGACAACATACCGGCCTGACTGACTTACCCTTGCTTCCAACGGGAGAAGCCAATGCAAGCCGGTTAGGATACCGGCTGAAAGGATTGAAGTTCGCGACGGTCCTTACCAGTCCTTTGCGTCGTGCCTCTCGCACTTGTGAGCTGGCAGGATTTGGCAGCGTTGCCCAAATCGACCCTGATCTGGTCGAGTGGAACTATGGGGAATACGAAGGGCGGCGCAGCGCCGAAATTCTGGCCGAGCGCCCCCAGTGGCAGCTGTTCCGAGACGGATGCCCTGGAGGAGAGTCTCCCGCCCAAATCGGTGAGCGAGCTGATCGAGTGGTCGAGCGCGTCCGGTCGGTCTCAGCCCACGTTTTGCTGTTTTCGAGCGGACACTTCATCCGGGTTCTGGCGGCACGCTGGCTGTCGCTGACCCTAGGTTCGGCGGGAAAGTATTTGATGCTGAGTCCTTCCAGTCTCAGTGCGCTCAGTTACGAACACAATACATCTAACCCGGTGATCAGACTCTGGAACGACGATCATCACGTAGTCCTCTGAGTCGTTCGAAATGTTCGAAGCAGCCTACATGCGAGTTGGTGAGGTGGAGAAAATTCCCGGGCGGTCCCGAGACTGCCGGCGTAAGCAACCGATCGATAGAAGGAGGAAACGTGCCTGCTGGTGAACAGATCGAATCCGTCGGCGGAAGCGACAGTCGTAGTCGAGGCACGGCTAGCAGTAATAACAATGATAAGAAGATTTCTTTGCTTGCCGGGAAACCGGCAACGCGAGAGATGTTGATCGACGTCGCTCGCCTGGAAAAAGAGTACTTCGAGTGCAAGCCCGATGCCGGCGATCGGAATCAACTGGTTAGTTTTGGCACCAGCGGGCACCGTGGCTCCTCCCTCCATGGGACATTCACGGAGTCCCACATCCTTGCAATTACCCAGGCCATCTGCGATTACCGGCGCGAGCGGGGAATCGATGGACCTTTATTCATGGGCAAGGACACGCACGCGCTTTCCACCCCAGCCCAGCAGACAGCTCTCGAGGTGCTGGCCGCGAATGCGGTCGAGACTGTCATTCAGCGGGACGATGGCGTAACCCCGACGCCCGTCATTTCTCGAGCGATTCTCGTCTATAACCGAGACCGCCAGGAGCACCTTGCCGACGGCATCGTCATTACTCCATCTCACAATCCTCCCGAGGATGGGGGATTAAAATACAATCCGCCCAATGGCGGTCCGGCCGATACCGGTGTGACGCGTTGGGTTGAAAATCGAGCCAACGATCTTCTGCGCGCTCGCAATCTCGGCGTCAAACGCATTTCTTTTGCAGCGGCGATCAAAGCACCTTCGACACACCAGGACGACTTTGTCCTGCCCTATGTGCAGGACCTAAAAAACGTCGTCAACATGGGCGCAATCCGCGACGCTCATCTGAAGCTTGCCGTCGATCCGCTAGGTGGAGCCGCGCGGCCCTACTGGGAGCCCATCAATTCGTTGTACGGGTTGGACATTGCCGTGGTGAACCCAACCCTAGATGCAACCTTTTCTTTTATGACGCTCGATCATGACGGCAAAATTCGCATGGACTGCTCCAGCCCTTATGCCATGGCTCGGCTCGTTCAGCTCAAAGACAAATACCAGCTAGCCTTCGCAAACGATCCCGATTCCGATCGGCACGGGATTGTCACACCCACGGCTGGCTTAATGAACCCCAATCATTATCTGGCGGTTGCGATTAGATATTTGCTTACGCATCGTCCGCAATGGTCCGAGCACGCCGCAGTCGGCAAGACTCTTGTCAGCAGCGGCATCATCGACCGCGTGGTCCGCAAGCTCGGACGAAAGTTGTGTGAAGTGCCGGTGGGATTCAAGTGGTTTGTTTCCGGCTTGATCGATGGCTCGTATTGCTTCGGCGGTGAAGAGAGCGCCGGCGCCAGCTTCCCGCGCATCGACGGCACGGTCTGGACCACGGACAAGGACGGTCCAATAATGGATCTGCTGGCGGCAGAAATAACGGCCCAAACGGGAAAAGATCCAGGCGAACACTATCGCGAGATCACATCCGAATTTGGCTCTCCCTTTTATTCAAGGATTGATGTGCCTGCACGACCGGAACAGAAGGCGGTACTGCAAAAGCTGTCCCCCGAATCTGTGACTGAGAGAGAGTTGGCCGGCGATCGCATTCTCGCCAAGATGACAACCGCACCGGGCAACAACGCTCCCATTGGCGGACTCAAGGTTACGACGGCTATGGGCTGGTTTGCCGCCCGTCCTTCCGGCACCGAGAATATTTACAAGATCTACGCCGAGAGTTTCAGAGATGCCAGTCATCTCTCGAAAATCCTGAACGAGGCACAGCAGATGGTGAACCAGGCTCTTGAGCACTCCGGGGAGCGGCGATGACGACCGCGGGCGATTTCTCAAGTCCGCCATATTCCGCCGATTCTCGGGCCTCCGGTCTGCTGTTGCACGTGACCTCCTTGCCCTCGCCGTACGGAATTGGCGATCTGGGCGCAGGGGCGTTTTCCTGGATTGACCGCCTGAGCGCTGCTGGACAGCGCTGGTGGCAGGCTCTGCCGGTCGGCCCCACTGGATACGGAAATTCGCCATACCAATCGTTGTCGTCATTCGCCGGCAATGCGCTGCTGATCAGCCCGGGAGAACTCATCGTCGATGAACTGCTCGGCCGGACCGACCTGGAAGAGCAGGTTTCGAATGAAACAATTGACTACGGTCGGGTGATCCCGGCAAAGAACCGGCTGATCGAAATCGCATGGACAAATTTTAAGAAAGGAAGAAGGGAAGACCTTCGGCCCGTCTACGAACAGTTTTGTCAGCAGCAAGCCCATTGGCTTGATGACTACGCTTTGTTTCGGGCCTTGAAGGTGAAGTATAACGGTGCCTCCTATCTCGACTGGCCAGCCGACCTAGTAGAACGCAAGCCCAGGGCGCTGGCCTCGGCGAGCCACGAGTTAACCAGCATCATCGATCCGATTCGTTTTGCGCAATTTCTTCTACAACGTCAGGCGGATTGTGTCTTGCATCACGCCCATGCAACAGGCGTCGGGTTGATTGGCGATCTTCCTTTCTTCGTGTCCCCCGATTCCAGCGATGTCTGGGCTCACCCGGAGTTCTTTCTGGTCGATGAACTTCGCCGTCCTCGCTTTGTCGCCGGTGTTCCACCTGATTATTTCAGTGCGCAGGGCCAGCTCTGGGGCAATCCTGTCTACAACTGGGACGCGCTGCGCGCGACCGGTTATCGCTGGTGCATCGACCGGATACGTGCGCTCCTGGCACACGTGGATGTAATTCGGCTCGATCACTTCCGTGGGTTTGTAGCCGCCTGGCATGTCCCGCGAGGAGCCGCAACGGCGCAAACAGGCGAGTGGGTTGCCGGTCCCGGCATGGCTTTTTTCCGAGCCATACGGAAGGAACTTGGCCGCCTCCCCTTCACTGCTGAGGATTTGGGCATCATCACACCTGAAGTTCGTGCCTTGCGCGACGAACTTGCGATCCCGGGGACCAGAGTGCTGCAGTTCGCTTTCGACGGGCATTCGGACAATCCATACCTTCCACACAACTACGTGCCGAACACGGTTGTATACACCGGGACGCACGATAACGCGACGACGCTGGAATGGTACGAGGATTTGCCCGGATATCAGCGGCAAAATCTCTGGAACTATCTCGGTCGAGCATATGGCGAGCCGCTGGATGTCTCGCCCGCAATGATTCGTTTGGCCTGGTCGTCGCAAGCATCGCTGGCTATCACCCCGCTCCAGGATTTGCTCAACCTTGGTAGAGGGGCCAGGATGAACGTGCCTGGCCGAGCAGAGGGGAATTGGTCCTGGCGATGTTCTCCGGAGATGCTCTCGGCTCCGGCTTTCGATTGGCTATCGGAGCTCACAAGAGAGTCGAAACGCGAAAGCGGCAGTTCCGGTCCGCCCTCCGGCCAGACCCAAACCACTCCCGAGCCGGTGGCGCGGTAACCTTTGCCTCCGGAGCAAATTGTTCCGGTCTTCTCGACTCGAGCCCCATTCGCCCGTTAATGGTCACCGGCGCCAAAACTCTGTCGCTCGATCATCTCCCACTCGAAATCTTGAAACCAAGACGAGAATGGCAATCCGCGTAAGTGCTTCAGGGCCGGGGCCGCCCCACTCAGAACTCTCGGGCTGTACCGATGGAAACCTGAGTGCTATAGGCAAAGTGGCGACTCGGGTACTCGAAAAATGGGGGCTGGTCCGCACTTTGTATATGCCGGTGGATTTACGGTGAAACTAAACTTTCTTGCGCAATGTGCTCTCGCGCTTTTCGCGTTCTCCTGGATGGGGCATGCTGCGGCAGCGATGCCGCGCACCCAACTGTTGCCCGCGACAGCGATCAGCGCGGGGGAACACGAAGCCAGTACAGCCGTTGAGGAAAAACCCGAGAGTCCCTCGCAAAAGGCGCTGGAAATCGCCCGGCCATTTGGTTTTCCGATTACAAACTCGATGATTGTCAGTTGGATCGTAGCGGTCGGGCTGATTCTGTTCGCTCAGTTCGCAACCCGCAATATGAAGGCAGTTCCCGGGCGTGCACAGAATTTCTGGGAGTGGATGGTCGAAGGCCTCTACTCGTTTCTGGAAGGCATCATCGGGCCTCACCTGGTCGGACGAACCTTCTGGTTCTTCGCCTCCGTCTTCATCTTTATCTTAGCGGCGAACTGGGTCGGGCTGATTCCCGGCGTGGGAACCGTCGGTTGGGGGCATCGCACATCTCACGGTTTCAAGGTCGTTGCCCCCTTTTTTCGAGGTGCGAATGCCGATGTCAACCTGACCCTTGCGATGGCTCTGGTCTTTTTCGTTTGCTGGATTCTCTGGGCGCTGCGTGAAGATGGCGTGATCGGATTCCTGAAGGAATTGTTTGCGCCCAAAGGCGAGACCGACGGGCTGCTGAAAGTCGTAATGGCGATTGTGTTTTTCGCCTCTGGGTGCCTGGAAATCATCTCCATTCTCTTCCGGCCCATTTCTTTGAGCTTCCGTCTCTACGGGAATACGTTCGCCGGTGAAAATATGCTCGACGCCATGGCCACCCTGGTTCCTCGTTTGGGATGGCTCTTGCCGGTTCCGTTTTACTTTCTCGAGTTGATGGTCGGCGTCATTCAAGCTTTGGTCTTCATGTTACTGGCCGCGGTCTTCACGCTCCTGATCTGTCACCACGAAGAAGAACCGGCGGCTCAAGGTGCCTAAAAAATTAGCACGAAGGAGAAACAAATGAACGGAAGCATACATGTAGCATTGGCGGCATTCGGCGCAGCCATCAGCGTTGGACTCATTGGAATGAAGGCATCCGATGCAGTGGGTCGGAATCCGGTGGCTTCGACGAAGATCCTCGTCCAATCGATTCTGGCGATCGCCTTCGCCGAGGCCATCGTCTTCTACACCCTTTTCCTTGTGAAGTAAACGAAGCCATGCGGGCGGTGCTTAAGCATCGGATCTGACGAGAGGTTTGACTATGGAATTGGCGGCACTGTTACTGATGTCGGGCGGTGGAGAGGTTGGCGCGATCGCGCAAACATTCGGCGTAGATTGGCCTCACCTGATTGCGCAAATTATCAGCTTCTGCATCGTTTGTATCATCCTTCAGCGTTTCGCCTACAAACCTGTCCTGAAGATGCTGGCACAAAGGCGTCAGCAGATCGCCCAAAGTCTGGCGGATGCGGAGAAGATCAAAGCAGACCTGGCGCGAACCGAACTCGAGCGGCAAGCGATCGTTTCGAAGGCCAACGCTCAGGCAAACCAAATCATTGACGAGGCGCACGGCGCCGCAGCACGTGTCGAGCAGGTGGAGACGCAAAAGGCCATCCGGGAAGCGGAGATCATCCTGCTCAAGGCGCGCGAAGCGGCCGCGCAGGAACGCGCACATATGCTTATCGAGCTGAAGCGCGAGCTGGGACGTCTGGTGGTGCAGACGACGGCGACGCTCGCCGGCAAGGTTCTGACCGACGACGATCAGCGAAGGCTCGCAGAAGAAGCGGAAAAACAACTGACCACAGCATAGTTAGGAACGATTGAATGACGGGTAAACAAGTTGCGCAAAACGCCAAGAAGTTGTTCCGGCTGTGCCTGGTGAGTGGCCGTTTGGATCCCGGCCGGGCGCATCAGGCGGTTGAGATGCTGGTCGCCAGACGTCGGCGCGGATCTTTGCGCCTGTTGCGTCAATTCAGGCGATTGCTGAAGTTGCACGAGCAGCAGCGCAGCGCGAGGGTCGAATGTGCCGTTCCCGCGACACCCGATTTGGAGCGATCCCTGCGACATCGCATTGAGAGCCTTTATGGAGCGGGAATTTCCACGGTGTTCGCACACAATCCGCAACTGATCGGCGGCATGCGTATCCAGGTCGGATGTGACGTGTTTGACGCCAGCATATTGAACGGATTGACCGCGCTCGGGACGAGCTTTGGTGTGGGCAGCACAAACGGACCGAGAGGACGGAGCTGAATCTGGGTGAAGCAAGATGGCTGATCTACTGAAGGAAATCGAAGAGCAGATTGCGGGCGCCCGAGCAGCGGGGGCGCGTCAGAATGTAGGCGTGATTCGCGAAATCGGCGATGGCATCGCGAAGGTGGAGGGTCTCAGCGACGCGATGCTGAATGAAATGCTCGACCTTGGCCATGGCATTACCGGCTTGGCGCTGGATTTGGGCGAGGATGACGTCGGAGTAGTGGTTCTCGGCGACTATACGCGACTTCAAGAAGGAGACGAGGTACGAACCACCGGCAAGCTATTGCAGGTCCCGGTCGGCAAGGCACTGTTGGGGCGAATCGTGAACGTGCTTGGCCAGCCGGTCGATGGCAAGGGCCCGATCCAGACAGAGGTCTGGTATCCCGTTGAGAGGATGGCCCCGGGAATCATACAACGGCGGCCGGTGACCGAGCCCGTGCAAACCGGCATCATGCCCGTCGATGCCATGATTCCGATTGGCCGCGGACAGCGGCAGTTGATCATTGGGGATCGCTCTACCGGAAAGACGACGATCTGTCTCGATACGATCATCAGCCAGGCACGATTGAATCAGGCTGCCGAAGCCTCCGGGGACAAGAACTTCCGGCCGCTTTATTCAATCTACGTGGCGATCGGGCAGAAGCAGTCAAGTATCGCGCGCGTGATCGCCGATCTGGAGAGAGCGGGCGCGATGCCATACACCATCGTGCTGGCCTCGCCGGCATGCGATTCAGCCACCAATCAATATCTGGCACCGTTCGCTGGAGCGGCTATGGGAGAGTGGTTCATGGAGCACGGCATGGACGCACTCATTGTCTTCGACGACCTGTCGAAGCACGCGGTGGCCTACCGGCAAGTCTCCTTGCTTTTAAAACGTCCGTCCGGCCGCGAAGCCTATCCCGGCGACGTGTTTTATCTGCACAGCCGATTACTGGAACGGGCGGCCCGTGTGGACGAGAAATATGGCAATGGCTCGCTGACCGCTTTGCCCATCATCGAAACACAAGCCGGCGATGTTTCCGCCTATATTCCCACCAACGTGATCTCGATTACGGACGGGCAGATTTATCTCGAAACTGATTTGTTTTATCAGGGCGTCCGGCCTGCCATCTCCGTAGGTCTATCGGTTTCTCGGGTGGGATCGGCGGCTCAGGTGAAGTCGCTCAAGCAGGTTGCTGGACAGCTCAAGGGCGATCTGGCCCAATTCCGCGAGTTGGCGGCGTTTGCACAGTTTGGCTCCGAACTCGATCCGAAGACCCAGGCAAAGATCGATGCCGGCAAACGGATCCTCGAGATCTTCAAGCAGCCGCAATACAGTCCCGTTCCGGTCGAGATTCAGATAGCAGTGATCTGGGCTGCACAAAACGGATACGTGTCGGATGTCGCTGTGGAACGGGTCAAGGAGTTCCAATCAAAATTTACCGACTTCCTGAGTACGAGGAAGGCGAATTTGCTGGAGAGGATTACGCGAGAGAAAGCTCTCAACAATGAGTTGATCGCTGCCTTGAAGGCGGCTAGCGAGGAGTTTAAGCAGGCCTGGAAATGAGATGGCGAACGAGACTCAATACACTTTGGATCGAGGCGAAATACTTCTAAGGGTTTCAGTTACGTAAACGGGAAACGTCATGCATAGCACACGCGACCTCCGGCGCCGCATCCGATCGATCAGCATTACAGCTCAGATCACCAAAGCCATGCAGATGGTGGCCGCGTCGAAGATGCGCAGGGCACAAGAAGCCGCGGTGGCCGGACGCCCCTTTGTCGAATTGCTGTACCGCATTCAACGTGCGGCTACCACGCACGTGGGTGAGTTTCACCACCCGCTGCTTGAAATCCGCGAAGTCCGAAGACGTGCCATCGTTCTGGTCGGTGCGGACAAAGGCTTGTGTGGCGCTTTGAATACAACCCTCTTCCGTCTGGTAGCGCCGTACGACACGAAGACGACCGTTTTCATTACTGCGGGACGAAAAGCCGCCCAATTCGTGTCTCACAGTGGCCGCCGGCTTCACTCGAAATTTGCCTACTCTGGTACGCCACGCTTTGCCGAGGCGGCCGCCATAGCAGCTTCGGCCCGAGATCTCTTCTTGAAGGGCGAGGTCGATCAGGTTCTAGTGGCTGCGACACGTTTCGTGAATACCCTGACTCAGAATCCGCTCGTCATGGAATTCCTTCCCGTGGGCGAGATAAAAGCACTCCAGATCCCGGGCATGGAGTTGGAACAAGAACTGAGAACCGACGCTACCGCAGTGAAGTTTGAACCCAGCGCGGAAGCGGTGGTTGGATACTTGCTTTCGCACTACGTGGGTATTTACATGCATCAGGTACTTCTAAATGCCAAGGCCAGTGAGCAAAGCGCGCGAATGGTATCGATGAAAAACGCAACCGACAGCGCCAATCATTTGATTCGGGAGTTGTCCCTCGAATACAACACGCTGCGGCAGGGAAATATCACCAAGGAGTTGTTGGAAATCGCGGGAGGTCAAACCGTCTGAAGCCGGCTTTCTGGCCGCTGAACGAGAATACCTATGAATACAGGAACCATCGTAAAGGTAACGGGTCCGGTCGTCGATGTGGAGTTTCCCGAGGCACTACCCGGCATCTACAACGCGCTGACTGTGGAATACAAAGTCCAGAACCGGCCGGCCAAGATCACACTCGAGGTACAACAGCACCTTGGAGACAAACTGATTCGTGCGATTTCGATGGCAAGCACCGAAGGCTTAAAGCGCGGCTTCGCGGTCAGCGATAACGGGCAACCGATTTGCATGCCGGTAGGCGCGGGCGTGATGGGCCGCGTATTCGATGTGACTGGCAACCCCGTCGATGAACGCGGGCCCGTGACAGCCGAGAAATACTATCCGATTCACCGCACGCCGCCTCCCCTCACCGAACAAGCGACTTCTCCACAGATCCTGCCAACGGGCATCAAGGTGATCGATTTGATCTGTCCTTTCCTGAAAGGCGGGAAGGTCGGTGCATTCGGTGGGGCGGGCGTGGGGAAAACTGTCGTAATCATGGAATTGATCCACAACGTTGCCAAGCTGCATGGTGGTGTCTCGGTTTTTGCCGGTGTAGGGGAACGCACGCGCGAGGGCAATGATCTTTACCACGAAATGTCCGAAGCCGGGGTCATCAAGCAAGACAAACTGGAGGAGTCGAAGATCGCTCTGGTATACGGGCAGATGAATGAGCCGCCAGGCGCGCGCTTGCGGGTGGCCCTCTCTGGTCTTGCCATCACAGAGTACTTTCGGGACGAAAAGAATCAGGATGTGCTGCTTTTTATCGATAACATCTTCCGGTTTTCGCAAGCGGGCTCGGAAGTCTCCGCTTTGCTGGGCCGCACCGCCAGCGCTGTCGGTTACCAACCGACACTGGCCGCAGAGATGGGAGCATTGCAGGAGCGCATCACGTCGACCAAGAAAGGATCGATCACATCATTTCAGGCGGTTTACGTACCAGCCGACGATCTGACCGATCCGGCGCCGGCTACCACCTTCGCCCATTTGGACGCGACCATCGTATTGGATCGCGCGATCGCCGAATTGGGGATTTATCCGGCTGTGGATCCTCTGGCTTCAACTTCCCGCGCGCTCGCTCCGGAAGTGGTCGGCCTGGAGCATTATGAGGTCGCGCGCGGAGTCCAAAAGGTGCTTCAGCGGTACAGGGACTTACAGGACATCATCGCCATCCTCGGCATGGACGAGCTCTCGCCGGAAGACAAGCTGACTGTATTCCGAGCGCGTAAGATTCAGCGCTTCCTCAGTCAGCCATTCAGCGTCGCGCAGGTCTTCACCGGTCGCGAAGGCAAACAGGTGCCGGTAGCCGATACCGTGCGCGGCTTCAAGGAGATTCTAGACGGCAAATACGATGACATCCCCGAGGCGAATTTCTACATGAAAGGTCCCATCGAAGAGATCAAGCAATCTTGATCCCCCTGGAGCTTGCATGCCGTTGACGTTAAAGCTCGAGATCGCAACCCCGGAAGGAACGGTGTACTCCGAAGATGCGGAGCTGGTTACGATTCCAGCCGTAGAAGGGGAGATGGGGGTTTATCCGCAGCACATTCGTCTGATGACGAAATTGGTTCCGGGCGAACTAAGTTTCCACAGAAATGGCAGGGTCGATTTCCTCGCCGTGGGTGAGGGACTCGTGGAAGTAACGGGCAATCGAATTTCAATCTTAACCGACATGGCCGTACCCGCTGAGAAAATCGACGAAGCGAAGGCGGAGCAGGAGCGCTTGCGCGCCGATGCCCAACTGCGGGCCCAGCTTTCCGCGCAGGACCTGGCAACCGTCAACGCTTCGCTTGCGCGATCGCTGGCTCAGCTTTCAGTGAAACGGCGTGGCCGGAAGATCTGAACTGTCTCCAACCAAAGATCCCCACCGCGAGAGACAACCACCACTTGTTCTGGTCCCGATAGTTTCAGTCCAATTACCGTTCACCAGGCTGCGCCTACAGGAAGCGGCGGCAACCCAGCTGCTTAACTCCGGGCGATTCGAGGTCAGCAGGACAGAGTGTCTTTCGGCAGGGGTGAAAAATTCTATCAAGGACTCTTCGCGTCATGGAGTGACCGCGTGCCCTCCTCCCGTGACAAAAGCTTGTCAGTTCTCTTCCTATTTCGAGTCGGGATGCCGACGAAACTCTAGGAGCCCGTCGTTAAGTCCTTGGCTGACGCGGACGTTCAAAGTGGCTGCACCGTTTTCATGGATTGGAACGGTGAATGCTCTAACCGCAGTGCCTTTTGCGGATTGTTGAGCGACGCAATCGTGAGTCTGCGCGTTCGCCAGGAGTTTGGAGACAAGCTTATGCGATGGGAAGTTGGATGGGAGACCTTGACGGAATCATCCCCAAAATTCGGTGACCGTATTCTCCGAGCGTTGTTCCTGCTTCTTGGCTTTACCCTGGGAGCATTCTGCGCCGCTTCAGCGCAGCAGGAACCGGACCTTCAGCAACAATTGCAGCAACTCAAGGCTCAATATCAGCAATCCACTCACGACCTTGAGCAACGGATTGCCACACTTGAACAGCAAATCAAGGATGAAAAAGAGACGCAAGAGAAAACGAAGGAGAATACAGTCTCGGCGGTAGAGCTGGCTGCCCAGCAAACAGAAAAAGCTGTCCTCGGACAGTCCAAGGAGGTGGGGGCAAAGTTTCAAGGCCAGCTGCCTTCGGCGCCGACCTACGAATTCCTGAGAGACACCGACACAAAGATTGAGAAGCTGCAGCAACAGGTGGGAGCCTTTGAATTTCACGGATATTTTCGCTCTGGTTACGGTTTGAACAGCGTGGGAGGGCAGCAGGTTGCGTTCGAGGCGCCGGGGGCCGATGCCAAATACCGCCTGGGAAATGAAGCGGAAACCTACGCGGAATTGATCTTCGTCAACAACTGGGTGAACCCAGAGCACGATTCAGATAAGACATGGATCAGGAGCGAGTTCATGGTGGAGGCCAACACCACGAACTCGGCCAATTATGCCAATTTCGCCAACGGCACCGGGAATGATCAATTCCGCTTTCGCGAAGCCTTCGTGCAAGCCGGCAACGTGTTTGAGAGCCAGCCGGATGCCAAGTTCTGGGCAGGCGAGCGATACTACCGCCGCGAGCACATTGACATCAATGACTTCTATCCGCTGGATATGAGCGGTTATGGCGCTGGAGTTGAGGACCTCAATCTTGGAATCGGCAAGCTGGCTGTGGCATTCCTTTCCGGCGCGAGGCCAGACATCGTCACCCAAAACGGCAACTACGCCAAGAGCAACGTCGATCTGCGGTTCTATGACCTAAAGGGGCCTGCAGGTCTTTGGTCTACATGGTTCGATTTCGCTAACGCCAAAGGTGGCAAGACCACAACTGGCAACCTAATTCCAACAACGAACGGATACGCGTTCGGGCTCCGCCATCAACGCCTGGAGTGGCACGGTGGCTATAACTCGCTCGAACTTGGGTACGGAACTGGCGCGGCTAGCAACTTCGCTGCCTCAGTCGATGATCCGACGCCGTTTATCAACAGCACAGCAAGACTTGTGGTCACCGAACATCTGCTAGTGCAGCCAAACGACAGGTTCGCGATTATGCCGATCTTTGTTTACCAGAGGACCAAAGACGGCAATCCGCAACATGACTGGAATCAGTGGGTCTCGTTTGGCGCCAGGCCGGAAGTTTTCCTTACTAAACACGTCTCACTGGCGTTCGAGGCTGGATTCGATCACACCCACAGCCCCGGGCAATACGATGGCTGGCTACGCAAGTACACGATCGCACCGCAAATCGGAGGGGGAAGAAAGTTCTTCAGCCGGCCGGTGCTGCGCGCCTTCGCGACGTATGCAAACTGGTCGGACAGCTTTCGCGGCCTTGTGGGCGGAACACCCTATCAGAATCGCACGAGTGGACTGACCTACGGCGTACAGGCTGAACACTGGTGGTGAGAAGGAGTGACACCAGCCGGCTGGAAACTCGACAAACACTTTCCGGCCAGATTTCAAGGCGATTTCATACTGCGGTTTATTCGAGGTGACGAGAAATGGCAACCACAGAATTTCCAGTATCCGCACGAAGTAAACTTGCGACCGCATCGGCTCCTGTCAGTTACGCTCGGCCCCTAGCTGTCGTCACCACACTCTTCTTCATGTGGGGGTTTCTCACCTGCCTGAATGACATACTCGTTCCGCACCTCAAAGCGATCTTTGACCTGAGTTACGCCAAGGTGATGTTGGTGCAGTTCGCTTTCTTCTCGGCATATTTCTTGTTCTCGATTCCCTGGTCGCGGGTGGTGAACACGATCGGATATCAGAAGACAATGGTGGTTGGACTGCTAACCATGGCGGTCGGTTCATTTCTATTCTTGCCGGCGGCTTCCGCTGCTTCGTATCCACTATTTCTCACGGCTCTCATGATCCTGGCTGCCGGAATCACGGGTCTGCAGGTTGCAGCAAATCCTTATGTGGTTGTCTTGGGAAAGCCGGAAACGGCGTCAAGTCGTCTTGATCTGACTCAGGCGTTCAACTCGCTGGGCACAACGATTGCTCCCAAAGTAGGCGGTTTGCTGATATTGGCGGCAGCGCCGTTGGCTATCGCAGAGTTGCACCAACTGACACCGCAGGCTCTGCATGCTTATCGCGTACAGGAAGCGGCGTCCGTCAAGTTGCCATACAGCGTCATCGGAGTTGCCCTGATCCTGCTGGCGGTTCTGATTGGTAGCTTTAAGCTGCCGAAGATCGACGCTGCTTCCTTCCAACGCGGTGCCAAGACAAATGATTCCATCTGGAAACATCCGAACCTCGTCCTGGGCTCCATTGCCATCTTCACCTACGTGGGCGCAGAGGTTTCCATCGGAAGTTTCCTCGTGAATTACTTGGGTCAGTCGGATATCGCCCATCTCTCGGCCAAGGCGGCCGCCGGGTTTGTGTCGTTCTATTGGGGTGGCGCGATGGTCGGTCGTTTCCTCGGCGCCGGACTGCTGGGACGATTCAAACCGGGATCGCTGCTGGGCTTGTGCGCGATTTTCGCAGCGCTGTTGGTTCTCATATCTATGGCGGCCACCGGCCATGTTGCCATGTGGACCATCCTGGGCGTCGGTTTATTCAACTCGATCATGTTCCCGACAATCTTCAGTCTGGGAGTAGCCGAACTTGGCCCCCTGACTGGAAACGCATCGGGTCTTCTGAATATGGCCATTGTCGGCGGTGCCATTCTGCCGGTGTTGCAGGGGATGATCGCTGACCGCGTCGGAATTCACCATGCCTTCGTCCTGCCGGTGATCTGCTACCTCTACATTCTCTACTACGGGCTGAGTGGATCGAGGGCGAATAGCCAACGTTACAAAACCATATAGCGAATCGCCACAGGAGCGAAGACGATGCTGATTGCTGGAGATATTGGCGGCACGAAAACTGATCTGGCGATCTTCTCACTCGAAGCCGGTCCCCATACTCCACTGGCCCAGGAGACCGTACATAGCGGGGACTACCCAAGTTTGCAAGCCATGGTGAAAGAGTTCCTCGCCAAGGTAAAGATGCCGGTAGATCGCGCCTGCTTTGATGTTGCCGGTCCGGTGATTGGAGGGCGCGTGAAAACCACCAATCTGCCCTGGATCGTCGAGGAGACTGCGCTCGCCAAAGAACTCAATTTGAGCCTGCAGGCGGTCCATCTCATGAATGATCTGGAGGCGATGGCGCGGGCAGTTCCGATCCTGAGGCCCAGCGATTTGAAAACACTCAACCCAGGCCACCCCATTCAGAAAGGCGCAATCGGAGTAGTCGCGCCCGGCACCGGGCTAGGCGAGTCCTTTCTTACCTGGGAAGGTACGCGGTATGTGGCGCACAGCTCGGAGGGAGGACACTCTGATTTCGCGCCGACTGATAAACGACAACTCGGATTACTCGAGTATTTGCTCGAAAAGTTCGATCATGTCAGTTTCGAGCTTGTCTGTTCCGGTATCGGCATTCCCAATATTTACGAATACCTTCGCGATGTGGAGCAGATTCCGGAAAATCCAGAGGTGGCGAACAAAGTCGCGGCGGCGAGAGATTCTTCAGTTGCGATCATCCAAGCGGCCTTCGACTCCCCGATTCGAAGCCAATTGTGTGAAGCGACGATCGAGGTGTTTGCCTCAGTACTCGCCAGCGAAGTCGGAAACGTCGCGTTAAAGGTGCTCTCGACAGGTGGCATCTTTCTGGGGGGTGGAGTCGTCGTGCATACCCTGCCGATGCTCGAACGTCCGCTGTTCATGAAGTACTTCAAGCGCAAAGGACGTTTCGCGGAACTTTTGGAGCGAATCCCCATTCACGTGATCACCACGCGGGCTGCCCTGGTCGGAGTTGCCGATTACGGCCTGGCCAGCCCTATGAGAACTGCTGCTACGGTCTAATGGCCACACGCTTGGCCGAAGATTGCAAAAACCGAGCGGGGAGGAAATCGAAATGGCGACGATCGCGCAAGAAATTTGCGCCCGTCCTGCGAAGGGACAGGCGTGGAAGGACCTAGCCACTCATTTTCGGAAAGTGCGGAAATTGCATCTGCGGCAGCTCTTCGCTGACGACCCGACGCGGGGCCAGCGCATGACAGCGGAAGGCGTGGGTCTGTTCCTCGACTATTCGAAGAACCGGATCACCGACGAAACCCTTCGGCTGCTCCTTCGGCTGGCCGAAGAGAGTGGCTTACGCGAGCGGATCGATGCCATGTTTGGCGGCGAGAAGATCAATATCACGGAAGGTCGCTCGGTTTTGCATGCGGCTCTGAGAGCTCCGCGCGAGGCATCCATCCTGGTCGATGGAAAAAATGTCGTGCCCGAGGTGCACGCGGTACTCGACAAAATGGCTGCTTTCTCGGAGCGTATTCGGAGCGGCGAGTGGAAAGGGCACACAGGCAAACGCATCCGCAATGTGATCAATATCGGCATCGGAGGAAGCGATCTGGGACCGGTGATGGCTTATGAGGCCTTGCGGTATTACTCGGATCGCTCGATCAGGTTCCGCTTTGTTTCCAACATCGATGCCACCGATTTTCGAGAGGCTGTCGAGGGCCTGGATCCCTCCGAGACGCTGTTCGTCGTCTCATCGAAAACCTTTACAACGCTGGAGACCATGACCAACGCCCGCACCGCACGGTCCTGGGTACTTTCCGGTTTGGGTGGAGACGAGAAGGCCATCGCCAAACATTTTGTCGCGGTGTCGACCAACGCCGCAGAGGTAGAGAAGTTCGGCATCGATACGGCCAATATGTTTGAGTTCTGGGACTGGGTTGGCGGACGGTACTCGATGGATTCCTCCATTGGGCTTTCCACGATGATTGCCATCGGCCCCGAGAACTTCGCCCTGATGCTCAAGGGCTTCCACGCGATGGATGAACATTTTCGCACGGCTCCCTTCGAGAAGAATCTGCCCATCCTGATGGGGCTGTTGGCAATCTGGTACAACAATTTTTTCGAGGCCGAGACCGTGGCCGTGCTCCCCTATGAACAATATCTCAAGCGTTTTCCTGCCTACCTGCAGCAATTAACGATGGAGAGCAATGGCAAGCACATCACCATCAACGGAAAGAAGGTGGCCCGTCAGACGGCACCGATTTATTGGGGAGAGCCGGGCACAAACGGGCAACATTCTTTTTACCAGATGATTCACCAGGGCACGAAACTGATTCCCTGCGATTTCATTGCATTCGCTCAGCCTCTGAATCCCATCGGGCCGCATCATGACATGCTCATTGCGAACGTCTGCGCCCAGACTGAGGCGCTGGCCTTCGGTAAGTCGGCAGAGCAAGTGAAGGCAGAGGGGACACCCAGATGGCTCGTGCCTCATCGCGTTTTTGAGGGGAATCGTCCCTCCAGTCTGATCTTCGCGCGGCGCCTGACGCCAACGAGTTTGGGGGCGCTCATTGCACTCTATGAGCACTCCGTGTTCACCCAAGGCGCCATTTGGGATATCGACTCATTCGACCAGTGGGGGGTTGAGCTGGGCAAGGTTCTGGCGCAACGCATTATTCCTGAACTGCAAAGTGCGACCGAACCCGTTCTTCATCACGATAGTTCCACGAATCATCTGATCCGCTACTACCGCAAGTTAAAGGAGACTGCATGAAACACCTCGGTTTCAACCAACCACTCTATATTTTGCCCTTCGATCATCGGGGTTCGTTCCAGAAGAAAATGTTCGGATGGGACGGCGACTTGAGTGCGGAACAAACGGCCGAGATTGCGGCGGCCAAACGCGTGATCTATGACGCCTTCAAGGATGCCATCGAGGCAGGAGTGCCCAGAGAAAAAGCCGGCATCCTCGTCGACGGGCAGTTCGGAGCAGCGATCCTGCGCGACGCAGCCGCCGAAGGGTATCAGACCGCTTGTCCGGCAGAAAAGAGCGGGCAGGATGAATTCGATTTCGAATACGGGGACGACTTCGCTGATGAGATCGAGCAGTTTCAGCCGACCTTTTCGAAGGTTCTGGTTCGTTACAACCCGGAAGGCGACAAAGGTCTGAACCGCCGGCAAGCTGCCCGTCTGGAGAAGCTGTCGAACTATCTCCACGGCGGGAAGAGCGGCAGCCGCTTTATGTTCGAGTTGCTCGTTCCTCCCGAAAATGCACAACTCGAGCGGGTTCGCGGAAACAAACAGGCATATGACCTCCAGCTCCGTCCGGGGCTAATGGTTCAGGCGATCCAGGAATTGCAAGCCGCGGGTGTCGAGCCAGACGTCTGGAAAATCGAGGGACTCGATTCCCGCCAGGATTGTGAACAGATTGTGGCGGCGGCGCGCGAGAATGGCCGGGATGACGTCGGCTGCATCATCCTTGGACGGGGCGAGGACGATAACAAAGTGCAGCTCTGGCTGACCACTGCCGCGGCTGTACCCGGCTTCATCGGCTTCGCAGTAGGCCGCACCAGCTTCTGGGAGCCACTGGTGAACTGGCGTGCAAACAAAATCAGCCGCCTCGCCGCGGTCAAGGAGATCTCGCGCCGCTACCAGCAGTTCGTGCAGGCTTTCGAATCCAAACACAGGGCGGTACACGCGTAAACGAGGAAATCGAATGCAGAAGGTTATCAAACTGGCACCCTCGATTCTGGCAGCGGATTTTTCCCGCCTATCGCTTAATGACCGACGCTTGAAGCCCTACACGGGCCTTCGCGATACCAGTCAACGGTGCGCTTCAGTCCCTTTTCGAAATCCACAAGAGGCCTGTACCCAAGCCTCTCTTCCGCCTTCGAGATATCCGCCAACGAATGCTTAACGTCCCCTTCGCGCACTGGACCATATTTCGGTTGTCTATGGTAAGCCGTGAGATCTTGCAAAACCTTGAAGGTTTCATTAAGCGTAACGCGTCGTCCTGTCGCCACGTTAAACATCTGCCCGGCCACCTTGTTCGCGGGTGCTGAACACGCCAGCAGATTCGCTTCAACCGCATTGTCGATATAAGTGAAATCGCGGCTCTGCTCACCGTCTCCGTTGATCGTAGGCTGCTCGCCGCGCAGCATTTGAGTTGTGAACTTCGCGAGGACGCCGGAGTAGGGTGAGGACGGATCTTGTCGGGGCCCGAAAATATTGAAATACCGCAGGCACACTGTCTCAAGCCCATAGCAACGGTAGAACGAAATCATGTAATGTTCGCTGGCCAGCTTGGCCACTGCATAGGGAGAAATCGGGTCGGGTCGCATTTCCTCATGCTTGGGAAGCTTCGGAGTGTTGCCATAAGCAGACGATGAAGCCGCATATACCACACGTTTGACTTTGGCATCGAGTGTTGCCATCAGAACGGTCACGGTGCCGTCGATGTTGGCGCGGTTGTTACCTAGCGGATCGAGGACGGATTTGGGCACAGACGGAATCGCAGCCTGATGCAGAACGAAGTCCACTCCGGAGCAAGCCTCGCGCATCGCATCCAGGTCGTTGATGTCGGCCTCGCGGAAGTCAATGCGGTTCAGAATTTCAGCGATATTTTCCCGCTTGCCGGTAGCGAAATTATCGACACCGCGCACTCGCTCCCCGCGAGAAAGCAAGGCCCGCGCAATGGAGGATCCTATGAATCCAGCTATTCCAGTGATTAGGTAAAGAGACATGGCTCCGTTTTTCGAATTACGCCCCGCATCTCCTTTGCTTTTGAACTGCTAACCGACCTTTTCGGTAACCTGCGAGAGCGCGTACTCCTCGAGGTGCCGAGCATCGCTGTTGAACTTGCGGATGCCCTCTGCCAGCTTTTCAGTCGCCATGGCGTCCTCGTTATGCATCCAGAGGAAGGCTTTTTCGTCGAGGTGGAGACGTGCATCTTTGCTGGACTGCGCCTGGATCGAATCGAGAGCGCGAGCAACCTCACCTTCCGTCTTCTCCAATTGGTCGAGAAGTTCGGGACTGATCGTCAGAAGATCTGATCCAGCCAATCGCACGATCTGATTGATATTGCGGAAGCTGGCACCCATAACTTGAGTCTTATATCCGTACTTCTTGTAATAGTTGTAAATGCGAGTTACGGAAATGACACCCGGGTCCTGGTCTGGAGGGATCTCCGCTCCGCCGTGCTCTTTCTTGTGCCAGTCATAAATGCGGCCCACAAACGGCGAGATCAGTGTGACCCGGGCCTCGGCGCAGGCAACAGCCTGGGCGAAGCTAAACAATAAGGTTAGGTTGCAATGGATGCCTTCTTTCTCCAGGATCTCCGCCGCGCGGATGCCCTGCCAAGTGCTGGCAATCTTGATCAGCACGCGATCGCGTGAGATGGCTTTGCTCTCATAAAGGGAAATAAGTTTGCGACCTTTGGCGATGGTCGCCTCCGTATCGAAGCTCAGGTTCGCCGCAACCTCCGTCGACACACGTCCGGGGACCACTTTGAGTATTTCGCATCCGAACAGTACGAAGAGTCGATCGATGAACTCCTCCGCCATGCTCCCGTGCCCGGAGCCGCGCTCAAGCGAAAGCTCCGTGGCCTCTTCGACCAGATGGCGGTACTTCGGCATCTGGGCGGCGTGAAAAAGAAGCGAGGGATTGGTGGTGGCGTCCTGTGGACGGTGTCGGGCAATGGCTTCGATGTCACCCGTGTCGGCAACTACCGTCGTGTATTTCTCAAGCTGCTGTAACAATGTCATGATTCCATCTCCTTATCGCACCTGATTCGATCCACCGCGGGCTAGGTTGCCGCCGGACAGAGCTCAATTGCCACTTCTGCTTTCCTCTGCAGCATGGACTGAGGGTTGGCTTTCCAGCTGGCGAACCTTTGCCAATCGGCGGCTATGGCGATCCGCACCACTGAATCGCGCACCGAGAAAATTACGGACGCAGTCCCAAGCCACGGCAATACCCGTCGTTCGACCGCCGAGGCAAAGAACATTCATGTCGTCGTCCTCCACACCCTGGCGAGCCGAGAAATCGTCATGACAGAGAGCAGCTCGTACTCCCGCTACCTTGTTCGCGGCCACCGAAGCTCCGACTCCGCTGCCACAAACCAGGACACCCCGTTCTATTTGCCCGCTCGCGACCGCGCGGGCGAGGGGAATGGCGAAGTCCGGATAGTCGTCGTTCGCATCGCACCGGTTGTTCCCAAAGTCAACGACCTGATGTCCTTCTTTTCTCAACCGCAAGGCGAGCTCCTGTTTCATATCGAAGCCGCCGTGATCAGCGCCGACACCAATTTTCATCGGACCTTCACCCCTTCACGTTGTGCTTTGCGATCTGGTTCTTCGCCGCTGCAACAATATGATCTGTGTTGAAGCCAAATTTCTTCATAAGCTGCTTTAATGGTGCCGAGGCTCCGAAGCTCTCGATGCAGACATTGTGGCCTTCCGCTCCCGTAAACTTTGCCCAGCCGAAATCGGAGGCTTCCTCAACGGAAACACGAGCTTTGACCGCGGGAGGAAGGACCGAATCCCGGTAACTCTGGTCCTGATCATCAAATAGTTCCCAGCATGGCATGCTGACGACTCTTGCCCGTATGTCTTCGCGGGTGAGTTCCTCGTGGGCCTCGAGGCAAAGCGACACCTCGCTGCCGGTGCCGATCAGAATGACCTGGGGATTTGAATCTTTGCAGTCTGCGAGAGTGTAGGCTCCACGAGCCAGACCGGACGCGGGCGCGTATTTGGTGCGATCAATCGTAGGCACTGCCTGACGAGTCAGAATCAGGACCGCCGGTTCATGATGCAGTTGTAAAATGACTTTCCACGCCTCGATCACTTCGTTTGCATCCGAAGGGCGGAGTACGATCAGCCCGGGTATGGATCGCATATGTGCGAGATGCTCGATCGGCTGATGGGTGGGCCCATCTTCCCCCACACCGATCGAATCATGAGTGAACACATAGATGGCAGGGAGTTCCATCAACGCGCTCAGCCGTAACGAACCACGCATGTAGTCAACGAAAATGAAGAACCCGGAGCCGAATGGCCTAAGCTTCACCAGGCTCATTCCGTTCAGGATTGCGCCCATTGCGTGCTCGCGGATTCCGAAATGAAAATTGCGGCCAGCATAGTTTTCGGCCGAAAAGTCTCCCGCGCCATTTTGTGCGATGCGAGTCTTTGTCGATGGTGCAAGGTCCGCCGATCCTCCGACCAGCCAGGGAATGTTCTGGGCGGCGGCATTCAGTACCATGCCGGAAGACTCTCGCGTCGCCAAGCCTTTCGGGTCGGCCTGGAACTCGGGCAGATTCCGGTCCCAACCGTCGGGAAGTCGCCGGTGTTGCATGCGAAAGAGTTCTTCGGCTTGTTCGGGATATTGTTTGCGATATGCGTCAATGCGCGCGAACCAGGCGTCGCGCAGCTGTTTGCCGCGCTTCCCGATTCCTCCCCGGAAGTGCTCATAGACTCCCTCGGGGATGTAAAACTTCTTGTCCTCGGGCCATCCATAATTGCGTTTCGCCAGTCGCACCTCTTCTTCTCCCAGAGGCTCGCCGTGGGCTCCGCTGGTGTCCTGCTTGTGAGGTGCTCCGTAACCGATGTGGCTGTCGACGATGATCAGAGTGGGGCGATCTTTCGTGTTCTGGAAGGTGCGGAATGCATTGGCCAGACGCTCCAGATCATTGGCGTCGCCGACCCTGGTCACATTCCAACCGTAGCCCAGAAAACGCGTGGCCACATCTTCGGTAAATGTCAGAGCGGTGTTGCCTTCGATGGTGATGTGGTTGTTGTCATAGATCCAGCATAGATTCGACAGACGAAGATGTCCTGCAAGGGAAGCGGCCTCGCTGGATATGCCTTCCATCATGCAGCCATCGCCGCACAGCGCATATACATTGAAATCGAACAAATCGAAACCCGGTCGGTTGTAGCGTGCCGCGAGCCAACGACTGGCGATGGCCATACCTACGCTGGTGGCGGCTCCTTGACCAAGGGGGCCGGTGGTTGTCTCAACGCCCGAAGTCCAGCGATATTCGGGATGGCCTGGACAGCGGCTGTCCAGTTGCCGGAATGATCTGATCGCATCGAGCGGTACCGACACCTCGCCGAGGGTCTCGTAGTCTTTGCTGACAGCTCTCACTTCGGTCAGATGGAGCAGCGAATAGAGCAGCATCGAAGCGTGGCCAATCGACAGGACAAAACGGTCGCGGTTAGGCCAAACCGGATCCTGGGGATCAAATCGCAGGAAGTCTTGCCAGAGACAATAGGCGACAGGGGCCATCGCCATCGGTGTTCCCGGATGCCCCGAGTTCGCCGCCTGTACGCCATCCATCGAGAGGGTGCGAATGGTGTTGATGCTGGTCAACTCTATGTTTTGCTGCAAGGGCGAGACCGAAGGTGCCGCTGCTACGCTCATCAGAAATCCTTTCACCGGATCACCGGCCAATGGCCAAATTCAGGCTGCTGGGCGTGGCCGCGCCGTGGCGCAGGCCACGCCCACCTCCGGCCAGTTCATGCTGATTTGTTCGGCCACTTCCATCCCGTAATCTCGGGATTGTCGATGCCATGCTTGTAGGCATAAGACCGGCACTCGATTTGCCGGTTTCGGAATCGTTCCTTGGCATGAGCCCCGATCTTCTGCAGCCGCGGAATCCGATCGATGGCATCAATGGCAATGGTGAAGCGGTCGACTTCGTTATTCATCGCCAATTCCATGGGCGTATTGATGTTGCCCTTCTCTTTGTACCCGCGCACGTGCAAACTCTTGTTATTCCGCGCGTAGGCGAGGCGATGGATCAGCCAGGGATATCCATGGAAGTTGAATATGATCGGTTTATCAACGGTGAACAACGAGTCGAAGTCCCGGTCGGTGAGACCGTGCGGATGTTCCTTCGTTGGTTGCAGCTTGAAAAGATCCACCACATTGACAAAGCGAATCTTGATATCAGGAAACTCGTTCCTCAGCAGCTGGGTGGCGGCGAGCGCCTCCTGGGTAGGAATGTCGCCGGCTGAAGCCATGACGACATCGGGTTCAACCCCTTGATCGTTACTAGCCCAGTCCCAGATTCCGATACCTTTGGTGCAGTGCTCGATCGCCGCCTCCATATTCAAGTACTGCAGGTGGAGTTGCTTGTCGGAGACGATCACATTGATGTAGTTCTCGCTCCGCAAGCAGTGGTTGGCCACAGAGAGCAAGCAGTTTGCGTCTGGAGGAAGGTAGATGCGAGTCACAGCTGCGCTTTTGTTCAAGACCACGTCGAGGAAGCCGGGGTCCTGGTGCGTGAAGCCGTTGTGGTCCTGCCGCCAGACGGTAGAGGTGATGAGGAGATTCAGCGATGCGATCTTCTGCCGCCAGGACAGGTGATTGCAGATGGAGAGCCATTTTGCGTGCTGGTTGAACATCGAGTCGATCACGTGGACAAAGGCCTCATAGGAAGAGAAGAAGCCATTTCTGCCCGTTAAGAGATACCCTTCGAGCATTCCCTCCATCGTGTGCTCACTGAGCATTTCGATCACGCGTCCGTCAGTCGCGAGTTCACCGCCGTCGACATCCTCGGGAAAATAGTCGGCAATCCAGAACTTTTTCGAAGCCTGGTAGACGGCCTGGAGTTTGTTGGAAGTGTTCTCGTCGGGGCCGAATACCCGGAAGTTGTTCATGTTCGTCTTCATGACGTCTCTCAAGAAATTCCCGAGCGGCGGCACGTTCTCGGCTTCGGTGGTTCCAGGCTCTTCGATTTTGACGGCATAATCGCGAAAATTCGGCAGGCGCAAGGCCTTGCGGAGTACGCCGCCATTAGCGTGCGGATTGGCGCTCATGCGACGATTCCCAGTCGGCGCAAGCTCCCTCAGTTCCGGAATGAGCTTTCCGTTTTCGTCAAATAACTCTTCCGGCTTCTGGTCCCGCATCCACTGCTCGAGCATGTGCAGCTGTTCCGGATTCTTCTTGACATCACTCAAGGGCACCTGATGAGCGCGCCAGAATCCCTCGAGGTAATGTCCGCCAACCTCCCTGGGTGCACTCCAGCCTTTGGGCGACCGCAAGACGATCATGGGCCAGCGAGGTCGATTCGCGACGCCTGTCTCCCGGCATTCCCGCTGGTGCGAACGAATTTCCTGGACGCAATGTTCCACGGTCGCCGCCATGGCCTGGTGCATGCTTTCCGGGTCTGATCCCTCAACAAAGTGAGGGGTCCAGCCGTAGCCTCTCATCAGGTTCTCCAGCTCTTCGTGGCTGATGCGCGACAGCAGGGTGGGATTGTTGATTTTGTATCCGTTCAAATGGAGGATGGGCAGGACGGCTCCGTCGCGAATGGGACTCAAGAACTTGCTGATATGCCATGAGGTGGCCAACGGCCCGGTTTCCGACTCTCCGTCGCCCACAACTGCGGCAACGATCAGCTCGGGATTGTCGAAAGCAGCCCCGCATGCGTGCGAGAGGACGTACCCCAATTCTCCGCCTTCGTGGATGGAGCCCGGAGTCTCCGGTGTACAGTGGCTGCCAATGCCTCCAGGAAATGAGAATTGTTTGAAGAATTCGTGCATACCGCGTTCATCTTCACTTTTTTCGGAATAGATCTCCGAATACGTTCCTTCCAGATACCCGGGAGCCAAAACTCCCGGAGCACCATGGCCGGGCCCAGCCATGAAGATCATGTCCAGGTCATATTTCTTGATGAGGCGGTTCAGGTGGATATACATGAAAGCCAGGCCGGGGCTCGACCCCCAGTGACCCAGCAGCCGGTTTTTGATGTGCTCCGGCTTGAGAGGCTCCTTGAGAAGCGGGTTGCTCTGCAGGTAAATCATGCCCAGAGCGAGATAGTTGCAGGCGCGCCAGTACGCCTGGGTTTTCCTTAGTTCCTCAGGGGAGAGAGGGGATCCTTGGATGGTAGATCTTGCTTTGCCGTACGCGCTCAGAGAAATTGTCGACGGTTCTTCTATCTCGACAACAGGTTTCATCGCTTCAGGCTCCTTATTCTGCTCGCACTGATGTCGGAATCGGAATTCAGTTTCCTCGTGCCACGGATGTTGTGCACACACGGCACGCGACCGAAAGCGATTGAGTGTTTGCAAAATAATGGCCACTCGTAAGCGACTGAAACGGGAAGCTTCCTCGCTTGTCGTCAGTGCCCAATCTCTGAACTCGGTGCCAATACTTTGGCAGTCTGGGCATAGGAAGTGAGTGAGCCGGAGCGATTTCCCGATGAGTGAGTACGGTTTTCGCAAGATCCCGCCCAGAAATCCATTTCGATGCCACGAATCGGAATACCCTGAACCCGGCCAGTGGTCCAAACAGCGACACCCTCGAGCAGCAAACTGTAGCGATCCTGACTTCCGGATGTGTAAGCGCGGGGGCGGCAGAGAAGTGCCTGACTATCGATCGACGTTCTCGGCAGACCAGCGGTTTTTAGAGGGAATTCAAAGCTGCAAATGCGGTTCAATCAGAATTGCCACTACCTTCTTGTCGGGTACAGTTGCATCCGAGTTGGTTAGGCTTGAAGTGAACTGGAGCAAGTTACTTCGAACATAGAAAGAAACACAGAGGGAACGTTAAAGGGTTCGTATCAGCAGGGACAGAGCGCCCCGCATTCCGCGTCTCTCACCCGGATTGTCAACCGTCGCACTACAACTTATACGGGAATCTTTAGCTTCCGTATCCTGTAGGCGAGGGTCGTCCGCTTCATCCCTAAACGGGCTGCAGCTCCATTCGGTCCTCCGACTATCCAGCCGGATTCGCGCAGTGCCTGAAGGATTTGTTCCCTCTCCAGATCTTTCAAGGTGCCGAGCATGGATTTCTGCGCCGGGCTGGGCATCTGTTCCAGCTCCGATAGAGGAGCACAAAGTAACTCTCCCTGCGAAAGGATAACCGAGCGTTCGATAAAGTTCTGCAGTTCCCGCACGTTTCCGGGCCAGCAATACCTCGAAAAAGCTTCCATCGCAGCAGCGGGAACGTCTTTGATTTTGCGATTCATCCGGCGCGCATATTCCTCGACGTAGTAGCGAACTAGGATCGGAATGTCTTCGATGCGATCGCGTAAGGCAGGAACCGTGAGTGGAAAAATGTTGAGACGGTAATACAGGTCGCTTCGGAACTGCCCATTGTGAACCATTT
>Ga0335077_10000786_pt1 | contig 36198 bp, 20 predicted proteins | sample Lox_Sample_31_FD_207151 | JGI IMG/M metagenome (GOLD analysis project Ga0335077, IMG submission 207151) | Soil microbial communities from Loxahatchee National Wildlife Refuge, Florida, United States - Lox_Sample_3.1 | ecosystem: Environmental > Terrestrial > Soil > Wetlands | place: USA... | reverse complement strand
CCACAATACCGTTATAGAGCACCAGCCCGCCAGCCGGCACCTGCGAAGCGAATTTGCGTAATGAGATTTCATTCATTGCAATCAGCACATCTGGACGATCAGTCAGTGGCGTACCAATGCGTTCCTTGGAAAGTGACACATAACAATGCGCGCTGCCGGATCGCATCTCCGGCCCATAGGAGGGCAACCAGCTGACTTCAAGCCCTTCGCGCATGCCCATCTCGGCCAGCAATTGTCCAAGCAGGAGCACGCCTTGTCCGCCAAAGCCCGCCACATTGATCGTCAGGTTCTTGCGGAGTTGGGAAGGCTTGTACTCTGCTTGCTCCACGCCTCCATCCTCTGTAACCCCCAAAACCTCGGCCACGGATTTCTGGGCCGGCGCATGGTTGGTGGGTAATTTTTCTTTACGCTCGCGGAAAACAGAAAGTGGATATATCGGAATCATCTTTTCCGTGATCCACTTACGGGCATCCACCGGATTTTTGGCCCAAATGGTGGGACAAGGTGAAAGAATCTCAACAAAAGAAAAGCCCAACCCTTCACGCTGCACCTCAAGCGCCCGCCGAATGGCCCGGCGCGCGTGCATGATGTTCTTGTTGTCGCAGAGTGCGACCCGTTCGATGTAGGCCGGGGCTTCCAGCGTCGCCAGTAACTCCGACATGTGCAGGGGGTAGCCTTCATTGCCCGGCCTGCGGCCGAATGGCGATGTGGTGCTCTTCTCGCCCACGAGCGTTGTTGGCGCCATTTGCCCGCCGGTCATCCCATAAATCGCGTTATTGATGAAAAATACCGTGATCTTCTCCCCTCGATTGGCCGCGTGAACAATCTCCGCCGTTCCAATCGCCGCAAGGTCGCCATCGCCCTGATACGAAATCACAAGCTTGTCCGGATGCTCCCGCTTAATTCCAGTTGCTGCCGCGGGAGCGCGTCCATGGGCCACTTGCACGTTTCCGAGATCAAAGTAGTAATAGGCAAACACCGAACACCCAACCGGGCTGACAAAGATCGCATTGTCCTGCATGCCCATGTCCTGCAACGCCTCGGCAATGAGTTTGTGTGCGATGCCGTGGCCGCAACCCGGGCAATAATGGGTCTGCTGCTTGAGGTCGGACTTGCGTTCATAGAGATCGTAGAAGACTGCGGATTTGGAGTGGACCACGCCGTACTCGCCGGTCTCGCTTTCCATCAGCCCGACCTTGTTGTCATCCACCATAGCGCCTCCGGCCCTCTTCAGTCGTTCCTCAGTGCAAACACGTCAACCCGGTTCGGCATGCGCGCCTCAACCTGCTGACGCAACTCCTCCACTGACGGCACATTGCCTCCGACGCGCCCATAAAAATCAACCCGCCGGCTGCCATTCAGGGCCAGGCGAACATCTTCCAGCATCTGCCCGTTGCTTAATTCGACCACCAGCACGTTCGAAACGTTGTGCACTGCGTAAGCCAATGCTTCCGACGGGAACGGCCATAACGTAATGGGACGGAACAAGCCAACAGGCAACCCGTCAGCGCGCGCTCTTTCGACCATCGAACGCAACACACGCGATACGATGCCGAACCCCACAACCAGGATCTCCGCATCTTCCACATGAAACAGCTCAAATCGCGGCTCTGCGCTCTGCGCACGAATGTACTTTGCTTCCAGGCGGCGCTCATGGGCCTCGAGATCATCGGGCTCAAGATAAATTGAACTCACCAGGTTGGCGCGAGTCTCAGCAGTTCCCTTCACCGCCCAAGGTTTTTCCGGAGCGGAGCTCTCGCGGTACCTCAGATCCAGCGGCTCCATCATTTGTCCGGTAAAGCCATCGGCCAGCACGATTACAGGATTGCGATACTTGTCGGCAAGGTCAAAAGCCAGCATGGTGAGTTTGGCCATCTCCTGCACGGAAGCCGGCGCCAGCACAAGGTTGCGATAGTTCCCGTGCCCGCCGCCTTTCACGGTGGCGAAATAATCGCTCTGCTCGGGGGCGATGTTTCCCAGACCAGGCCCGCCGCGCATGACGTCCACGATCACACAGGGCAATTCTGCGCCGGCAAGATACGAAATGCCCTCCTGCATTAAGCTGAGGCCGGGACCGGAGGAAGCGGTCATGACGCGGGCCCCGGCCGCAGCGGCGCCGTACACCATGTTGATGGCGGCGACTTCGCTCTCCGCCTGCACGAACGTTCCGCCGACCTGCGGCAAATAAAGCGCCGCAGCTTCGGCGATTTCGCTGGCGGGAGTAATGGGATATCCGTAATAAGCTTTGCAACCGGCGAGGATGGCGCCCTTCACCACGGCGACGTTGCCCTTACAAAGCTGCCGCATGTTCGCCTCCAGAAATAGTGGGGGTGGTCCTGGGTGGCGGGCTCAGGCGGCGGTACACGGTGATCGCACCCGGTTCAGGGCAACAATAGAAGCAGATCCCGCAACCGGTGCAATCCTGCCCTGTGTAACGCGCGGGATGCACTCCATAAGCGCTCAATTCCGGTGCCAGCACCAAACATTTTGGCGGACAGGATTCAATGCAAAGCCCACAGCCCTTGCATTCCTCATCACTGATCGTGACTCGGCCCCTCGCCTGTGCCGTCATAGCTCACCTCGCTCCGACCACCTGGGGACGCTGCAACCACTTGGTTTTTTCGCAGTATTCGTAGAGTTCGTTGCGGAACTTAGGATGCGCAATCTCAATCAGGGCCTGCGCCCGCTCGCGAATTGACTTGCCGTGAAGATAAGCAACGCCGTACTCAGTAACCACGTACCGCACCAGGCCGCGGGATGTGACAACCCCGGCGCCTGGGCTGAGCATGGGCACGATGCGGGAGATGGTGTCATTCTTCGCAGTGGAAGAAATTGCGATGATCGGCTTGCCCCCCTTGGAGTAGGAAGCGCCCTTCAAAAAGTCCACTTGTCCACCGATGCCGCTATAAAACTGGTTGCCGATGGAATCCGAGCAGACCTGTCCGGTCAGGTCAACCTGCAATGCGGAATTGATGGCCACCATCTTGTCGTTGCGGGCAATAGATCCTGGATGATTAGTGTAGGCGGTGGGGTGGAACTCGAAGATCGGGTTGTTGTCCACGAAGTCGAATATCTTCCGGGTGCCGATCACAAACCCGACAATAATTTTGCGCGGCTTGAAGGTCTTGCGCGCCCCCGTGATCACGCCAGCCTCAATCAGCGGAATTACTCCATCGGCCACCAGTTCACTGTGGACGCCGAGGTCTTTGCGGTCCATCAGGAGTGAGAGGACCGAGTCGGGAATCGCGCCGATCCCGGTTTGTACCACCGATCCATCCTCGATGAGGCTGGCGACATTCTTCGCGATATCCACATGGACGGAGCCGATTTTCGCCTGCTTCATCTCGCACAGGGGACGAGACGACTCCACGATGGCGTCAATCTTGCTGACGTGAATAAAGCTGTCGCCGAAAGTGCGCGGCATCCGGTCGTTGATCTGCGCCACCACGAAACGGGCACACCTGGCGGCGGTCAACGAAGTGTCAACGCCTACGCCAAAACTACAGAAGCCGTGAGAGTCCGGGGGCGAGAGTTCCAGCAGGGCCACATCAATCGGCATGGCGCCACTCTCGAACAAGTCCTCTATCTCTCCCAGGTAAATCGGGGTGTAGTCGGCGCGGCCCTCGTTGATCGCATCCCTTACATTGGGACCGATAAACATGGCGTTGTGGCGGAAGTGTCCGGCCATCTCCGGCGCAACGTAGGGTGCGCAGCCCATGGTCATCATGTGGACGATTTCCACGTCGTACACATACGGACCGCGCCCCATCAGCGCTTCCACCAGCGTCTCCGGCTCGGCGCAGCCCGGCTGAATGTACACCCGCATTCCGGACTGCACGCGCTGCAAGGCTTCATCGGCGGTGCGCAGCTTATTTCGGTACTCGCTTTCCCACGACATCAGTCAACCTTTCTGCCCTACCCGGCTTTTTTCAATTTGCCGCCTCTTTCTCCATTCGTTTCTGCGGCAAACCCATAACCCAGGACGGCCGAATGGATGGCCCGATCGAAAAACTGGTCCAGCAACTGAAACAATTCCTGCTTGGCGAAGAGCTCTACCACCCGATCGGAAGCGGATTCCTCGATGACAAATTCCAGAAGATTTTCTTTGGTTAGGATGATCGCCCAGACGAGTTGGCTCAGAGGTACTCCCTGCCGGGAGCGGCGAACACCGATGTTGAAGTAACGTTCCTCGGTGTCGCTTTCGCTTTTGTCGAGCAACCACTCCCCCAGATGGCGGTAAATTTCATACACCCGCTGCTTTAGTTCTTCGGGTGGTATGTTCTGGTAAGCCTGGGTGCGAGGCGACCGCTGGACCTTATGCAGCAATCCACTGGCGAGGGCATCGGAGCGGGTCTCGATGAGATGGACGAGCCTGTAGGTAAGCATCATGACCATCTCCTCCCTTTTACAGCTTATTGTCGGACTGATAAACCATGGCCAAAATGACCTAAGGCACTCGCAGGTGTGATTGAGATCACGAATGCAACCCCTGCAAACTCAAGGCGAGAGAAATGGACTTCCCCAATGGGAAGCCCGCATCGGTAGCAGGTCGAAGATCGTAATGCAGGAAACGGGCTATTGCGCGCCGGCGTGCAGCGCCTGGCGCGTTGCTTCAAGTGTGCGGACCAGCGATTCCCTGGGTAGCTTCTGAATGATCGGTTCGATGATCCAGCCCATCCCAAGAGGTACGTCTCGGGTCAGTGAAATAGCGCGGCATTCCACATATACCCCGCCATCGCGCTCCTGAAATCGCCAGTAAGAATACAAGCGCCACAGGAATCCGTATCCTGTATCCGGTGGCAGCACTCTTTCCTTGGGGCTTCCGGCATCCTCGACTTGGGCGATGCGCGTGGTGTGCGAATGGCAAGCCCAGCGGTTTCGATGCAAACAGCGATAGTGCACATCGTGGTCGGTATCCAGGACCATCGTCAGGATCTTCTTCTTGAGCAGCCGCAGATAGATCTGGAAATCATTGCCAGCACGGCGGATCAGCTTGGACGCAATAACCTCGGGCCGGTAGATGTTCTTGTGGTTGTCGTAATTCTGCAGCAGCGCCAGCACCTCTTCCACGTTCGGGCCAGGAATGAAGGCAGCTCCGATCCAGTCGTGGACCAACCCATTCGGAATTTTGACTGGGCCTTTGCCTGACCAAAATTCCGCTACGACTTTTCCTTTGCGAACCTGCTGGGCACGCTCTGGAGTGGAGTCAGACCACAGAAACGCATCCCTACCCGCGAGAGTTTTCTCCATGGCCGCTTCGACGGTGTGAAGGTAAGCGCCGAAACTCTCCAACGTCTGCGGCTTGAGTTGAACTGGAGTTGCCGTTTGCGCCATGGGCCCAGCCTATTGCGAATCGTGATCTGCGGCTAACGGCTTGTCAAGCGGCCCTGGCGCGCTCAGTTCGGGTGCAAGGACTCCTGTTCTGTCAAGTTCGCGATCTCGCTAGAGCTTCTTACTGCTCCAGAAAAGTCCGAAGGAGCGGAGTGCGCCTTGCAGCTTGCGCCCGGCGCCGCGGGCGAACTGCAAGTCCAAAATCCCTTCCATCTGGTGGGTAAAACTCGCACCGTAGCGATACCACCACAGCCTTTTCATCCCCGGCAAGCGGTCTGAGTCCACATATTTGAAGCGAACCATTTCCTCCAGGCCAAAGCGTCCGTGGGTTCGCCCAATGCCGCTCGACTTGACTCCTCCGTGAGGCGCTTCGCTGATGCCAAAGGATGAAACCGTGTCATTCACTTGGACGGCGCCAGCATTAATGCGCCGGGCGAGCGCTTCACCACGGGAAGAATCTCGTGTCCAGATACTGGCCGCCAGGCCATATTCGGAGTCGTTGGCAAGCTGTATGGCTTGCTGCTCGGTCTCAAACGGCATGATGGGAAGAACGGGACCGAAGGTTTCTTCGCGCATGATGCGCATGTCGTGGGTAACATCCGCAAGAATGGTTGGAGCGTAGAAGTTTGGCCCCAACTCTGGCAGCCGCGACCCTCCGGTCAGCACGCGCGCACCTCGTGCTTTTGCATCTTCAACTTGTGACTCCACAATATGGAGCTGACGTTCGTGGATCATAGGCCCGATGTCGGTCTCCGGATTCATGCCATTACCCACCCGCAGCTGCTTGGTTTTTTGTACGCAAGCTTCGAGAAACGGCTGGTAGAGGTTTCGCTGCACATAACAACGTTCGACCGAAAGGCACGTCTGGCCTGCATTCACGAATGCCCCCCACACGGCGCCGCTGGAGGCGACGTCAACGTTCGCGTCTTCCAGGACGAGCATGGGGTCTTTTCCACCCAGCTCCAGGAGAACCGGCAGTAATCGCGCGGCCGCAGCCTGCGCGATGCGCTTTCCAGTGGGTACACTCCCTGTGAAGACAAGCTTGTCTACCGGAGAGTTGACCAGCGCGCTGCCGGTGGGGCCGTCACCCACTACTACCTGGAGCACATCCTTCGGAACGCCTGCCTGCTGGAGCAGAGAGGCCAGCTGAAGAACGATCAAAGAGGTGAATTCCGAGGGCTTTATTACCACCGCATTTCCGGCGGCCAGAGCGGCCAGCGTCTCAATGGCAGGAATCGAGAAGGGATAGTTCCAGGGCGAAATGATGCCGATCACGCCATAAGGTTCACGCAGCAGGCATCCGGCCTTGGTTTTCATGGTGAGATTTCCATGCCGCAGAGGCTCGTCTTTCAGAAGGCGAAAGGCGTTTTCGATGAGGAAACGGGCGGCATCCAGCGCCACGATGACCTCTGTAGAGAGGGACTCGACATAGGGCTTGCCGACTTCCCGCGTGATCAGCTTAGCGACTCCTGATTTTTGCTCCTGGAGAAGGCGTTGGAATTTCTTCAGCACGGCAATGCGCCGGCGGACACCGAGCTCGAACCAAGCCGGTTGTATCGCGCGGGCGCGAGTAACTGATTCATGGACCTCCAGCTCAGAGGCACATTCCAGTTCGCGCAAGGTCTCGCCGGTCGCCGGATTGACCGAAGCTATTTTGCGGGCCGCGACTTGGAAATCAGTAGCCACGTTCGGAGAAAATTCTACGCGGGCGAAGGCGCCCGCGCCACATCGGCCACAGGAGTATGATCTCCACGAAAGCGAAGTTCGCGATCATTGCCGTGAAGACCTTAAACGAAGTTTATTCATCTTTATCCACCCGGCGCCGTTATGAAGTCTGGTTCTTGCGTTTGGGACTCGCCGATGGAAGCGGCGCATGGTGGTTTCGTTATTTGCTGATGAACCCTGGACGCGGCGGCTGCGCCGAAGATCCGCGCGGGATGCCAGTTCAGGTGTGGGCCACTTGGTTTCCGGCGGAGGGCAAGCCCCAGAGTTTCATTCAAGGATTTGCGCTGAATGATTTGGAACTCAGCGGGTGTGGCCAGAACCCATTCCGTCTGCGAATCGGTGAAAACGAAATCGGACAGAATTCCTGCCGCGGAGCTTTGCAGCTCGACGGACATGCGGTGGCCTGGGAACTGGAATACGGTTCGACATTCCGTGTCACCCTGAGCAACAAAGGCTGGATCGGGTTTTCCCGGACGCCGCACTCTAATGCCCGGTTTTCCGGAAAGATCACGCTGGATGGCCAGACCTTCGGAGGGAGTCCTCTGGGATTTGGACTGCAAGGGCATAATTGCGGATATCGTCACCGCGGTTTCTGGACCTGGGCACACGTGTATTTTCCCCGCCCCGATGGGTCGTCAAGCACCTTGGAAGCATTGGTCTACGACATGCCACTGGGAATGATCTTCCGCAAAGCAGTCCTATGGCATGAAGGGCGGCGGCAGGTATTTCGCGATTTGCGCGACATCCGAAACGACGCGCGAACTTTTCGGTGGAATTTTCGCTGCGGCAAAGAGCAAGGACTTCAGGTGGAAGTTGCGCTGGATGGCAGCGGGCCGGGCATCCATCGCCTGCCTTACGTCAAGACCGATTGCTCCGGCAGCTTCGAAGTTACCAACAACAGTCTTGCCGGAGCGGTGGTGAAGCTGACTCAGGGCGAAAGGGTCGAACGGCTGGAAACTGCTTCCGGTGCGGTGTTGGAGATGGTAGGCAGCTAAGCAGAAATCCGTCGGGAGCTACTCAATCTGATGAGTGCGTCAGCGCCAGACGCTCGGCAACGATCGAATATGCCGTGGGATTGAAGGCCATGCCAATGTGCGTGCCTGGGACGTCGAAATCATTCCCTTCTTTTCTGGTCATGCAATAGCGCCAGTCCACAATGCCGTCGTGCCGGGTATAAATCGCGGTCTGGAGCATTGAGTCCGGCACCGCGCGGCGTAGCGAGTCCACAAAGTTGCAGGTGCAGCGGCCGGTATAGCAGTGCGGAAACACTCCCTTGCCGTGCTCTTGCAGGATGCGCAGGCGGATAGCTTCGGCGGCATGGACGATGGTTCGATTGGCGACCGTGCCGCGAATCGGGGACGCCAGGGTGATGACCGAGGCGATGTCCTTCGGTCTGGCGCCGGCGACCGAGCGCGCAATTACGCCCCCCAGGCTATGGCCGATCAGGTGAATCTTGCGTCCGGTTTCATCCAGGGCTTTTTCTATGGTCGCGCTCAGATGGCGCTGGATCAGCAGATTCGGACAGTCGGCGTTGATGCCGATGCCGGAAAAATACGCGCAGTAGCCAATGCGTCCTAACCAGCCGTGAAGCTCGGTGAGATAAAGATCAGTGCCGAGAAAGCCAGGAATGATGACCACCCCCGAGCCATCGCCGTGGGGCACGCCAAATCCGTAGTAAACCGGTGTGGCATGCAGCAGAAGGACCTCTGCTCCGAACAGCGCTTCGGTCCAGAGGGAGGTCTCGGCTTCAGAGTGGGGATGGGGGGATTGTCGTCGGGACCGAAGTTTCGAAGATCCGTTGACCCTTCTATGAGCGCGCAATGTTGTCCTGAATCTGCCCTGCTCGCGCACACCCACGCGGATCGCGCGTCGTGGCGCAGATGCTTCCAACCGCGATTATACCGCGAGAGGGCAAGCCATTCCATTCGTGCGGACGTGACCGCGTTGACAGCAGCCTCACTCGCATCGCCACAAGGTCGCCGACATGCGAACTGAGGCCGCATTTCTAAGCGGGCGCTCTTGACTTCAAGGCTCTGCCACTCGCCGCTCGTAAGAGTTCTATAGAGTTCTATGGGCGGCGTATCTTGCTAGCCGCCGCGCGCTTCTTCCTCCGCGCACCTTTGTTCAGCCGCTCCTCCAGCTCCGCCACTCGCCTGCGTAGCGCGTTCAGCTCCGGCTCAGTCTCGGTTTTCGGTGGCGCTGAGCCGCCCAGAAAGTTTTTCATCATCTCCACCGGCGACAGAATTGCCGTCTGCACCTCTCCCAGGCGGCTTTGCACCGCGTCTTGGACTTTTTGATAAGTGTCAAAGGCCGATTTCAGGTACCACATGACAAACTCCTGCCGCACTTCATCAGAGGCGACGATCAGTTGCCGCAGCAGCTCGAGCGGCAGACCGGTCGGCTTATCTTTGGCATCTTCGGTGATGATCTGCGTCAGGATGACGCGGGTCAGGTCCTGGCCGGTTTTGGCGTCCACGACCTTGAGCTCCTTGCCTTCGCGGATGAGCGCAGCGATGTCATCGAGGTTCACGTAGCGGCTGCTGGCAGTGTTGTAGAGGCGCCGGTTGCCGTATTTTTTGATGACGATGATGGAGGATTTCATTAGCCTTTTCCCGCCGTGGGGCAGCGAAGTTCAGGAGTCCGACGAAAGGAATGACCGAGCAGCATTCTGTTCGTCCCTCGGCCCCCATTTCCCACTCCACCCAGGTCCTGCGCCTTGCACTGCCATGTTTCGGCCTCTCTCGATGCTGAAGCAAAACCTTGCTATGTTGCTGTGCACAAATAGAATAATAAATGCTTGACACAACCACCGTAAAGTCCTATATTTACCTCGATGCTGCAATGCAGCAATACAACGGAGGTTATATGCCAGCAGCCACTAAGACCGAGACCTCCCGGACCCATCATCCTAGGGAGTCTTCATTCGTAAATGTTCTATCGGGTTGGGCGCAGCAAGGCGTGCAGAGTTTCTTCGCCACACAGCGGATCCTGTTGGACCTGGCCATGCGGCAGAACGCCAACATCATGCACGCGGTGCGTGAGCAGCTGACCGACCCGCACCACTCTCCTACCGCCATTCTCACCGAGATGGCCGGGGAGGGGGTGAACAACTTTATCGAAGGACAGAAGGTCCTGCTCGATCTCGGCAAGAAGCAGAACGAGATCCTGATGAATGGAGTGAAGGAGCGCATGGGAGACTGGCCGGCCGCACATGCCCTCGCCGATCTCTTCGGGCGCAGCGTAGAAACCTTTATCCACATGCAGGAAGAGTTCCTGAAGATTGCCGGCAAGCAGACCCACACCTGGGTGGAAGCCGCCAAGGCGGGCAAGCCCTATGAACCCGAGCACCTGGTGAATCTGGCGCGCGAAGGCATGGAGAATTTTGCCAAAGCGCAAAAGCAGTTCCTGGATGTCATCGCCGAAGAGACCACCAAGGCCACGGGCGGCAAGAAGAATGGCGCCGCAAAGAAAACCAAACCCAGCGAACTGGCAGAACTGGCGAGGCAGGCCACCGAGTCGTTCATTGACGCTCAGAAAAAACTGGTAGACATCGCTGGCAAGCAGATGAACGCCAATGTCAAGACCGCGGGCAAGGGCCTGGAACTGCTGCGGCCCTTCCCCTTCGTGCCTCTAGGTGATCTGACACGGGAAGGTGTGAAGAGCTATGTGGACGCCCAGAAGGCGTTAATGGATGTCATGGTGAAGCCCGCGGGCGAGCACAGAGCTGAAAAACCGCTCCGGCGCGCGAAGAAAGCGCGGGCCCGGAAAGAGAAGGCAATCTCGGCGGTCGCGTAATTACCGGGAACCATGGAAGGGCAGGCCTCCAGCCGTGCCCACGGGGCCGCGACCTCAAAATCGCTTGCCGATGAGGCAACCACCTCATGCGGTGGAAGTTTGGTGTGTGCGTTCCTTGAGGGCACGGCTGAAGCTGTGCCCTTCCCCTTGCCATCTTGTCATCAATCGCGAGGCGCACATGAAAATCCCTCTTACCCCCATTCGGTTCTTGCGCTATGCGCGTGAACAATTTCCCAATAAAGTCGGCGTGGTCTGCGGCGATCAGCGTTTTACCTATTTGCAATTCGCCGAGCGCGCGGCGCGGCTTGCCGGCGCCCTTGTCGCTCGCAGGGCGCAACCAGGCGACCGCATTGCAATTCTCAGCACCAATTGCCACCGGCTGCTGGAGGCCTATTACGGAATTCTGGGAGCGGGCTGCATTCTGCTTCCGTTGAACATTCGGCTGGCGCCTCAGGAACTGGCATTTGTGCTCAACGACGCGCAGGCGCGTTTTCTGTTTGTGGAAAGGCCCTTCCTGCCGCTGGCGCAGTCGTTCCAAACAACCGTTCCTTCCCTGGAAATCACCTTTCTGCTGGATGGCCAGCCGGAGGCCGATTGGCTGGCCGCCCAGAATTACGACAACCTCCTTGCCGGCGGCCCACCGTTTGAGTGCGATTTCACCCAAGTTGACGAGGACTCGATTGCCGAACTGTTTTACACCAGTGGCTCAAGCGACCGTCCAAAGGGCGTCATGCTCACCCATCGCAACGTTTACTTACATGCTTTGTCGGTGCTCGCTGCGGGACAGACATCGCCAACCACATTGGGTGAAATGTCGTGCACGTCGGTACTGCTGCACACCATTCCGCTCTTTCACGCCAATGGGTGGGGCACGGCGCACACCATAACCGTGGTCGGCGGAACCCATGTCATGATTCACCACTTCAACCCGATTGACGTATTCCGGCTGATGGACCGTGAACGAGTGACGACTTGCGCCATGGTTCCGACAATGGTCGCAGCCCTTACCCATTCTCTAGAGAGAGCGAACTATGACTTGAGCAGTTTGCGGACCATTGTCATCGGCGGGGCGGCTTCGTCTCCCACCCTGGTGAAGGAAGCACAAGAGAAACTCGGCTGCGCCTGCATCTCGGGCTATGGGCTCACCGAAACCAGTCCGACGCTTGCCAAGTCGGCGATGAAAGCGGGCTTAGCGTGGGAAGGCGACCAGCGATACGCGAGCCAGGCCATGGCCGGGTTTGCCATTCCCGGCGTTGAACTACGAGTGCTGGGGCCAGACGGAAAAGAAGTGCCTCACGACGGCAGCGCCATCGGAGAGATCGTGGTCCGCGGCGACACCATCATGCAAGGCTACTGGCGGCAGCCTGAGGCCACTGCGACAGCCATGCGCGACGGCTGGTTCCACACCGGCGACGTAGCCACAGTCAATGCCTGCAATTACATCCAGATCGTAGACCGCAAGAAAGAGATCATTGTCAGCGGAGGAGAAAACATTTCTTCGCTGGAGGTGGAAAAAGTGCTTTCTGCCCACCCTTCGGTGTACGAGGCGGCGGTGATTCCGGTGCCTGACGCGAAGTGGGGTGAAGTGCCGAAGGCTCTGGTCGTTTTGAAGCCCGGGATGAAAGCGACGGAGGATGAACTGCTGGAGTTCTGCCGCGCCCGGCTTTCGCATTACAAGTGTCCGCGGTCGGTGGACTTTCCGGAAAGTCTGCCCAAGACCGGGACAGGGAAGGTCCTGAAACGCGAGTTGCGGCGACAATATTGGGCCGCGGAAAAGGGCGTGGTTTCATAATCGCGCGGCCAGAAGCGGCCAGGGGAAGGGCGCGGCTTCAGCCGTGCCACAACAGATGCACCGGCTTCAGCGCTACGCAAGCGCCTCAAGCGCTGGGGCCACGAGTTCTTATACATCTTTGCCGGCACGGCTGAAGCCGCGCCCTTCCCGCGCAGAAAGCCCGTTGAACAAGTATCGGTCGAGGTGAGATCTATGGCTACACTTACGGCAACACCCATGCGCAAGGTCTCCGGCGGCAGCTGCCTGATCGAGGAGCGAACGCCGGTCGAGGTTTTTACCCCAGAAGATTTCAGCGAACAGCATCTGCTGATTGCGCAGACCGCGGAGGAATTTGCCAACCAAGAGATCGTTCCCAACATTGAGAGGATGGAGCACAAAGAGTTTGCCGTTAACCGGGAACTGCTGAAGAAGGCGGGCGAGTTGGGGTTGAGCGGCGTGGATGTTCCCGAGAAGTACGGCGGCATGCAGCTGGACAAAGTCACTTCGGCGATCATTGCGGACCGCATCGCCAAGTATGGCGGTTTCAGCACCACCTGGGGGGCGCATACCTGTATCGGCACGCTGCCCATCGTGTATTTCGGTACAGAAGCGCAAAAGCAAAAATACCTTCCTGGCTTGGCCAGTGGAACAATGGTCGGCGCTTATGCCCTTTCGGAGTCCTCTTCGGGATCGGACGCGCTTAACTGCCGTACCAAGGCTACGCTCTCTCCCGATGGCAGGTTTTATCTGCTGAACGGCGAGAAGATGTGGATCACCAACGCCGGTTTTGCAGACCTATTCATCGTGTTCGCCAAAGTGGAGGGCGAGAAGTTCACCACTTTTATCGTCGAGCGTAACTTCCCGGGTTTTGCCGTTGGAGCGGAAGAGCACAAGATGGGCATTCGTGGCTCGTCCACATGCCCGCTGATACTCAATGACTGCAAGGTCCCCATAGAGAACGTTCTGGGTGAAATCGGCAAAGGCCATCACATTGCTTTCAACGTTCTGAATGTGGGCCGCTTCAAACTGGGTGCGGCGTGCGTCGGCGGAGCGCGCAATTCGATTGAGAACGCAATCGGCTATGCCAAGCAGCGCAAGGCCTTCGGCAAAGTCATTGCTGATTTCGGCTTGGTGCGCGAGAAACTGGCCAACATGGCAGCCGGAATCTTCACCGGCGAAGCCATGGCCTACCGTACCGTGGGCATGATGGATGCGGCCATCGAACAACTCGGCGCGCTTCATGATGACATGGCCCAGGTTCGTAAGGTGATTGACGAATATGCGGTTGAATGTTCGATCCTCAAGGTGTGGGGGTCAGAGTTCCTTGGCTACGTTGTGGATGAAACCGTGCAAATCTATGGAGGCTACGGTTTCGTGGAAGAGTATCCGGCTGAGCGCGCTTATCGTGACGCCCGCATCAATCGCATTTTTGAAGGCACGAACGAAATCAATCGGCTGGTCATTACGGGGTTCCTGCTGAAACGGGCAATCTCCGGGCAGTTACCGCTGATGGCAGCGATCAAGAAGCTGATGGATGAAGCTCTGGCCGGCATACGTGACGAGCGCTCGGACAGCCTCCTGGGAGAAGAGCTTAGGTTAGTGGCGGCAGCCAAGAAGATCGCCCTGTTCGCAGCTGGGGTTGCTACTCAAAAGTATATGCAGGCAATTGGCGACCAGCAGGAAATCATGGGGGCCATCGCCACAATGGTGATTGAAGCATACGCCGTCGAGTCGGCGGTGCTGCGCGCCCAAAAACTCGCTATACAACACGGTGAAGCCAGCGCTGCCCATGCCATCGCCATGGCGCGGGTGTACCTGGTGGGCGCGATGGATAAAATTGAAAGCGCTGCGCGGGCGGTGATCGGGGCCTGCGGCGAAGGCGACATGCTACGGTCGCAAGCCGCTATCCTGCGGAGGCTTTCGAGGTACGAGCCGTTTAACTCGATTGCCTTGCGCGAGAAGGTTGCACAAAAACTTGTTGAGGCCGGCAAATACTGGGTCATCTAGAAGGGTAAGTTTTCAGGAGGATGGGGTTTTTTCGCCCCGTCCTCCATATTGGTGATGGTTAGCTTGGGAGACGCGCGCTGTACCATTTTGCCTGGATGCCGCTGCCGGCTTCCATCGCAGCCTGACGCCGCAAGATGTGGGAACGCCAGGTGCCGTTCCGCAATGAAGAAGGCCGCATCATCCCGTCCGTTCAGCCCTGAACTCTGATTCTTCCCTTCCGTAGAACATGGCTGGAAACGTGTGCCTTTTCCGTTTTCTCCGCCCCTTTCAAAGGGTCGGGCGGGAGAGTCTGGGAACATCGTATTGCGGAACCGGCAGAAAACAAACGATCCTTCCGAAGCATACCTAGGCAAGGTCCTGTGACTCCACTCACACTGAGCCGTGACAGGCGCTACGGATTCAGTCAGTTATCGGTGGTCTAGTAAATGCGTTAAATCTCCAATCGGCCGGGTTGTGAGGCGAAGATGGGCGTATGCGAGTGGTCGCGGTCCGAAGTTGAATACGGCCGAAAGGTTCTGGATTCTGGGCTGGAGGGAGCTCGTTCCGGCCGGGAAGCATTTCTAAATGGTAGACCTCTTACTCCGTTTCTTAGCGAGTCAGTTCGGAAAGCCTTGAAGCCAGCCGCTTTGGGAACCATCCTTGGCGTGGTGAGCGGCTCTCGGGAAAGCCGGCAGAGATCGGCAGGTCGTATATTGACGTTTGGTGTGCTCGGTGGCGTTATCGGCTTTGCGGCAGGTGTGATTTGGGGAAGCCGCCGTATGGTTGCGAGCGTCGCCTCCGGCGCAGCGAAAAACATCGGCAAGGTTCGCGATGAGCGCTGGCTGGAGAGGCATCCCATCGACTACGCATAGGAACCAGAGCAGGTGTGCCCGGCAATCGGTTATGTCCCACCTTCGTGGTATGAGCGCCGGGAACGTTTGAAGAGTGAGCATGCTTCTCGTAGGTAACGCGCCCCTCCCGTAAGTACAGGGGGCAACGATGATCACGAGTGAAGCAGTGCAAGAGCGGGTCCAGGTCCCGCTGGCCGCAGATACCCTCAGCGCAGAACGAACCGCCTACCTGGAAAAGCTGATCAATCAAGCCAGGATCGCAGCCGCCGTCTTTACCCAATATACCCAGGAAGAAGTTGACCGCATCGTCAAGCCGATGGTTCTGGCCGGCCTGGAGCAGGCGCAACACCTGGCCGGTCTGGCAGTCGAAGAGACCCGGCTGGGGGTTATGGAAGACAAGGTCATCAAGAACATGGTGGCCACCGAGTTTGCCTACAACTTCATCAAAGACAAGCATACGGTTGGCGTTATTCGCGAGTTCCCCGAACGCAATCTGATGGAAGTGGCAGAGCCGATCGGAGTGATCCTTTCTCTCCTGCCGATCACCAACCCAACCTCGACGGCCCTGTTCAAGTGCATCCTGGCGGTCAAGACGCGGAATGCGGTAATTTTCAGCCCGCACCCGAAAGCCTGGCGCTGCTGTGCCGAAGCGGTGCGGATCATGTATGAGACCGCAGTGAAGCACGGTGCGCCGGAAGGCGTATTCAGCTGCCTGGAGTCGCACACCCTTCAAGACAACGCCTTCCTGATGAAACACAAGGACGTCGGCTTGATTGACGCCACCGGCGGGCCGGGTGCGGTCAAGGCCGCTTATAGCTCAGGCAAGCCGGCTTTAGGCGTGGGCCCCGGAAATACGGCCGTGTATCTGGAAAAAACGGCCGACCTGAACACCTCGGTGGTGGACATCATCATTTCGAAGACCTTTGACAACGGGACCATCTGCGCCTCGGAGCAGACGGTGGTGATTGATGACGAGATTTACGACGCAGCCCTGAAGAGATTTGCCGGCCTGGGAGCGCACATTTGCTCCCAGAAAGAAACGGAAATGCTTGCGCGCACCGTCATTGATCCCGGCACCGGGTTGATGCAACCCATGGCGGTGGGGCAGAAGGCCACGGACATAGCCCGCTTCATCGGTTTGTCTGTGGAGCCCGGCACCAAGCTGCTGATCGCACCGATCAGGGGCGTCGGGCGCGAGCATCCGCTCTCGGTTGAGAAGTTGTTCCCGGTACTCGCCGTCTATCGTGCGAAATCCGTGGATGAAGCCCTTAAAGTCTGCGTGGACGTAAACCATGCCGGAGGGCTGGGGCACACGGCGGTCATTTTCTCGCGGAACGAAGAGGTGGTCCGGCAATTCAGCGAGGTGATCAACGCGGGGCGCATCATCGTGAACTCGCCGGGTTCGATCGGGGCGCTGGGCGCGGTTTACAACGATCTGGTCCCGACGTTTTCATTCGGCTGCGGCACCGGCGGCGGCAACAGCACTACCGACAACCTCAACATCTATCACTACCTCAACATCAAGCGCCTAGCTAAAAGGACACAAGCCCATATGTGGTTCCGTGTACCCAACCAGATTTACTTCAATATGAATGCCGTGGAGAATGTGCGCCAGTTCCCGTCGCGCTGCACCATCATCGTTACTAACCAAGCGCTGGAGCGGATTGGGCACGTGGACATCGTGCGCCGCCACATTCCGCCGGAAACGCACGTGCACGTCCTGGTAATTCCCGACGCCGAGCCTGAAGTGAAGGTTGTGGCTCAGGGAGTGGAGACACTCAACTTCTACAAGGCCGACCAGATCATCGCCCTCGGTGGCGGTTCGGTGATTGATGCGGCCAAGATCATGAAGTTGCAGTACGAGTCGCCGGATGCAGACCTGGAAGAATTGGCCGCGCCATTTCTGGATCTGCGCAAGCGGGTGGTTGAGTACCCGACCCAGAAAGTAAACCGGGCCCGGTTGATTGCCATTTCAACTACCAGTGGGACCGGCAGCGAGGTCACTCCGTTTGCCGTGCTGATGGATAGACAGCGGGGTTGCAAAGTCACGCTGGCCGACTATTCGCTCAGCCCGGACGTGGCGATTGTTGATCCGCAGTTTGTGATGTCCATGCCGAAAGGCCTGACTGCGGACACGGGCATTGACTGTCTGACCCATGCGCTGGAGGCAGGAGTCTCAAACTACGCTTCACCCTACACCGATTCCAACGCCATGCAGGCCATTCGAATGGTGTTCAAGTATCTCCCCATTGCCTTTGAGCAACCCAACAACGAAGAAGCGCGCTGCATGATGCACAACGCGGCGTGCATCGCCGCCATGGCATTCTCCAATGCCTCGGTGGGCGTGAACCACGCGCTGGCCCATGCTTTCGGAGCACGTTTCGGGGTGGCGCACGGCCGCGCCAATGCGCTCATGTTGCCGCATGTGATGGCCTATAACGCCGCCGTCCCCACCAAGTTCATGCCTTCGCCTTACCAGCGGGGCTATGTGGCACACAAGAAATACGCGGCGGTCGCGGATTTGTTGGGTCTTGGCGGCGAGACAACCGATGAGAAAGTGACGCGCCTGATCACGGCGGTCGAACGACTTCTCGACCGGCTGGGATTCCCACGGTCCATTGCCGAGATGGGAATCGCCAGGGCGGACTTCGAACGTGCCCTACCCGAGTTGGTCAAAACTGCGTTCGACGATCCCTCGTGGCGTTCCAACCCTCGCATGCCCCTGATGAGCGAACTGATTGAGCTGTTCTGGCGGGCCTACGAAGGAAGAAGCGCGGCGCAAGCGGTTGCCTCGCTCCAACAACAAACTGCGTAGTGGAGGGCGGCAGGTATGGCAACGGTGACAGTGTTACTCAAGCTGGAGAGACAGCACCTGGCTCTTTTCTTGCAGGAAGCAGGAGAAAAATTGGACAGCGCCGAAGGCGAAATGGTGCTCGATTTCTCGGGCCTGACCCACATTTACCCGAGCGCGATCTTAGCCCTGGAAGAACTCGCTCAAAGGGCCGAAGAGAGGGCCGTCAAAGTCGTGCTCCAGGGAGTCAACGTGCACGTTTACAAGGTGCTCAAGCTGGTGAGACTGGCCCCGAAATTTTCGTTCGCGAACGCCAACGCGCAGCGAGCAAACGGCTAAGGAGCTTGTCATGCAGAACCATCAGCAAAGTGACCGTCTTTCCTGGGGTGACACGGTCTTTCTGCATCTGGAGCGAGAAGGGATGCCACTGAACGTGGCTAGTGTCTGCATGTTTGAGGGCCAAGTCCCGTTTGAAGACTGCGTTCAGTTCGTGGAATCCAAGCTGCCGGCCATCCCGCGCTATCTCAAGCGCGTGGTGTCAGCCCCGCTGGGGATTGGCTTGCCCAGCTGGGAGTACGACCCGGCGTTTGATCTCCGCCGCCATGTGCGCAAAGTAACGCTCAAGCACGGTACTGACACTGAACTCAAGGCGGTCGCGGGGAAGCTCTTCAGCCAGGTGATGGACCGGCAGCATCCGCTGTGGGACATAACTCTGGTGCAGGGATTGAAGGGCAATCGGACCGGGTTGATCATCCGCCTGCACCATTGTCTGGCGGATGGCATCGCCGGAGTGGGCATCATGAACGTACTGCTCGACGCGAGCCCCGAGGCTCCGCGGCTGCGCAAGAAGAAGCTGCGTTTCCAGGTCCCCAAACCGCGCGACCCGCTGACTTCCCTCACCTCTGGCTTCGTGGATTCCTATTCGGATTTCATGAGGCGGATCCTCTCGGCACTAGCCGATCTGCTCAACATGGCGGAGCGAGCTGCTGCCAGCGGCGGCAGCTTTTTCCCGGCCGAGGAGCTTTCGAACTTGCTCCCGGAACTAAGCGCCTTCACAGAGCGGCTGCGGTTCAACATCCCCTACTGCGGGCCGCAGAAGTTTGCCTGGGCGGACATTCCGCTGGCCGAGGTCAAGGCCATCTGCCACACCTTCGGGACCAGCGTGAATGACGTGATTCTGGCGCTGGTGACGGCGACAGTCCGGCGCTACGTGGAATTGCACGGCGATCCAGTCAAAGAGCGGCTTTTTCGCATGATGGTGCCAGTCAACCTGCGTGGCAAGGATAGCGCGAGTGAATTGGGGAACCGAATTTCTTTGGTTCCGGTTACCGTGCCGCTGGATATTCGCGACCCTCAGAAGCTGTTGGTGGCCGTGCACCGCAGGACTGAGTTCCTCAAACATGCGCATGCGGCCGAGTTAGTCAGCCTGACGGGCGGTTTGATTGGAATGTTCCCAACCGCGTTGCAGGCGCTCGCGGGCCCGGCTGTGAGCCGCCTGCCAATCACGCCCTTCAACCTGGTTTGCACGAATGTTCCGGGGCCACAGTATCCGCTCTACCTGCTCGGGCACAAGATGCTGACCTGGTATCCGTATGTGCCGGTGGGCGGCGAGATGGCGGTCAACTGCGCCGTGCTGAGCTACGACGGCTCGATATTTTTTGGATTCAGCGGAGACGTACACGCCGCACCCGATTTGCGGCGCCTGGAAGAGCTGCTGAAATTGAGCTTCCTAGAATTGCGAGAACGGGCCGGGTTCGAGCCGCCACGCAAGAAACCGGCGCGGCGAAAGACTTCCAAGAAGAAACAAGTGCCGAAAGGCGAGCCGCCAATGGTTCGGGTTTCCATCCCCCTGACAGTTCCTCCCTCTTCAGCCCAACCAGCGCAACCCGCTCCTGCGACTGAAGAGGAACATGAAGTCCTGACGAAGTTGATCGCATAGGACCTCGGGGGCATTCGCAACGCGGCACGGCTAGTTTCTCTTGCGAAAGGCTGTACGTTATGCACGGAATTCAGATCACTGCCTCGTTAACCTCCTGGTTGACACAGGGATACGGTCTCTTCTTGTTCATCCATTTGTTAGGTGCCGCCTCCTTCGCCTACATCGTGGCGAGGCGCCTGGTACCGCTGCTCCGCGCCGAACGCGATCTACGTTTTGACCGGCCGCTGGCCCGCATGGGAAAAGTCCTGAAATTCTGGATGGGGCAGTGGAAACATCCGCGTTACAAGACCGCCGGCCTCATGCACATTTTGATCTTCGCTGGATTCATCCTACTGGCGATGCGGGCTTTCACCGTGCTGATCGTGGGCGTCTCGCAGAACTTCGTGATGCCCGGACTTTCAGGAGAGGCCGGGCATGTCTATGAAGTGCTCACTGACTACGCGGCAACCGTGGTTTTCCTCTGCATGGTATTCGCAATTGTGCGCAGGGTAGTGTTCAAGCCGGCGCGCTATGAGGTGCCGGCAAAGTTTGGGAAAGCGCATAAAGCCGACGCGATCTTCCTGCTGGTCCTGATTGCCATCCTAATGGTTGCGGACAGCGGCTTTGAAGCTGCGAAGGCGGCGGCTCAGATGCAGGCCGGAGAAATCGCCGAATTCAGCGCGGCGCTGTCGCTTCCCTGGCTGCTCAAAATGCTATTCGTTTCATTTCCAGTTTCCACGCTTGGCAAGCTTTATTTCAGCGGCTATCTGCTTCACGAAATCACGTTCTATTTCCTGCTCTGCTATCGGCCATTTGGGATCCAGTTCCATGTGGAGACGTCGTTGTTCAACGTGTATTTCTCCAAGCTGGACAAAAACAGGCTGAAGCCCGTGAGGTGGGGGATCAGCGATGAACATCTGGGCCAGGTGAAGTCGTTTGGCGTGAAGACCTTCGAGGACTTCACCTGGAAACACATGCTGGATTTCTACTCCTGCGCCGACTGCGGGCGCTGCTCCGATAACTGCCCGGCCAACGCGGCGGGCAGACCGCTTTCGCCGCGGTTCATCACCATCAAGGCGCGGGACTACGCCTTCCAGCACTACCCGATGTTTGGGCACAGCGGCAATGGCAGAGCGCTGGTGGGAAATATCTATTCAGAAGACGAAATCTGGTCTTGCACGACCTGTGGGGCTTGTGAGGCGGAGTGCCCGCTGCTGGTCGAATACATAGACAAGATCGTGGATCTGCGCCGCGGGTTGATTGACGACGGCAACGTGCCCCAGTCGCTGCAAAAGCCGCTGAAGGCGCTGGAGAGCCGAGGCAATCCGTACGGAAAGATGGAGAAGAAGCGGGCCGAGTGGACTACGGCCAAGGACTTCCAGCAACCCTGCCCGGTCAAGACGCTTAATCAGACAAATGGCGCTGACAGGTTGTTTTTCGTGGACAGTATCACATCCTACGACAACCGCATGCAGTCCATTGCCCGCGCGACTGCCAGGATTCTGGACCACGTCGGCGAGGACTTCGGAATCCTCGGCACGCTGGAGAAAGACAGTGGGCACGAAGTTCGCCGTTTCGGCGAAGAAACGCTGTTCATGGTGCTTCGTGACCACAACACCGAGGCGATCAAGGCGGCAGGGGTTCAGCGCATCGTCACCGCCGATCCGCACGCTTACAACGCGTTGAAGCATGACTATACGGGGGTTCCACCGGTTGAGCACATTAGCCAGCTGATCGCGCGCGAAGTGAAATCAGGGAAGATCAAGTTCAATCCGGTCGCGGGTAGCGACAAGGTCTATACCTACCACGATCCCTGCTATCTGGGCCGCCACAACCAGGTGTATGACGACCCGCGTGAAGTGCTTGATGCCATTCCTGGCCTGCGGCGAGTGGAGATGAAGCGTTCCCGCGACCGCTCGTTCTGCTGCGGCGGAGGCGGGCTGATGTTGTTTTACGAGCCGAAAGAAGAAGAGCGAATTGGAGTGAAGCGTGTGCGCATGGCCGCCGAGGCCGGGGCCAACGTGATTGTCACGGCGTGTCCGTTCTGCCTGGCCAATATCGAGGATGCGATCAAAGTCGCGGGCCTGGAAGGAAAGATGGCTGCCATCGATCTGGCGGAACTGACTGAGCAACAGATTGCGCGCGCAGAGACAGGCGTCCCCGCCTGCCCGCTCGAGCCCAGTTCGACTCAGCCTGACATGCAGGAAAGAGCCATCGCGAGGAGGTAAACGTGGAAATTCTAGTTTGCGTAAGAAGGGTGCCTGACACCTCAGAAAACGAGATTCAGCTCAATAGCGCTGGTAACGACATTGAGCGCGACGAGTTGGTTTATTCCATCAACGAACCGGACAACTATGCCGTGGAAGAGGCACTGCAAATTGTGGCCAAAGTTGGTGGCTCGGTCAGCGTAGTCACGGTGGGCAGCGAAGACGACGAGGAGATCCTGCGGCGGGAGATGGCCATGGGCGCAAACCACGGCATTTTGCTCACCGATGATGCCTTCACGGGATCGGACGGACGCGGCATCGCCACGATTTTGAAGGGCTTTGTGCAGCAGGGCAATTACGACCTGATTCTCACCGGGGTCCAGGCCGAGGACGGCGGCGCGCAGGTCGGCGGGATGCTGGCCGCAATGCTCGACTATCCCTTCGCCTCATTGCTGACTTCGATCGAAGTCCTCGAGGGCAAGAAGCTAAGAATCAGCCGGGAGATCGAGGGCGGCAGCAAGGAGATCGGTGAGATTGACCTGCCCTGCGTGCTCTCCATCCAGACCGGCATCAACGAGCCGCGCTACGTCGGAATGAAAGGCATACGCGCGGCGCAGTCGTTGCCGATTCCGACTTATGGCGCTTCGGACCTCCGTGTCGCTTTGTCCACGGTCGGGGAATCCGCCGCCAAGATTAAGCGGGTGGACTACTTCGTCCCGGTGCTCGGCAAGGGCGCCAAGATGCTGACTGGCAGCCGCGAAGAAAACGTCGAGAAAGTTGCGGAGCTACTGGCAGCCCAAGGAGGCTTAAAGTAATGACGCGCATATTCGCTTACATCGCACATAAGGGCGGCGTCATGGACACCGCCTTTGAACTCGCCACGGCAGCGAGGAAGATTGACTCCTCCGCGCAGTTGACAGCCGTCGTCACAGGTTCAGGCGCGGAACTCGATGCCGTCTGCGCGAGCCTCCAACCCTTCTATGGCGAGATCTGGAAGGTGGCCAATGACGCTCTCTCCTATCCCAACGCCGAACTGATCCGCAAGGCCGTAGTGAAAATTGTGCCGCCCGGAAGCCTTGTACTGGTGGCACATGAGCACTTCGGAATTGATTTGGCGCCGGGTCTTTCCATCAAACTGAATGCGGCGTACGTCTCCGATGTTCTGGGAATCGAAGGCCTGGAAGGCGCATCGCTCAAAGTTGTTCGGCACGAATTTGGCGGGCAGGTGAGTACACATGTGAAATGCGACATCTCGTCAGGGGCTGTCATAACGGTGCGCCCCGGCGCCTTCAAGCCGTTGGAAAAGTCCGGCGTCAGTGGACTGGTGGTAGACCGGTCGCTGGATGTTGGAGCGCTGAGCGCAGGACGGCGTTATCTCGAGACCATTGCCGCCGAAGCCGGGGAAGTAGACATCACCAAACACACGGTGCTGGTCTCCGTAGGCCGCGGTATTCAGGAAAAAGACAACATCAGCATTGCCCACGACCTGGCCGAGGCCATGGGAGCGGCGGTAAGTTGCTCCCGCCCGGTGGTGGATGCTAAGTGGCTGGAGAAGTCGCGGCAAGTGGGATCGTCTGGAAAGACCGTAAAGCCCAAGGTCTATCTGGCCTGTGGTATCAGCGGCGCGTTCCAGCACCTGGCCGGCCTCAAAGGCAGTCCCTACATCATTGCGATCAACAAGAATCCTAAGGCCCCGATCTTTCAGGTGGCGGATGTCGGAATCGTGGACGACATCCTGGAGTTCCTGCCTGAGTTGACCAACAAAGTCCGCGACATGCACAGCGTGGCAGCAAAGTGAGGCACCGCCCATGATCACCGGCAAAACGTTAAAGCTCAGTTTGAAGTCGCTCCGCGACTTCGCCAAGAAGCGTTTACCCGACGAAACTCTCCGCGAGCTGGATGAGCGCGATGAATGCCCGCTCGACATCGTGCACCACATGTGCAGTCCGGACCAGTTGGGCATTCAGCTGCTCTTTATCCCCGAAGATTGCGGGGGATTCGGTGGCGGCGCCTTCGATGTCTATCTGGTGTGCGAGGAGATGGCGCGCATTGACCTGGGCGTCGCCACCGCGGTGCTGGCGACCTTTCTGGGTAGCGATCCCATTACGGTGGGCGCTACTCCCGAGCAGAAGAGGTACTGGCTGAGCCGCATCGCGCAGGAGGGAATCCTGTTCGCCTATGGCGCGACTGAGCCGGAAGCGGGCAGTGATCTGGGCGCGCTGAAGACCACGGCAGATCGTGTGCTGAAAGATGGCAAAGTCGCCGGCTACAAAATCAACGGAGCCAAGCAATGGATCAGTAACGGCGGCATCGCCGATGCATACACAGTTCTCGCCAACACGCCCGGCGGGCCGAGCTGGTTCATTGTGGAGAAGGGCGCGAAAGGCTTCACACATGATGACCCTGAAGACAAACACGGCATCCGCCTGAGCAATACGGCGGCACTGTCGTTCAGCGACGTGTACGTTGATGCCAACCGGCTGGTGGGCGTTGTTGAAGGACAAGGACTGCTTCAGGCCCAGGCCGTCTTTGGGTACACGCGCTTGATGGTGGCCGCGTTCGGCTTGGGAGCCGGATGGTCCGCGCTTGATCGCGCAATTCCTTACTCCGCCAAACGCATTCAGGCCGGGGCCCCGCTTTCCGAGAAGCAGGGCTACACCCACAAGCTGATCGTGCCGCACGTGGTGCGCCTCGAGGCTGCCCGTTCCTACATCGAGGAAACTGCAGAGCGCATTGACTTGGGTAAGGAAGGTAGCCTCAACACCGAGGGAGCGATCGCCAAGTACATGGCGACGGAAGCCGGAAACGCGGCCGCCGATGCCAGCATTCAGGCGCTCGGCGGATACGGCTACACCCACGAGTACATGGTGGAGAAGGTCAGCCGGGATGTGCGCATTACGACCATCTATGAAGGAACCTCCGAAATTATGGAGATGACCATCAGCCGCGACCGCTGGCAGATCCACCTGAAGACGCGGGGCCAGCACTATCACAACCAGGCAAAGAAGCTCGAAGACGTGCATCTCCGGCATCCCGACGTGGGGGCAGATAATGCGGCCCTGGCCCTGCACGCCTTAGCCGAAGTCATGGAAAAAGCCCGTATCGGGCGACTCACCCGCTTTCAGCACATTCTCCTGAGGCTGGGCGAGTTGATTGCTTACGCGGAATCGGCAGGCAGTCTGTCTCGCCGCGCTGCATTGATGGCGGAAAACAAGTTGAACGACAAAGCCAGCCGCCGCTTCGATGCAACTGCGCTCGCTGCCATCAGCCGTGTTTTCTCGCGCGAAGCCGCCCTCAAGGTCGCCGAAGATGGTTTGCGTTGGGTGGTCGGCGCCGGTGGCGTCAGTGGCGCCGAGATTTCAACTTTTGAAGCAGGTATCGGCCTGCCATCCATTCACCGCGTCCAGGCTGGTCTGGTTTCAGACTTGGATTACGTCGCAGACGTTCTGTACGGCCGCGCCGCGAAGCGCGAACTAGCGGCGGCGTGATTGGAGATGTTTTCTCTGCGCCCGCTGTGGTTAGAAAAACACTCAACCACACTGGGCACAGAAGCAAATCCTCCTTTATTAGGAGTAGCAGTCATGGAGAACACATCCTATCGAGCCATCGCCATCGTAGGGGCAGGAGCCATCCTGCCCGATGCCCCGAACGTCCCCGCTTTTTGGGAAAACATAAAGAAGGGACGCTACAGCGTCACCGAAGTGGATCCTGAGCGCTGGGACCCGGCGCTCTATTACGATCCTGACCCGAAAGCGCCGGACAAGAGCTACTCGAAGATCGGCGGCTGGGTGCGCGATTATGCCTGGGAGCCGGTGAAGTGGCGCCTGGCTGTTCCGCCGCGCGTAGTAGATGCGATGGACGGCGCCCAGAAGTGGGCCATCGCTTGCACCCGCGAGGCGCTCGAAGACTATGGGTACCCCCAGCGCCCGCTCGACCCGGATCGCACCGCTGTGATTCTGGGCAATGCCATGGCCGGCGAAAAACACTATCTCACTGCCCTCCGCATTTACTTTCCCGAGTATGCGCGCGAGCTGGAAGGCATTGCCACCTTCGCTGCCTTGCCGGAGGCGGTTCGCCATGACATCAAGCGTGAACTGCACGACCGCATGAGGAAACATCTTCCCGAGGTCACTGAAGACAGCATGCCCGGCGAGTTGGCCAATTGCATCGCCGGACGTATCGCCAACCTCTTCAATTTTCATGGCCCGAACTATGTCTGCGACGCTGCCTGCGCCTCCTCAATGGCGGCCATCAGCTCGGCCGCGGAAGGGCTCATCCAGAATGACTTTGATGTCGCGATCACCGGCGGCATTGACCGCAATATGGGCGCCTCCACGTACGTGAAGTTCTGCAAAATCGGAGCGCTCTCTGCGACCGGCAGCCGTCCCTATGCTGAAGGGGCTGATGGGTTCGTCATGGGCGAAGGCGCGGCCATTTTCGTGTTGAAGCGCCTGACCGATGCCACACGTGACGGGGACAAGATTTATGGGGTGCTACGCGGCATGGGAGGATCGAGCGATGGCAAAGGAAAAGGCATCACCGCGCCCAATCCGATTGGGCCAAGACTGGCCATCGAGCGTGCATGGCAGAATGCAGGCTTGTCGCCCGCCAGCGCGACCTTAATCGAAGGCCACGGCACCTCCACCCACGTAGGCGATCTTGTCGAACTGCAAACCATGGTGGACCTGCTGGGCGGCTTCCATCTCTCCCCCGCCTCAGTGGCGCTAGGCTCAGTGAAGTCGAACTTCGGACATCTCAAAGGAGCTGCCGGAGCTGCCGGGTTATTGAAAGTCGCACTGGCGCTGCGTGACAAGGTGCTTCCGCCCAGCGTGAATTGCGAGCATCCCAATTCCGAAATTGACTTTGCGCACGCTCCGCTTTACGTCAACACCGAGTTGAGGCCGTGGACGGCCACCGCCGATGGCGTGCGCCGCGCCGGTTTGAGCGCTTTCGGCTTCGGTGGCACCAACTTCCATGCCGTGCTCGAAGAATACATTCCCGGCAGATTGAACGGAAACGGCAAGCGCTCGGTGGCGGTCAGCCAGTCACCCGCAAAGCTCACGGAGACGATTATGAATACCAAAGAAGCCTCTCCTGCTTCTCCATCTTCTGACAAGGCCCCATTGCGCGGGGCGCTGGTCATCGGCGCCGCATCGGAAACGGCGCTGGTTGAACGACTCCGCGCTTCAGAGAAGGAAGCCAAGGCAGGCCGCGCGCCGGCACCGGCGGCTCCCGCGGAATCAGACCTTCGTGCGTCCGAACGCGTGGCAATTGACTATGCCAACGCCGCAGAACTGGCGGAGAAGGCGAGCGCTGCCCTTAAAGCGCTTGCGGCTAATCAGCCCGCGATATGGAAGGCCTTGCGCGCGCAAGGCATCTACCGCGGTCACGGCCCGGCGCCTAAAGTGGCTTTCCTGTATCCGGGCCAAGGCTCGCAGTACGTGAACATGCTGAAGCCGCTGCGCGAAATCGAGCCGATTGTGGCCGAAACGTTTGCGGAAGCGGATCGCATCATGACGCCGCTGCTGGGCAAGCCGCTCAGCGAATTTGTTTTTGTGGACAAGGCTGATCCTGATGCTGTGACCAAGGCTGAGGACGACCTGCGGCAGACTGCAATCACGCAGCCCGCCGTGCTGGCCACCGATCTCGCACTGACCCGTCTGCTGGCTGCTTATGGCATCAGGCCCGATTTCACTATGGGCCATAGCCTGGGCGAGTACGGAGCGTTGCTCGCCGCCGACGCGCTTCCCTTTGCCGACGCCCTGGAAGCAGTTAGCGCTCGTGGCCGCGAAATGACCCGCTTCTCGCCGGAGGACAAGGGCCGCATGGCGGCGGTGTTTGCTCCGCTCGAGGAAATCGAGCGAATCCTGAAGACCGTGGACGGCTATGTAGTGATCGCCAACGTCAACAGCAGCCGCCAGGCGGTGGTTGGGGGCGCGAGCAAGGCGGTCGAGCAGGCCATGGAAGCATTCCAGAAGGCCGGCTATGAGGTGTCGGCGCTTTCCGTCAGCCATGCCTTCCACACGTCAATCGTGGCCCCTGCCAGCGAGCCCCTGCGCAAAGTCTTGCAGCGGCTGCATCTCGCGCCTCCGCAATTGCCTATCGTCGCCAATACCGATGGCGAGTTCTATCCCACCGGACCGGATGCGGTGCCCCAGATGCTCGACATTCTGGCAACCCAGGTCGCGGCTCCGGTGCAATTCGTCAAAGGCTTGGGCACACTTTACGACGCCGGCGCCCGGGTTTTTGTGGAAGTGGGGCCAAAGAAAGCGTTGCAAGGATTTGCTGAAGACGTGCTCGGGGGGCGAGGCGATGTGGTCTCGCTGTTCACCAATCATCCCAAAAATGGCGACATTCCTGCCTTCAACCAGGCGCTGTGCTGTCTGTATGCGGCCGGATTAGGCCGGGGCACACCGGAAGCAGCGCGGGTCGCGCCGGCCACGGCGGCGATTCCAGCTTCGCAAGAAAGCGCGCGGCCAGTAGCCGCAGCAAAGCCAGTGGCAACCGCAAATGCCACGCCAAGACTCGCGGTCAACGGCAATCGGTATGTTGAACTCGGCCGCATGTTCGCCGATGTCCTGGAGCGGGGCTGGGAAATCTATCACGGAGAGAAACCCATCTCGATCAACCAGCCGGTTGCGATTACCGGGGCGGCACTGGGTTTGCCTGGCACGGAGCGCATCTTCGACGACCGCAATGTTGCCCGCCTGCTCAGAGGCGAGCAGTTCATCGACGCGATTCCCACGCGTTTTCGCCAGGCCATGCTCGACAAGCACATCACCCGCCTGGTGAAGAACGACAACGGCGGCGCCTTTGAGACGATCACCAATGTCGCCGATGTCATCAAGCTCGCGGGTCGCGGCGGGACCTTCGACCTGGAGACTGAGTTCGGCGTGTCGGCCGAGCGTCGTGCGGCGCTCGATCGTAACACTCAACTGGCCATCGCAGTCGGTCTCGACGCCCTGCGTGATGCCGGCATCCCCCTGGTCCTGCATTACAAGACCACCAGCAAGGGCACGCAGCTGCCCGACCGCTGGGCATTGCCCGACGCGCTGCGCGACGGCACCGGCGTAATTTTCGCTTCGGCATTCCCAGGCCTCGATTCCTTTGCCGACGAAATGTCGCGCTACTACGCTGACTATGGCCGCCGCCAGCAACTGGCAACTCTGCAAAGCCTGCGCGCCGGGATGAGTGAGTCTGACGGTTACTCCATTTTGGCAAGAGAGATGGACCGCCGCATCGAAGAGTTGGCAGACGCCATCGAGAAGGAGCCGTACGTTTTCGATCGCCGTTACCTGTTCCGCGTATTGCCCATGGGGCATTCGCAGTTTGCCGAGTTCATTGGAGCGCGCGGGCCCAACACGGCAGTCAACTCTGCTTGTGCGAGCACCACGCAGGCTGTGGGTCTGGCCGGGGACTGGATCCGCGCGGGACGCTGCAATCGTGTGATTGTCATCTCGGCGGACGACATCACCAGCGACCACCTCATCGACTGGATGGGCGCTGGTTTCCTGGCTACCGGAGCGGCTGCTACGGATGACGTAGTCGAGGAAACCGCTATACCGTTCGACCGCCGCCGCCACGGCATGATCATCGGCATGGGCGCGGCAGGTATGGTGATTGAGAGTGCGGAGGCTGCGCGTGAACGCGGCATCACGCCGATCTGTGAAGTCCTGAGCGCGGTTACCGCCAACAGCGCTTTCCACGGCACGCGGCTCGATGTGCAACACATCAGCCGGATTATGGAAGATCTGATGAGCCAGGCGGAGGCACGCGGTGTGAATCGCCACGAGATTGCGCCGCGGACAGTCTTCGTCTCCCATGAGACTTACACACCTGCCCGGGGCGGGAGCGCCGCGGCGGAGATCTACGCACTGCGCCATGTGTTCGGCAACGACGCGGACAAAATTGTGATCGCCAACACCAAGGGTTACACCGGCCATGCCATGGGAGCCGGCGTGGAAGATGTGCTCGCGGTTAAAGCCCTGGAGACGGGCATCGTGCCCCGGGTTGCCAATTTCAAAGAGGTTGATCCGGAGTTGGGTACGTTGAACTTATCGAAGGGCGGCGTTTATCCGGTCGAATACGCGTTGCGGCTGGGCGCGGGATTCGGTTCCCAGATCAGCATGACCTTGCTTCGCTGGGTGGCTACCAAGGATGGATTGCACAACAGTCCTCGCGACCTCGGCTACGCCTATCGCGTAGCCAATATCTCCGCCTGGAACACTTGGCTCAGTCACATGGCTGGTCGCCCGGTGGCAGAGCTTGAAGTTGTGCAGCGCACGCTGCGGGTCCGCGATCAGGGGGCGCAAGCGCGGAGCGCTGAACTGATCCAGGAGGCACGGCCGGTGCCGGTACGCACGCCTATGCCCGTGGCGGCGCCGCCAGCAGCGATTGCTGCTAAGACAGAAGCGGCGATTCCGGTTTCCCCGGCAGCAGAAGCGAAAGTGGAGGTCAAGGTTGCCCTCCCTCCGCCACCAGTTCAGCCGCCACGGCCGGTTGCTGCGAAGCCTGAGGTTGAAGTTGCGCCTCCGGTTAAACAGAACCCGGTAAGTAAAGAAGCTGCGGGCGATGCAGTGAAGGAACGCATCCTGGCTTTAGTTGTCGAGAAGACCGGGTATCCAAAAGACATGTTGGACCTTGATCTCGACCTTGAAGCCGACCTTGGCGTGGATACGGTAAAGCAAGCGGAGATGTTTGCCGCGATTCGCGAGATCTATAACATCCCGCGCGACGAAAACCGCAAGCTTCGGGATTATCCCACCCTGGCCCACGTGATCCGCTTTGTCCATGAGAAGCGGCCGGACTTGGTCGCGGTGGCTGAGGCCCCTGTGGCGCCTCTGGCAACGGCCGTAATAAAGGATGAGAACAAACCTGCACCTTCGATTCCAGCCCCGCCAGTGAAGGAAAACACTGGCGATGCGGTGAAGGAGCGCATTCTGCGGCTGGTGGTGGAAAAGACCGGCTATCCGAAAGACATGCTCGGCCTCGACCTTGATCTCGAAGCGGACCTCGGGGTTGATACCGTGAAACAGGCCGAGATGTTCGCCGCCATCCGCGAGATCTACAACATTCCGCGGGATGAGAACCGCAAGTTGCGGGACTATCCAACCTTGGCCCACGTGATTCGCTTTGTCCTGGAAAGGCGACCTGATCTCGCGGGCACGCCCCCGGGGGCGCCCGCTGTTGCCGAGCCACTGACATCTGCTCCCGCTCCAGTCGCTACACAGACTTCCACGGACGACTCAATCAAGCAGAAAGTGCTGGAGATTGTCGCCGAGAAGACCGGCTACCCGAAAGACATGCTGGACCTGGATCTCGACCTCGAAGCCGACCTCGGCATTGATACGGTGAAGCAAGCGGAGATGCTTGCCGCGATCCGGGCGGCATACGGCATTCCTCGCGATGAAAACCTCAAACTGCGGGATTTCTCAACTCTGGCACATGTGATTAAGTTCGCGGTCGAGAGATCACGGTTGAAAGAGCCGGCTGTCCAAGAAGCGTCCAGGCAGCCTGTCGTATTGCCACCGTTACCTCCTGTTTCATCGCCGGTGAATGCGACGCGCCCGGCCCTCGCCAGTCTGGATGCTGCGAACAGCATTCCGCGGCGCGTGCCGCTGGCCATCCTGCGTCCGCCGCTTGCTGGCTGCAAGCCGAGCGGCGTCTCGCTGGCGGCCGGCCGTCGCGTGATTGTGATGCCCGACAACGGTGGGGTCGCGGAGGCGCTTACCCAACTCTTGAAGGCTAGAGGTATCGAAGTTCTCCACATCGAGAACACGACCGATGCCGACTCTCTGAGCAAAACAATCAAAGGCTGGACGGCTGCCGGAGAAGTTCACGGGGTCTACTGGCTGCCCGCACTGGATGACGAAGGGCCGATCAGTGGAATGAATCTCACCACCTGGCGCCAGGCGGTGCGGGTGCGCATCAAGCTGCTCTACACGGCGATGCGCGCGCTGTACGAGCAGATCGCAAAGCCCGGCACGTTCCTGGTTTCCGCCACGCGGCTGGGCGGACAACATGGCTATGACGAAGCTGGCGCCCTGGCGCCATTGGGGGGCGCGGTTGTGGGCTTCACCAAGACCTACAAGCGTGAGCGCCCAGAGGCACACGTCAAGGCTGTTGACTTCGAAGCTGACCGCAAAGCAGCAAAGGTTGCCGAACTGCTTTTGGCGGAGACGTTGCGCGACAACGGCGCGATCGAGATAGGTTACAAGAACGGGCTGCGTTGGACGGTGGGGCTGCAAGAGCGACCGGCCGGCGACGGCCAGCCAGGGATGGCCTTGAACGAGAGCACCGTTTTCTTGATCACCGGCGCTGCCGGCAGCATCGTTTCGGCCATTACGGCTGACCTCGCAGCCGCATCCGGCGGCACCTTCTACCTGCTCGACTTGGTTCCCGAGCCTGGGCCTGACAATCCCGATCTCCGGCGCTTCATCACCGATAAGGAGGGCCTCAAGCGCGAGCTGTTTTCCCGTATCCAGGCGGGTGGGGAACGGGCCACACCAGCCCTGGTGGAAAAAGAGTTGGCTGCTTTGGAACGGGCGCAAGCGGCGCGCAGCGCAATTGATGCCGTGCGTGCTGCGGGCGGCACGCCCTACTACTTCAGTGTCAACCTCACCGATGCGGAGGCAGTAGGCAAGATCATCACCCAGGTTCGCGAACGCAGCGGACGCATTGATATTCTCCTGCATGCGGCCGGACTCGACCGCAGCCGCGCCCTATTTGAGAAGGAGCCGCGCGAATTCGATCTGGTGTTCGACGTTAAGGCCGATGGTTTCTTCAATCTGCTGCGTGCGATTGGCGATATGCCCCTCGGGGCTACGGTGGCGTTCAGCTCGATTGCCGGCCGCTTCGGCAACCCCAGCCAGACCGACTACAGTTCAGCCAACGACCTGCTCTGCAAGCTCACTTCCAGCTTCCGTACCACTCGCCCAGCCACGCGCGGCATCGCCATTGACTGGACTGCGTGGGGCGGCATCGGCATGGCGACCCGCGGCTCGATTCCCAAGGTGATGGAGGTGGCGGGGATTGACATGCTTCCGCCGGAAGCTGGTGTACCCCTGATTCGCCGCGAACTTACCCAAGGAGGAACACGTGGCGAAATCGTCATCGGGCAGCGGCTCGGCGTTCTGCTGCAAGAGTGGGATGACGCCGGCGGACTGGATCTTTCCGCGACCAGTCAGTCTCGCGGCCCAATGCTCGGCAAGATCGTGAGCGCAGGCTTGTACAAACCTTTGACGATTCAGACCACTCTTGATCCGAAGATTCAGCCATTTCTTTACGACCACCAGATCAATGGCACGCCGGTGCTGCCCGGCGTAATGGGCCTCGAAGCTTTCGCCGAAGCTGCTTTGGCGCTGCTTCCTGGCTGGCACGTTGCAGCCATCGAGGAGGTGAATTTCCTGGCGCCATTCAAGCTCTACCGCAGCGAACCACGCACGGTCACGGTCGAAGCTGTGATTTATTCCCAAGGCGATGGCCTAGTGGCGGATTGCCGTCTGCTTGGAAGCAGGTCATTGCCAAACCACGAAGAACCGCAAGTGACGACGCACTTCACTGCCCGCGTGCTTCTGATGCAAGAATCTCTCCGCCCGAGGTTCGTTCCGGCGCTGGGTACGCCGGACGGGAACGTTATCGAATCAAGCGACATTTATCGTCTCTATTTCCACGGACCCGCCTATCAAGTGGTAGAGCGCGCATGGTGGGACGGCCAGCGAGTGGTCGGGCAGATGGCGAAGAATCTGCCGGAGAATCATGTTCCTTCCGGCTTGCCAACCATCATGGCCCCGCGCCTGATTGAGTTGTGCTTCCAGACGGCAGGAGTTTGGGAGATGGGCCTCGAAGGTCGTATGGGCTTGCCGCAACACATTGATCGTATCTCTCTGTTGAACATCCCAGACACAGCCGAGCGACTTTACGCGGTGGTCACTCCCAATCCAGGGCAAGGCAGTTTTGACGCTGAGGTTGGCGATACGAAGGGAAACTGCTACCTCCAGCTTAGTTACTACCGCACCGTAGCGGTAGCGAACCTCGCTGACACCGAGGCTATGAAAAACCTGCACGCGGCAATGTTGCGAGAGCCAGTTGCGGCATGACGCTGGGCGCCGAGATCCACGTCGATCGAGGCCTCTATGAACTACGAATTCGCACGTGTAGCAATGGTGAATCGCGGCGAGGCCGCCATGCGTTTCATTCATGCGGCCCGCGAGTTCAATCAGGAACACGGCGCCTCTCTCAAGGCCATCGCGCTTTTCACGGAACCGGACCGGCGCGCCATGTTCGTGCGCGAAGCCGATGAAGCGGTATGCCTGGGCCCGGCGCACGTGCTCGACGCGAATACCGGGCAGCTCAAGAGCAGCTACGTAGACTATGCAGCTCTGGAGCGCGCCTTGGCAGCCGCGCGCGCGGAAGCAGTCTGGGCGGGCTGGGGCTTCGTGGCTGAGCACGCCGCCTTCGCTGACCTTTGCCGGGAAATGGGCATTGTGTTCATCGGCCCGGATGGCGATGTGATGCGGCGCGTGGGTGACAAGATTGCTTCAAAGCTACTGGCTGAGCGCGTGCACATACCGGTGGCGCCATGGAGCGGCGGCCCGGTCGAGACGGTAGAAGACGCCCGGCGCTGTGCCGGGCAAATGGGCTATCCCATCCTTATTAAGGCCACTGCCGGTGGCGGTGGCCACGGCATCCGCAAGGTGGTCTCGGAAGACCAGCTGGCTGCAGCATTTGAAAGTGCCCGTGCTGAAGCCTTCAAGGCTTTCGGCGACCCCACAGTGTTTCTTGAGCAATTGATCCAGCGCGCGCGTCACGTGGAGGTCCAGGTTATCGGCGACCACTACGGCAACATCTGGGCGGTCGGGGTGCGCGATTGCACCATTCAGCGCCGCCAGCAAAAGATCCTTGAGGAAGCGCCCTCGCCCGCGCTCTCTGCCGGGCAAGATCAGGAACTGCGCGGCGCAGCCGTGCGGCTGAGCCGGGCGGCGGGCTATCACAACGCCGGCACCGTGGAATTCCTGTATCAACCCGAAAGCCAGACGTTTTCCTTCATGGAGATGAATACCCGCTTGCAGGTCGAGCACCCGGTCACGGAATGCACCACAGGGCTCGACTTGGTCAAACTACAGATTCATGTTGCCCGGGGTGGCCGGTTAGAGGGCGAGCCGCCGCGCACAATCGGACATGCCATTGAAGTGCGGCTGAATGCAGAAGATGCCGACAACGGGTTTGCTCCGGCTCCCGGCGATATTAAGCGCTTCCGAATTCTCACCGGTCCAGGCGTGCGCATTGACACTGGCGTGGCGGAAGGCGATTCGGTTCCGGTCGAGTTTGATTCGATGATCGCCAAAATCATCGCCTGCGGCCGCGACCGCAAGGAGGCGCTATCACGCTTGCAACGAGCGTTGCGCGAGAGCGTGGTGGTTATCAAAGGCGGCGCCAGCAACAAGTCATTCCTGCTTGAGTTGCTGGGTCGCGATGAGGTTCGACGAGGTGAGTTTCATGTCGGATGGTTGGATTGCCTGGCCGCGAACGGTGACCACCTGTCACGACGCTATGCCGACGTGGCTTTGGTGCAAGCTGCGATCGAAGCCTATGACGAACAACTGGCGGTGGAACAGGCGCAGTTCTACGCGTCGGCGGTACGGGGACGGCCACAGGTGCGGGTGGAGGTGGGCCGGGCAGCAGAGCTGCGCTATCGCGGCCATTCCTATTCTCCTAAAACTTATCGCTTGGGTCCGCAACAGTATCGCGTAGAAATCAACGGATCGCGCATTGACGCGGAGATCAACCGCCTTGGGGATTACGAGTACTGGCTGACTGTCTGT
>Ga0335077_10000784_pt1 | contig 36237 bp, 34 predicted proteins | sample Lox_Sample_31_FD_207151 | JGI IMG/M metagenome (GOLD analysis project Ga0335077, IMG submission 207151) | Soil microbial communities from Loxahatchee National Wildlife Refuge, Florida, United States - Lox_Sample_3.1 | ecosystem: Environmental > Terrestrial > Soil > Wetlands | place: USA... | reverse complement strand
GCGCATAGTCATCACGCAGCCAGCGATATGCGTGCCATCCCGCCGCTCCCAGCACGGCCGCGATGAGCCCCAGAATGCAGAGGCGTTTAACCATGTTGGGGTAATGCGCCCAGTTCCTGCATGTGCGTCCGCAAGGCGCGGGTGACGGGGCCGGGTTGCATCGTTCCACCTCCCGTTCCCACAATCTCGATTACCGGCCAGATGCCGATGAGGCTGTTGGTGAGGAATACTTCATCCGCCCGTTTCAGGTCCGGTTCTCCGCATGCGCCGATATCCACGGGCAGATTCAACTGGCGGCAGGCATCGATGACCTGCTCGCGCATCACGCCGGCGACGCCCGCGTGCGTCAAGATCGGCGTGCCCACCCTGCCCCGCGTCACCAGAAACAGATTGCTCATGGTTCCCGAAATGAGACGCCCTTCAGCGTCACACATCAAGCCCTCGGCAATTCCGGCGTCGTCCCATTCGCGGCGGGCCATTACCTGTTCCAGCCGATTGAGATGTTTGACGCCGGCCAGCGCCGGATTGAAGCCCAGCCGGGTGGTGCACACGCGCGTGCGCACGCCCTGGTCGGCGAGATCATCAGGATAATCCGGCCACGGATACCGGCAGAGCACGCGCGTGGGTTGCGCGGGCATGGGTGGACGGTAGCCGCGTCCACCGCTGCCGCGGGTGACGATAATCTTGAGCACCCAGCGCCCGGTCGATTGCGGCATGCGGCTGAATTCGTCGTCGAGCATTGTTGATCCGGGGAACGGGATCCCCAGCCGCGCGCAACCGGCTTCCAGCCGTTTCAGGTGTGCCTGCCAGTGCTGTGGCCGGCCGGCGATGACGGCCACGGTTTCAAACAAACCGTCGCCATACTGCAGGCCGCGGTCGGTCGCCGGTAGGGAATCGCGATGCTCGCCGTTGATCAGGAACATGAGCGTGGCCGTCCGCGCCGCACTGTTCCCCGGCATGTCAGCGCCGGGCGGTCAACTCAGGCGTGAAAAAATCAGCGTGGCGTTGGTGCCGCCAAAGCCGAAGGAATTGGACAACGCCGCGTCGATCTTCATCGGTCGCGCCTGATTGGGCACATAGTCCAGATCGCACTCCGGATCTGGCGTATCCAGGTTGATGGTCGGCGGCGCCACTTGATCGCGGATGGCGAGTATGGTGAAGATGGCCTCCACACCACCGGCCGCGCCCAGCATGTGGCCCACCATGGACTTGGTGGAACTCATGGCGAGCTTGTAGGCGTGCGCGCCGAAAACGCTCTTGACGGCATCGGTCTCCGCCTTGTCGCCGAACGGCGTGGAAGTGCCGTGGGCGTTGATGTACTGCACCTGTTCGGCATTCAGACCGGCATCCTTGAGGGCGATGCGCATGCAGCGCGCAGCGCCCTCTCCCCCCGGGGAGGGCGCCGTCATGTGGTGTGCGTCGCTGTTGGCGGCGTAACCGGTGAGTTCGACGTAGATGCGCGCGCCGCGACTGCGGGCATGATCGTATTCCTCCAGCACCATGACACCGGCGCCATCGGCCAGCACGAACCCGTCGCGATCCTTGTCCCACGGCCGGCTGGCACGCTCCGGCTCGTCATTGCGGGTGGACAGCGCCTTGGCGGAGGCAAAACCGCCGATGCCGGTGGGCGTGGTCGCCATCTCGGCGCCGCCGGCGACCATGATGTCGGCGTCACCGCGCTCGATCAGCCGCGCGGCGTCGCCGATGCTGTGCGCGCCGGTGGCGCAGGCCGAGACGATGGCGTAACTGGGTCCGCGGATGCCGTATTTGATGGACAGGTTGCCGGAGATCATGTTGATGATGTTCTTGGGCACGAAGAAGGGGGAAATCTTGCGTGGGCCACCGCGCAAATATTCGCTGTAGCTCTCCTCGATGCCCGGCAGGCCGCCGATGCCGGAACCGATGATGACGCCGACCCGTTCGCCATTTCCTTCGTTGATCTCAAGGCCCGAATCCGTGATGGCCTGGATGCCCGCCGCCATGCCGTAATGGATGAAGGTATCCATCTTGCGCACGTCCTTGGGGGTGATGTATTGCGTCGGATCGAAATTCTTGACGGCACCGCTGATGCGCACGGAAAAATTGGAGGCGTCAAAAACGGTGATCGGTCCGATGCCGCTCCGACCCGCCAGTATGGCGGCCCAGGATTCCGCAACCGTGTTACCGACCGGGCTGACCATGCCCAACCCCGTCACTACAATGCGTCTTCTCGCCACTACCGGTAATCCTCCCATGATACTGACATTACATTCCGCCGCCGCTCATTAATGCGAAAGGCCGCGATCATCGCCTCATGATCGGCGGCCTTTCCGTGACCCCTGCGGGCATTAACCCTGATGGGCCTTGACGTAATCGATAGCCTGCTGAACGGTGGTGATTTTTTCGGCCTCCTCATCCGGAATTTCGGTCTTGAATTCCTCCTCCAACGCCATCACCAGTTCCACCGTGTCCAGAGAATCCGCGCCCAGATCGTCCACGAAAGAGGACTCATTGCTCACTTCTTCTTCCTTCACGCCCAATTGTTCAATCACGATCTTTTTTACCCGTTCTTCGATGCTGCTCATAGCGGATGACTCCTCCAACGTTTTGGCCGCCATCTCTGCGGCGGCGTTAGTTTAGTGGAAACCACTCAACTTGCAAGCAAAAATTATCATTTGTATAAATATTAATTTTATATATAATATCAATTAGTTATATTGTATAATTAAAGTTATAAATAAACATTTACGGCATGTACATGCCGCCATTCACGTGCAGGGTTTCCCCGGTGATATAGGTGGTTGATTTGGAGGCCAGAAAGACCACGGCGGCGGCGACGTCCTCCGGTCTGCCCAACCGGTTGACGGGGATCTGCGACAACAGGGCTTCACGCTGCGCCTCGTTGAGCGCACGGGTCATGTCGGTGTCAATGAACCCCGGTGCCACCGCATTTACGGTGATGCCACGGCTGGCCACTTCGCGGGCCAGCGATTTGGTGAACCCGGACAGGCCGGCCTTGGCGGCGGCGTAATTGCACTGCCCCGGATTTCCCGTCTCTCCCACCACGGAGGAGATATTGATGATGCGCCCAAAGCGCGCCTTGATCATGCCTCGAAGCACCGCTTTGCAAAGACGAAACACGGAGGACAGATTGGCGTTCACCACGGCCTCCCATTCTTCATCTTTCATCCGCATCAGCAGATTGTCACGGGTGATCGCCGCGTTATTGATCAGGATGGAGGGACTCAGCTTCTGCGCTTCCAATGCGATCATCAATGCTTCTATGGAGCCTGGCTGAGTCACATCCAGCACCACGCCCTGTGCGGCGGGATTGAACCCTTGCAGCGCCTGACTGATGGTCGCCGCGCCGGCAGCGGTCGTCGACGTACCGATGACCATGGCGCCCTGTTGCGCCAGGGCCTGTGCAATCGCGGCGCCGATGCCACGGCTGGCGCCGGTAACCAGCGCGATTTGCCCGGACAATTCCATTTATTGTCCCCCCGAAGTCGCGGTCAGTGCCGCCTGTAATGTTTCCGGATCGTAAACCGGCAGACATTGCAATGTCTTGTCGATGCGTTTGCACAGCCCGCTCAGCACCCTGCCCGGACCGGCCTCGATCAGGAAACGCACGCCGCTGGCGGCGATCTTTTGCGTAGTTTCTATCCAGCGCACGGGACTGTAAAGCTGCCGCCGCAACGCCTCGACGATGTCCGAAGGCGAATCATGAGATTCCACGTCATAATTGTGCAGGATGCGGATATGCGGGGATTGCAAGGGTAATTTGTTCAAAACAGCGTGGAATCGATCGGCGGCCGGGCGCATCAATTCGCAATGCGACGGCACACTGACCGGCAGGAGCACGGCACGTTTCGCGCCTGCCTGTTTCGCGGCCTCCATCGCCCGCCCCACCGCCGCCCGAAGACCGGCGATGACTATTTGCCCCGGCGCATTGAGATTGGCGCAGGCGACCACCTCCCCATGCGCGGCATGGGCGCAGATCTGCTGCAACGGTTCCAATTCCAGACCCACGATTGCCGCCATGGCGCCGCTGCCTTCGGGCACCGCCTCCTGCATGCAGCGCCCGCGCGCCGCCACGAGAGTGACCGCAGCTTCAAAATCAAGCGCGTCCGCGCATACCAGGGCCGTGTATTCCCCAAGACTGTGGCCGGCCATGATTTGCGGCATCACGCCGCCCCGCTCGCGCCACAAACGCCAGATGGCAACGCCTGCGGCCAGCATGGCCGGTTGCGTCATTACCGTACTGTTTAATTTTTTCTCCGGCCCTTCGCGCACCACCCGCCAGAGGTCATGGCCCAATGCCGCCGAGGCCTGCGCAAAAGCAGCTTCGATGACCGGGCTGTGCGCCGCCAGCGCATTCAACATGCCGACGGACTGTGAACCCTGGCCGGGAAAAACAAACGCGAGCGACATTTAATATCGCAACAGCGCGGAGCCCCAGGTGAAGCCGCCGCCGAAGGCTTCCAGCAGGAGGATTTCACCGCGCTTGATGCGGCCGTCGCGCACCGCGACATCGAGCGCCAGCGGGACCGAGGCCGCCGAGGTATTGCCGTGCTCCGCCACCGTCACCACCACCTGCGACATGGGCAATTTTAGTTTTTCCGCGGTGGCGGCGATGATTCGATGGTTGGCCTGGTGCGGCACCAGCCAGTCGATCTGGGACCGATCCATCTGGTTGTGCGCCAGGGTTTCATCCGCGATGCGCCCCAGCGTGTTCACGGCTACTTTGAAGACCTCCTTGCCCTCCATCTGCATGTAGGCCTCGCCATTGCGCAATTGGTCGTAGCCCTTGGATACCCCGGCGGGCACATGCAGCAGGGATTGATATTGTCCGTCGGCATGCAGATGCGTGCTCAAGATGCCGGGCCGATCGGCGGCCTCCAGCACCACCGCGCCCGCGCCGTCGCCGAACAACACGCAAGTGCTGCGATCGGTCCAGTCGATGATGCGCGACAGCGTTTCGGCCCCCACCACCAGCACCCGCCGCGATGTGCCACCGCGGATGAATTGATCGGCAATCGCCAGCGCATAAATGAATCCTGTGCAGACGGCCTGCACGTCGAATGCGGCGCAACCCCCGATGCCCAGACGCGCCTGCAGCAGGCAGGCGGTGCTGGGGAAAACCACGTCGGGCGTGGTGGTGGCGACGATGATTAAATCAAGCATGCCCGCCGTGATTTGCGCCGCGGTCAGCGCCCGCCGGGCGGCGTGCTCGGCCAGATCACAAGTGGTTTCATTGGCGGCGGCGATATGACGTTTTTTTATTCCCGTACGCTCGCTGATCCAGGCGTCCGTGGTATCGATCCGCTTTTCCAGGTCGGCGTTGGTCAACACCTGTGCGGGCAGATATCCGCCCGTGCCCGCTATTCTGGAATAGTGAACGACGTTCATTGTGCCGTCCCCAGATAGGCGCTCAACTGCTGGGAAATCCGTTCCGGCACATTCTTTTCAATCTCCAGCCGTGCCTCCTCGATGGCGCGCAGAAAAGACAAATCATCGGCGCTGCCGTGACTCTTGATGACAATGCCGCGCAGCCCGAGCAGACTGGCGCCGTTGTATTCACGGGGGTCCAGCCGTTTCCTGACCGCGCGCAACGCCGGCCGGCTGAGCAGGGCCGCCATTCTTGTGAAGGTTGATCGCGTGAACTCCTCCCGCGCAAACTGCACGAGGGCGCGGGCGACACCTTCAGCTGTCTTGAGGGCGATATTGCCCACGAAGCCGTCGCAAACGATGACGTCAACCCTGCCCTCGAAGATGTCATCGCCTTCGACATAGCCGACATAGTTCAGTGAACTGCCAGCCAGCAGGGCCGCAGTCTGCTTGACGCGATCATTGCCCTTGATTTCCTCCTCACCGATATTCAGCAGCGCCACGGTGGGCCGCTCCTTGTTCTCAACCGCGCTGGTGAGCACGCTGCCCATGACCGCAAATTGAAAGAGCTCCTCGGAACTGGAATCCACATTGGCGCCCAGATCCAGCATATGGGTGTGTCCGTGCACGCCGGGAAGCGCGGTGCATATCGCGGGTCGATCGATGCCCGGTAGGGTCTTCAAAACAAAATGCGCGATGGCCATGAGCGCCCCCGTGTTGCCGGCGCTGACGCAAGCCTGCGCCAATCCCTCCTTTATCAGATCGACGGCCACCCGCATGGAGGAGTCTTTCTTCTTGCGCAGGACCTGCGAAGGCAAATCATGCATCTCAACCTGCTGGGAGGCATGCCGCACCACCAGCCGCTCGCCCTCCGGGACGCCTTGCGCGACCAGCGCCCGGCGCAGCACATCGCCATCGCCCACCAGGATCAGGGCCAGATCGGGATATTTGCGCATGGCGGCCAGCGCCGCCGGCACGGTGGCACGCGGGCCGAAGTCCCCACCCATCGCGTCCACCGCGATTCGAGTATGCACAAGACGCCGGCCAGGCAGCGCGAATGGAGCGCGGGCGGACTATTCGCCCGCGTCGCGAATGACCTTCTTGCCTTTGTAGTAACCGTCGGGGCTTACATGGTGCCGGCGATGCACCTCGCCACTGGTGGGTTCGGTCGACAAAGTGGCCGGTGTCAGTGCATCGTGCGATCGATGCATGCCGCGCCGCGAAGATGTTTTACGATTTTGATGTACCGCCATGATGGATCTCCTTACTGAAACTCATATGATAGTGTCACTTAACGTCAGAATGCTTCGTCCGCCCCTCCCTCTTCAGCGCCGCCAGGGCCGCAAAAGGATGCTCACCCGCCGGACCCTGTCCACGCGGCAGTTTCACGGGACAATCGGCCTGTGGATGCCTGGCCGTCATCGGCATGCTCAACAGCAACTCCTCCTCGGCAATATGGGCAAGTGACATGGCCTCTGTGGTCACAAGCAGCACATCCACATCAGGCGGCGTCTCACCCTCATCCCGAACCATGCGTAATCGCACCGGCGCATCGATACGCACAGTCATGGCTTGCAGACAGCGCTGGCAGGATACCGGCAATGTGGCGGTCAGCCGGCCCGTCAACACCGGATGACCTTCGCCATCATCATTAAAATGAAAATCGACGCAAACGTCACCCGCATCCGCGCCCTTGATCAGCAAGGGCGCCAACCTGGGCATGCGTTCCGCAGGTATCGCTCCGTTGAGATGCGCCCCGGCTTCTGCCAGCCGCAGCGGCTCAATATAATCGGGTAATACCCCACCCATAAGGCCGGCTATTATATATGCCGGACAAACTCAAAAGCTAATTGATCCCATGTCTTCAGCCCCGTCACGGGTCGTTCTGGCCTCCTCTTCCCCTTACCGAAAAATGCTGCTGCAGCGCCTGGGGTTGCCGTTCACCACATTCGCGCCGGCGGTGGATGAGTCGCAACATGCGGGGGAGGTGCCGGCCGATCTGGTCATCCGGTTGGCGCGGCACAAGGCGCGGGCCATTGCGATCCGCTTTCCAGCGGCCCTGATCATCGGGGCGGACCAGGTGGCCACCCTGGGATCGCAGATGCTCGGCAAGGCGGGGGATTTTCAGAGGGCGGCGGAGCAATTGATATTGATGCGGGGACGCCCGGTGACTTTTCTCACGGGAATCTGCGTTCTGGACGCCGCACAGGGCACCGAGCAGGTGGAATGCGTGCCTTATACGGTCCACATGCGCAATTACACGGATGAGGAATTGCAATCCTATCTGTTGCGCGAACAACCCTACGATTGCGTCGGCAGTTTCAAGTCCGAAGGACTCGGCATCGCACTATTTGAGAAAATGTCCGGCGACGATCCAACGGCGCTCATCGGACTGCCGTTGATCACCTTGACGCGCATGCTGACCAACGCCGGCATCGATGTGTTCGCGCCCGCCGCCCATTCAGCGTAACAGGGCGGGTTCGCCGAGGCGACTGAAGGAATTGTACAACGTGGCGCCCATCCGGCTGGTCAACCGCTCGAAATAGTCCTGTTTGTGGGTGTAATCGACGATCTTTTCCTCCTTGATCACCTCGCGGGCAACATAGCTGCTGCTGCCCAGGCCGTCGACGAGCCCCAGCTCCAGCGCCTGCACCCCGGTCCACACCAATCCGGAAAACAATTGCGGATCGTCCAGCTTTAATCTATCGCGACGACCTTTCTTGACGGTATTGATGAACTGGTCATGAATTTCCTTGAGCAGACCCTGGATGTGCGCCACTTCGTCGGGTTTCTCCGGTGAAAAGGGATCGAGCAAACCCTTGTGCTCGCCGGCAGTCAGGAGGCGTCGCTCCACCCCCAATTTCTGCATGGTGCCGACAAAACCGAATCCGTCCATAAGCACGCCGATGGAACCCACGATGCTGGCCTTGTCGGCATAAATTTCATCCGCCGCCGAGGCAATGTAATAGCCGCCGGAGGCACAGATATCGGTGATGACCGCATATACCTTGATGTCCGGGTGTTTCTGACGCAGGCGGTAGATCTCATCGTTGATATAACCCGCCTGCACCGGGCTGCCGCCGGGGCTGTTGATGCGCAATATGATCGCGGCCGTGTTCTTGTCCTCGAAGGCCTCCCGCAGGCTGCCGATGACATTGTCCGCGCTCGCATCCGCGTCATCGCTGATGATTCCCTGGATATTGATGAGCGAAGTATGACGTCCGGCGGTAATGGCACCGGTCTTCCAACTGGAACCGCTGTAGGCTGCAAGCAGCAAGAACAGATAGGCAAGTCCCAGCAGTTTAAAAAAAATCCCCCACCGGCGGCTGCGTCGCTGCTCGGCCAGCACCTCGAACGCGAAGCGATCAACAAGCCGGCGTTGCCAGTCATTGCTGCCGGCCGATGTGGGTGCGGGTTCCGTCATAAGTTACTTTGCGTCGTGATGTGTGTCAGAAATTAGAATTGTACCCCGGTTTTAAGTTCATTGAGTACGGCGTTCAATTCCTGCGGCAGCGGCGCGTGGAACTCCAATGACCGTTCATCCGGCCTTGGTGCCGGCAGATGCAATCGCTCTGCGTGTAAAAACAAGCGGCGCAGTCCCCGAAGTTTCATGTCACGATTGAATTTGACATCGCCGTATTTCCCGTCACCCGCGATGGGATGGCCTATATGCGCGGCGTGGACGCGGATTTGATGCGTGCGCCCGGTCTCCAGCAGAACCTCCACGAGGGTGGCCTGCGGGAATACCTGTATTGGCGCAAAATGCGAAACCGATTCCTTCCCGTCGCGGCTGACGCTGACCCGGCGCTCGCCGCCGGCGAGGATATTTTTGAGCAACGGCGCCCGCACCGTCCGTTCACCTCCCTGCCAGGCGCCCCTCACCAACGCCAGATAGCGTTTTTCAATCCGCCCCGAGCGCAGTTGTTCGTGCAGCAACCGCAAAATCGACGGCTTCTTGGCGATCATCAGACAGCCGGAGGTGTCCCGATCCAGCCGGTGCGCCAATTCGAGATAGGCACACTCCGGACGCTGGCGCCGCAACAGTTCAATGGCCCCCAAACGAATGCCCGAACCGCCGTGCACCGCCATGCCGGCGGGCTTGTCAATCACCAAAAGGCCCGGATCCTCATGAAGCACCGTCACCGGCAGCGGAGTCGCGCCTGTGCCGTGGGCGCGGGGCGCGGTGTTTTCCACATGGACGGGTGGAATGCGCACCCGATCATCCACCGCCAGGCGCGTCTCGGGTTTTGCCCGCCGTCCATTGATGCGCACCTCCCCCGTGCGCAACATGCGATAGACGCGGCTTTTAGGCACGTCCTTCAACAAACCAAACAGGAAATTATCCACCCTTCGGCCGGCTTGTTCGCCGTCCACGTGGACATGCCGGACGCCGCTCAGACGCGGTTCCAATGCCGTTTCCATGCCCTTGAGGGCCGTTTTATTGCCGTAGATTCTCATCGCTGATATAGTAGCTAACCGCTGGCTTGCGAGATTTGTACGCTAACTCAATGATCTTTAAAGTCTTCTCGCTTGTGCATCCATCTGGTTAGCGCCTGCCAGCGGCTGTTTGACCGGTAGGCGCCGCTATCATCATAGTGGGCCATGGGGGCATGCGCCACGTACGCATGACACCGAGATACCGTTCAATTTTTTCTCCACGCCCTTGGGGTTGTGGGATTTGACAGGCGTGCGCGGTGGTTGCCGCGCTGTTGCGCATCAGCGACGGCGGTGGCAATCGGGGTTCGAGTGCGCGGTGGTCCAGAGTGACGCCGCCGCCGGAAACCAGCCGCCGACGCTACGGGATTGCGATAATGAAAAGAATGTTGATCAACGCGACTCAACGGGAAGAGTTGCGGGTAGCACTGGTGGATGGACAAAAGCTCTACGACCTGGATATCGAGTCCACCGGCCGGGAGCAAAGAAAGTCCAACGTTTACAAAGGCCGCATTGTCCATATCGAGCCCAGTCTTGAGGCTGCGTTCGTCGACTATGGCGCCGAACGTCATGGTTTTCTGCCGCTCAAGGAAGTCTCGCGCGCATATTTTTCCGAATCCGCCGGCGGCCGTCAGAACATCCGTGACCTGCTGCGTGAAGGCCAGGAACTGATCGTCCAGGTCGAAAAAGACGAACGCGGCAGCAAGGGCGCCGCGCTCACCACTTTCATCAGCCTCCCCGGGCGCTATCTGGTGTTGATGCCCAATAATCCCCGCGGCGGGGGCGTCTCGCGCCAGATCGAGGGCGCCGATCGCGACGAAGCCCGTGACACCATGAACGCCCTGAACGTTCCCGAAGGCATGAGCCTTATCCTCCGCACCGCGGGGGTGGGCAAGGGCCCGGAGGATTTGCAATGGGATTTCGATTACCTGCTCAAGTTGTGGCAGGCCATAGAAGAAGCCGCGCGCGAACGTCACGCACCATTCCTGATCTATCAGGATCGCGACGTCATCATCCGCGCCATCCGCGATTACCTCCGCAGCGACATCGGCGAGATTCTCATCGATGATCAGTCGCTATACGAAAAAGCGGCGGATTTCATGCAGCATGTCATGCCGCATAATCTGAAGAAGCTCAAACTGTACAGCGACAGCGTTCCGCTGTTCACGCGCTATCAAATTGAAAGCCAGATCGAATCCGCGTTCGATCGCGAAGTCACCCTGCCCTCCGGCGGTTCCATTGTCATCGAGCCGACCGAGGCGCTGATCACCATCGACATCAATTCGGCGCGCGCCACGCGCGGCGGCGACATCGAGGAAACCGCCACCAACACCAATCTCGAAGCCGCCGAGGAGATCGCCCTGCAATTGCGTCTGCGCGATCTGGGCGGATTGATCGTGATCGATTTCATCGACATGATGAACCCGCGCAACCAGCGGAACGTGGAAAACCGCCTGCGTGAAAGCCTGAAGGTTGATCGGGCACGGGTGCAGGTCGGCAAGATTTCCCGCTTCGGCCTGCTGGAAATGTCGCGGCAGCGGCTGCGCCCTTCGCTGGCGGAATTCAGCCACATCGTCTGCCCGCGTTGCAGCGGCAATGGGGCCATCCGCAGCGTCGAATCACTGTCGCTGTCCATCCTCCGCCTCATCGAGGAGGAGGCCATGAAGGAATCCACCACCAAGGTGGTGGCGCAGGTGCCGGTGGATGCCGCCACCTTTCTGCTCAACGAAAAGCGGCGCGAGATCCATCGCATAGAAGAACGGCACAAGATCAGCGTGGTGCTGGTGCCCAACATCAACCTCGAGACGCCGCATTTCAAACTGGAGCGCCTGCGGGATCAGGACACCGGCCATTCGGCGCACAGCGAAAGCAGCTACAAGCTGGTGGCCGCACCCGCGCTGGAGGAGCCGGAAATACCACCGCCATTGAAGCCGCTCCATGAGGAACCGGCCGTCAAGGACGTGCACAAGCGACTACCGCCGCGAACCATGCCCGTGGTGACTTCCGAAGCCGGGCTCTGGAGCACCGCCAAGCGCCTGTTCTCGCGCCTGTTCGGGGCGGCCCCCGCCAATGACGCGGGGTATCAACAGGCCGCGCCCGCCGAGCCGGATCATCGTCCCGCGCGCCCCAAGCCACATCATGCCGCACCGAAGGCGGGCCGCGACGCCAAGCATCGCGGTGGGGGGCATCGTCCCGCACGCCATCCACCCGCCAAACCGGTGGAGGAATCCGCCGCACCCACGGCTGTTTCAGCGCCTGCCGAAGTCCATCCCGAGGAAGACGAGGCTTCCGAGCATCGCCGTGGTGGCCGACGTCGGCGAGGTGGCCGCGGCGGCCGACGCCGGCGCCGTGAGGGGGAGCGGGGCATGCAGGTGCACTCCGAAAAGCGCCATGCGGAAGATGGCGGTGCGACCGCCCCTGAATCAGAACCGGCGATGGCTGGCGATGAGCAGTCTCACATCGGCATGGAAGCGGAGCAGGATTCCGAGGCGATCACGGAACTGCATCCGCGATTCCACAAGGAGCCGGCGGTACATCCGGAGCCTCAGGAAGAAGCGTCTTCTTCAGTCACGGAACATTCCTTCGAAGATCACCCTGACTCTACTGAGGATCGCAGTTCGGACGAGGAAGTCACGGAAATCAACCCCAATCGTCCCCCGGAACCTTCCGCGGATCCGTAGCACCTTCTTTTTTAATGTTCGCGGGAGGTCCGGAATTGAACCTCCCGCCAGCGTTCCATGGTCAATTCCAGATGGACGCGGCTGGGCGCCAGATAGGCCAGATTGCCGGCGCCGTCGCGCGCCAGGTGCGCGTGCAGTTTTTCCTCGAACTGTTTCAAACGGCCGCCGTCACCGCATTCCACCCAGCGCGCCACGGCAACGGGAGTCTGTTCGAAGCTGCATTGCACGCCGTATTCATGTTGCAAGCGCCAGGCCACCACTTCAAATTGCAGCATTCCCACCGCCCCCAAAATCAGCTCATTGCCGAGCAATGGACGGAACACCTGAGTGGCGCCCTCCTCGCTCAACTGCACCAGACCCTTCTGCAACGCCTTCATGCGCAACGGATCCCGCAATACGACACGTCGGAACAATTCCGGCGCGAAATAGGGTATGCCGATAAATTTCAGGTTCTCACCCTGGGTGAAGGTGTCGCCAATCTGAATCGTGCCGTGGTTGTGCAGGCCGATGATATCACCGGGCCAGGCGGTTTCCGTGGCGCCGCGATCCTGCGCCATGAAACGCAGCGCCCCCTGCAGCGTCACATCCCTGCCTGCACGCACATGGCGTACGCGCATGCCGTTGTGATATCGGCCCGAACAGATGCGGAGGAAGGCGATGCGGTCGTGATGCGCGGGATCCATGTTTGCCTGGATTTTGAAGACGAAACCGCTGAATTTCTCCTCCACTGGCTGCACGGTACGCGTCAAAGTATCGCGATGGCGTGGCGGTGGAGCATGCACCACGAAATAATCCAAAAGTTCACGCACGCCGAAACTGTTCAGGGCCGAACCGAACAGCACGGGGGTTTGCTTGCCGGCGAGAAAGGCGCCTTCATCGGGCGCCGTAGCTGCCGCACGCACCAGTTCCATGGCCTCCTCGACTTCGCCGCATTGTCCCGCCAGGGCGGCCCGCACTTCCGGATGCCCCATGCCATCCAGCAGCCTGCCCTCGCCTGTGCCGTCATCGCTGCGTGAGCGGAACAGGCGCACGCGCTGATCTTGCAGTTGGACGACACCGCGAAAGTCCCTCCCCGAGCCCAGCGGCCAGGTCACCGGCGCGCATTGAATCCTCAGAATCCGCTCGATTTCATCCAGCAATTCCAACGGGTCGCGGCTTTCGCGATCCAGCTTGTTGATGAAGGTGATGATCGGGGTATTTCGCAGCCGGCATACTTCCAATAATTTTATCGTGCGTTCCTCCACACCCTTGGCGGCGTCGATGACCATCAATGCCGAATCCACCGCGGTGAGGGTCCGGTACGTATCCTCTGAAAAATCCTCGTGTCCTGGCGTGTCCAGCAAATTAATGACGCAGTTGCGATAATGAAATTGCATCACCGATGAGGTCACAGAGATGCCGCGCTGCTTCTCGATCTCCATCCAATCCGAGGTGGCGTGGCGCGAACTCTTGCGCCCCTTGACGGTGCCGGCGATTTGAATGGCGCCGCCGAGCAAAAGCAGTTTTTCGGTCAGCGTGGTCTTGCCGGCGTCGGGGTGGGAAATGATGGCGAACGTGCGGCGCCGGCCGACTTCGGCACGGAGGACCTCGGCCGGTGATTCCGACGCGGTGCTGTGCACAGTGGATGGCCTTGTGCTCATCTTCTATGTACGCTCCAGGATGACGAAAGCCAGCGCATAACCCCGCTCGTCTGAAATACTCAGGTGACTTGCCGAAATCTGATGCTGGTTTAATAAATATCCCGAAGTCGAACCGAGATCGAAATAGGGCCGCCCTTTTTGATCATGTGCCACGCGGATGGCCCGCCAGGAAAGCACGCGTCCGATGCCGGTGCCCAGCGCCTTGACCAGTGCCTCCTTGGCCGCGAAGCGTTTGGCGAGAAACTGCGATGGCCGGCGGGAGCGGGCATACTCCTGCAACTCCTCCGGCGCCAGCAGGCGCCGCGCCAGGCGCGGACCAAACCGTCTTTGCGCCGATTCGATGCGTGTCACTTCCACCATGTCCACGCCGATGCCAAAAATCATGCGCGCGCCCTTTGCAGGCATTGTTTCATCTCGCGCACCGCCGCCGGCAGACCGTGCAATACGGCCCGGCAAATAATCGAGTGACCGATGTTCAATTCGCGAATCTCCGGCAACGCGGCGATGGGGAGGACATTGTCATAATGCAGTCCGTGGCCGGCATTGACCTGCAACCCGAGAGCCAGCGCCCGATGTGCGGCAGAACGTATGCGGTTCAATTCCCTCTCCTGCGCTTCCGGCGTGGCGGCATTGGCGTAATGGCCGGTGTGAATCTCGATGACCGGCGCGCCGCTCTTGCTGGCGGCGTCCACCTGCTGTTGAACCGGATCGATGAACAGTGACAGACGCACGCCGGCCGCCGTTATTCTGGCGCAGGCCGATCGCACCCTGTCAGTCTGGCCAGCCACGTCCAGACCGCCTTCGGTGGTCAATTCCTCGCGGCGTTCAGGCACCAGGCAGCAGTCCGAAGGCTGCAGGCGCATCACGAAATTAATCATGTCTTCCGTCATCGCCATTTCAAGATTCAATCGCACCCGCAGCGCAGCGGCGAGTCGATGCACGTCTTCCTCCTGGATGTGACGCCTGTCTTCGCGCAGGTGCACCGTGATTAGATCGGCGCCCGCGCCTTCGGCCAGCAGCGCCGCATCGAGCGGAGACGGATAAAACGTATGTCGCGCCTGCCGTAAAGTCGCGACATGATCAATATTCACGCCCAGCAATGGCGGCGCAGGTGGCATGGGTATTCGAGCCCTGACGAGTTCAAGGGGCGTGCATTCTACAGTGACTTTGCCACACGTGAAACTGAAGCGGCGCTGTTAGCGCACCCATGCACGCGTGGTCAACGGCCGATCGCCAAGATGTACTGCGAGCAGCGCCCGCAACAACCGTTTGAGCTCAGGCCATAGTTCGCGATCCGGAGGCTGATTGCCCGCCAGGGCCAGCAGGCCCGCCCCACTGATGGCAATGGCTTCCTGGTCGCCATCCCACGCCGTGCTGGGCCCCTGGCTAAGGCGGTATCCGTAGCGCGCATCATTCCGCACCGGCAGACCGGAGACCGCATCGCGATCCAATATCGGCGCATAACCGATGACGCGCAACAACCGAACTTCAAATTGGCGCAGCGGCCATTCCGGCCGATCCTCCCCCGCCAGGTCACGCAGCGCCCGCTGGTAAGCGTCGAACAACTCCGGATGCGGATCAGAACGATGAAGCAGCCGCAGCAACAATTCATTCATATAAAATCCGCTCAATAATTTTGACGCGTTTAAATGCGCCGGGCCCAAGGATTCAATGCCGGTCAGCACCGGCAGTTCGCCCCGTCCGGCCCAGGCTATATTGAGCATTTGGAAAGGCTGCAGGGCTGCCGCCGCGCCCGCGGCCCTTTTCGCGGAAGGACGGGCGGCTCCCTTCGCGATCAGGGCCACGCGGCCGTGCTGGGAGGAAAGCACCTCCGCGATATAGCTGCTTTCCTGGTAATTCCTCCGGTGCAGCAAGTACGCCGGATGCAGGTCAACCCGCATTACGAGCAACCCTTCCTGTCAAACGGAGCATCAGGAAAATCCGAGTTCGCGCAGTTGCTGAACGTCGTCCGTCCAGCCGCCGCGCACTTTAACCCACGTCTTGAGATGAACGCGCTTGCCCACCAGGGCTTCGATATCCCGCCGGGCACGTTCGCCGATGAGCTTGAGCATGGCGCCTTGTTTGCCGATGACGATAGCCTTCTGCCCGGGGCGCTCCACCCATATCGTGGCATGCAGATGCACATCGTGCGCTGAATCCTCATATTTATCCACGATGACAGCGGTATGATATGGCAGTTCCTGCTCCAGATTACGCATCAGTTTCTCGCGAATGACCTCCGCCGCGAAAAAGCGTTCCGGGCGGTCACTGAGTTGATCGGGAGGATAGAGCCACGACTGTCCGGGCAGGTGGCGGCTGATCACGTCCTCCATGTGATCCAGATTGTCACCGTTGCGGGCCGAGACAGGGATGATCTCCGCCCAGGGGCCGTGCGTCTGCAACTGTTTCAACAGCGGTAACAATTCTTTTTTTTGTTTCAATTTATCCACCTTGTTCAATAGCAGCAGGATCGGCGCCGGGATGCCCCGCAATTGCTTCCATACGTGTTCATCCCCCCTGCGCCAGCCAGCCGCCTCGATGAGAAACAGAATTACATCGACATCACGCAACGTACGCATTGCCTCACGGTTAAGGTAACGACCGAGGTGTTTTTCCGGACTGCGATGCAGACCCGGGGTATCCACATAGAGGATTTGATTCATTCCGCGGGTCTTGATCCCGAGCAAGGCATGGCGGGTGGTCTGGGGCTTGCGCGAGGTGATGCTGAGCTTGCGTCCGATCAGCTTGTTCAGCAGGGTGGATTTGCCGACATTAGGGCGGCCCACAATGGCGACCAGACCGCAGCGCTGCACCGGCGCTTGAACAGAACCCTCAACGGGGGATTTCAATGCCAAATCAGGCTTCAAGATGACTTAAAATTTGTTCCGCCGCGGCTTGTTCCGCCGCCCGGCGGTTGCCCCCCCTGCCCTGCCAGGCGCCGGAGAGCGCTGCCGTTTCGCATTCCACGACAAACGTCTGTTGATGAGCTTCACCCTCCATGCCCTTCAAGCGGTAAATCGGCAGAGGCATGCGTCGGGCCTGCAAATATTCCTGCAGTCGTGTTTTCGGATCCTTGGCAATCTCGTCCGAATCCTGTTCTGCGATCATCGTGCCATACAACCGGTGCAGGGTATTTGTGCATGCCGCAAATCCGGCATCAAGATAGACGGCGCCGATGACTGCCTCCAGCGCATTGGCCAGAATGGAATCACGCCGGCCTCCACCACTCTTCAATTCGCCCTCCCCCAGCTTGAGGAGATCACCCAGCTCCAGCTGTCGGGCGATTCGTGCCAGTGCCTCCCGCCTGACCAGCGCCGCCCGCCGGCGGGTCAGGTGTCCTTCATCTTTTTCCGGAAAGCGGTCAAAGAGTGCCTGGGTGATAAAAAGATTCAGGACTGCATCACCGAGAAACTCCAGACGTTCGTTATTGTCAGCGCCGGCACTACGGTGAGTCAACGCGGCCCGCAACAATCCCACCTTTCGGAACTGATGGCCGATTTTATCGGCACATCGCTGCAGGCGTTGTTGTTCCGTCAACATCAATGGCGGCTATTATTCTTTCACCGGCAGGATGACGGTGTAGCTGAAATTCAATGCGAGATCCAGTTCGCCATAGAAATTGTTCCGTATCTCATATTCCAGCGTCATGGTGCGGTTGCCGTCTTCGTCCTTGTCTATCGTCAGTTCGTCCTTGAGAGTGTTGATGAATTTTTCATCAATGCCCTGGATGACGAAGTTCTTCATCAAGTCATTTTGGATTTGCGTGGGCGAGGCCGCGCCGATATTGGGTAGATTGGCCACGGATTTCATGGACTGTATCACCGCGAATTTTTCCGAATAGATTGGGAAAAGTCGCAATGCCACGAAGGCAAAAAAGCCAACCATGATTGCCACAATAAGGAAGCCGATGAAAGTGAGACCCTGTTGATGACGATGTGCTGACATAAAACCTCCTGTTAGTCCGATCGTGGTTTCATTTTATACGGTTGCCGAGGCGACTCCAGTCCAGGTCCAGATTCATCCAGATCAGGAAGGCCTTGCCAACGATGTTGGCATCTGGAACCTCGCCCCAAAAACGGCTGTCCATGCTGTTGTCACGGTTGTCGCCCATGACAAAATAATTGTCCGCCGGGACGATTATATCCGCGTTCCGCGGCGGCCGCTCGGGAAACACCAGTATGCTGTGGTCGACGCCGTCCAGGTGCTCAACACGCACCGAGGCGCCGGTATGGCTTGCGTAACGCCCCTTGCCTTCATAGACGCCGGTTTCCTCCACCGCAATTTTCTCATTGTTTATATAGAGGGTCTTGTCATCGTAAACGACATGATCTCCGGGCAGACCGATGACACGTTTGATGAAAGGCGTCCTTCCGTCCACCGGGTAGCGGAATACAATTACATCGCCGCGTCGCGGTTTTCCGACATCCAGCACTTTCCAGTTCACGACGGGCAGGCGCAATCCATAGACGTATTTGTTCACCAGGATGAAATCGCCATCCAGGAGCGTGGGCATCATGGAGCCGGAGGGTATGCGGAAGGGTTCCACGAGGAATGAGCGCAGCAAAAGCACCGCGAGAAACACGGGGAAGAACGACTGCGCATAATCCGCCCACCACGGCCGGGAGACTGCCGTCCCATCCCCGCCAAGCAGCCGGCGGCGGGGGGCAAAAACCCAGGCATCGATCGCCCAAAGACCGCCGCTGACCAGGGTCAGCACCGTCAACACCAGTCCGAAGTCCACACTTGTCTGCATTATTTGTCCTTTCCAATGTTTAACACGGCCATGAAGGCTTCCTGCGGGATCTCCACCGTACCGAACTGTTTCATACGGCGCTTGCCCTCCTTCTGCTTCTCCAAAAGCTTGCGCTTGCGGGTGATGTCGCCGCCGTAACATTTTGCCAGCACGTTCTTGCGCAATGCCTTGACGGTTTCCCGGGCCACGATCTGCGAGCCGATGGCGGCTTGAACGGCGATTTCGAACATCTGACGCGGAATGAGCGTCTTCATTTTTTCCGCCACCTCGCGCCCGCGCCGCGCCGCCTGGTCCTGATGAACAATGGTGGACAGGGCATCCAGCCGGTCGCCGTTGATCAATATATCCAGCTTGACCAGCCGCGCATGCTGGTACCCCACGAAGCTGTAATCCAGCGAGGCATAACCCCGGCTCACGGACTTCAGCCGGTCAAAGAAATCCAGGACCATTTCGGAGAGCGGCAGTTCGTAACTCACGGCCACCTGTCCGCCCAGATAAAGAAGTTTCTTCTGCACGCCGCGCCGCTCGACGCACAAGGTGATGACCTGCCCCAGGTATTGTTGCGGCACCAGGATGTCGGCGCGAATGATGGGTTCGCGGATTTCCGCGATTTTCCCCACGGGCGGCAGCCGGGCGGGATTGTCGACATAAATCACATCATTGCCCGACGTCAGCACCTCATAAACCACGGTTGGCGCGGTCGTGACCAATTGCAGGTTGTATTCCCGCTCCAGCCGCTCCTGCACGATTTCCATGTGCAGCTTGCCCAGAAAACCGCAACGAAATCCAAATCCCAGCGACTGCGAATTCTCAGGCTCGTAATGCAGGGAGGAATCATTGAGCCGCAGCTTGGCAAGCGCCTCGCGCAGCGATTCGTAGTCTGCCGGATCGGTGGGATACAGGCCGGCAAATACATTCGGCTTGATCTTTTTGAACCCCGGCAGCGGCTTGGTCGCGGGCCGCGCGCTGTCGGTCAGGGTATCGCCCACCGGCGCGCCATCCACGTCCTTGATGCCGGCGATGACCCAGCCCACCTCGCCGGCTCGCAGTTCCTTGCGGTCGATCTTCTTGGGCGTCGATATGCCCACGCGGCTGACCTCGAAATCCCGCCCCGTGGACATGACCCGGATTTTTTCGCCCACGCGCAGATTGCCATCGACCACGCGCACCAGCGACACCACGCCCAGGTAATTGTCGAACCATGAATCGATAATGAGGGCCTTGAGCGGCGCCTGCGGATCTCCCTTCGGCGGCGGGATGCGGCGCACCAGCGTGTGCAGCAGCGTGGAGATGCCCGTCCCCAGCTTGGCGCTGACCGCCACCGCGTCTTTCGCGTCGATGCCGATAATCTCCTCGATTTCCTTCCTGACGCGCTCCGGCTCGGCGGCCGGTAGATCAATCTTGTTCAGCACCGGCAGGACTGCCAGTCCCTGGTCCACCGCCGTATGGCAGTTGGCCACGGACTGCGCCTCGACGCCCTGGGCCGTGTCCACGACCAGGAGCGCGCCCTCGCAGGCGGCGAGTGAACGGGAAACCTCGTAGGCAAAATCCACGTGCCCGGGTGTGTCAATCAAATTGAGGCAATACACCCTGCCGTCATCCGCCGTGAAATCAAGAGTCACGCACTGGGCCTTGATGGTGATGCCACGCTCACGCTCCAAATCCATGGAATCGAGCACCTGATCCTCCATCTCCCGCGCGCTCAAGCCACCGCAGGCTTCAATGAGCCGATCAGCCAGGGTTGATTTGCCGTGGTCAATATGGGCGATAATGGAAAAGTTGCGGATATGCTCCATCGCGGGCGTTGGCAATAGTGATGAGAGTTGGCGTCTGCCGGCAGCCCGCGCGTCTGACTACAGACACCGGCCGTGCACAGGGTCGCGATTCTAGCCGAGATTGCCGGAGGCTCAAATAGATGCCGACAACGAATCGCCATCGCCAGTCTCCGCCGCAAACGTGAAGGAAAAATCCACCCCCTGAAAACCAATGGCCCGCATCGACGCACGGCCGCGATCGCACAGGCGGCCCCGCCGGCCGGGGCGGCCATGCTCAGCCGCTCTTGGGCGGCATTTTCATCGCCAGGAACAGCGGATTGCCCCGGCGCTGCACGAGCACCGGCACGGATTTCCCCACCGCGAGCTTGCCCACGATTTCCTTGAATTGTCCCGCGTTCTGTATCTTTTCATTGTCCACCATGAGGATGACGTCGCCTTCACGGATTCCCGCGTGATAGGCCGGTCCCTGGTCCACCTTTTCGACCAGTACGCCTTGATCCTCCAAATCCATCTTCTCCCGCTGACTGCTGGTCAAATCCTTCACCGTCACCTTTAGCTGTTCGCTCCGGGTTCCGGAGGGGGCCGGCCCCTCGGACGCCAGCACCGGGGTTTCTTCCTTGGGCAGTTCCCCAACCTCGACTTGCAGACTTTTCTCCTCTCCGTCGCGCAGGACGGTCAGCGGCAGGTGATCGCCGACGTGGGCGTTGCCCACCAATGGCGGCAGATCGGCGGAACTGTCGATATCCTTGCCGTTGAACGCCACCACCACGTCGCCCGCTTGTACGCCCGCCTTGGCGGCCGGGCCGTCGGGCACCACCTTCGAGACCAGCGCGCCGTGTGGTTTTTTCATGCCGAAGGATTCCGCCAGATCCTGGGTGACATCCTGGATAAGCACGCCCAGCCAGCCGCGGCTGACTTTGCCCTTGTCGCGCAGTTGCTGGTAGACGTTCATCACCACTTCAATGGTGATGGCAAACGAAATTCCCACGGAACCGCCGGTGCGGCTGAAAATTTGCGAATTCACGCCCACCACCTCGCCATCCAGATTGAACAGCGGCCCGCCGGAATTGCCGGGATTGATGGCAACGTCGGTTTGTATGAAAGGCGTGTAGTTTTCATTGGGCAATGTGCGGCCCTTGGCGCTGACGATGCCGGCGGTGGCCGAGTGGTCGAACCCGAAGGGCGAGCCGATGGCCAGCACCCACTCCCCGACCTTGAGATCGGTGGTGTTGCCGGGTTTGACCGTGGGCAGATTATCGGCGCTGATCTTGAGCACCGCGATGTCACTGCGCTCATCCTGGCCGATGAGTCTGGCTTTGAGCTCGCGTTTGTCGCTCAGGCGCACGACGATCTCATCCGCGTCCTTCACCACGTGATAGTTGGTGATGATGTAACCGTCCTTGGAAATAATGAATCCGGATCCCAGGGACTGGCTGGGGACGGCCTCGCCGGGTGCGCCTTCAGGCCCGAAAAATTTGTTCAGGAAATCGTTCAACGGACTGTCTTCGGGCAAATCGGGGATCTGGAACTCGCGCGGCAGGCCGTGCGGGCCGCGTTCAATCTTGGAGGTGGTGGCGATGTTCACCACCGCCGGTCCATTGTCTTCGACCAGCTTGGTAAATTCAGGCAGCGAACGTGCCTGTGCAACACCGACCGTCAGCCAACTCAATCCCAGTGCCAGCACCAGCAATGAACGAATTTGAAACATGATTGAACCCCGGTTGATGAATTTGGAAATGAACACGTCAAGGCGCGGGCGCCATGGACGAGGCGATTTGTCGCACGGTCAATGGCGGCACCTCGCCGACCGCGGTGATCTGGTGATCGCCGATGAGCATGCTGTAGGTGCTGACGGCGCCCACCATGGAAAACCCCTGCAGCGGTTCCTGCGATTGATCGGTCTTTTCAACGAATACGGATATCACGGCGATGCCATCGGAATAAGTCAGATTTTCCACCGGCATCTGGTGCGCGGGTATGGTCTTCACTTCATGCTCACGAAGCGTAAAGCCCTCCGGCAGCCAGTGCGCCTGCCAATGGGTCTTCGTCACCTCCTCCTGCGACTCCGTCGCCGTCAATTCCCCCGTGTTCTCCACGCGCTGATAGTCCTGGTTCTGCATGGAAGGCGCCAGATCGCCGTCAGGGATGTCCGCCGGCGCGGTAAGTTGCGTGAAAAAAATCTGCTCGAGCGCGGAGCCGCGGCTGTTGACCACGTCCGATTTCAGCAATAAGTACGTGGCGTCGTCGATCCACAGCCGGTAACCATAGCGGAATGCGTGGCGCGGCTGTATGCCGATGATGGTGGCGTCGCGATTGGCCAATCGATCCCTTCCCAGGGTCACGAACCGGTAGAGTCGCGAGGTCTCATCGGCATTATGAATCCATCCGGGAAACAGCGACGGAGGCTGGTTCTTCTGCACGATGACCGAGTGGGACTCCGGGAAGTAACAACTGACGGTGCCATTATTGCGGACAACCTCGTGCGGCGGACCGGAGAGCGAGACCAGGCGTTCCTCTTCCGCACCTTCGCGGTTGCGGTGAAGTATGCGCATGCTGTCGACGGCCTGGCCGCGCTCATAGACCAGCACGCCGTCATAACTCTGATCGCGGACCGCGTCCTTCATGCGATCGAAAAGCTCCCGTGCCGACAAAACCGCCTCGGCGGCCGCGGCCGTCAACGGAATAACCAGCGCCAACAGGAGAAGCGACGCCGCCGGCCGCCGGTTCACTCTGCGATTTGGTGACATGGAGTCAGGGTTGATCAGGCTCGTAACCGACCACCCGCACATAAGGCACACCGGGGCTGCCGATAAGCGCACGCTGCTCGCTGTAGTTGACCAGATAACCATTCAGCCGGGAGCGCGGGATGGGCTTGACCACGGTGGCGGCATGCGGCGCCGCATTTTCACCCGGCCAGCCCACCGTCTGCGCGCCGAGGATGATGGGGCCGGCATTGCCTTCCATTGCCGGTGCCGACGCCAGCGCGGGTGTGGAATTGACGACGGCGGGCTGATTACGCGGCAGCAACAACACCGCGGCCGCCGCCACGGAGGCTGCGACGGCCAGCCCCGCGAGCGGTCTGAACCACTGCGCCATCATGGCGCGCTGCGGACGGGGAGCCAGCAGCGCGGGTTCCCTTTCCAGCGCATCACGAATCCGCGCGGCCAGCCCGGGCGTCCAGGCAATCCGTCCCGGGGTGCGCATCACCTCGCCGACGAGGTGGTACCGCATCCATGTGCGCCGCAACTCATCGTTGCCGGCAATCACCCCGACCATTCGTACCGCTTCGAGCGGGGTCAGCGCACCGTCCGCCAGCAAGGACAGCTGTTCTTTATGATCATCATGTGCCATAAAAATATTACTCCAAAAGCGGACGCAGTTTGCCATCGATGGCTTCCCGCGCTCTGAAAATTCTCGATCGCACCGTGCCGATGGGGCAGGCCATCACGGTGGCAATCTCCTCATAACTCATCCCTTCCAGCTCGCGCAGCGTAATCGCCATGCGCAAATCCTCCGGCAGGCCGGCGATGGCCCTGGCGATCGTCTGCTGAATCTCCTCCGTCAGCAGCAGATTCTCCGGCGTTTCCCAATCACTTTGCCAGTCTTCAATCTCCTGTTCGCCATCCTCATCACTCCCCGTCATCGCCTCCAGCGGACGCCGGGACATGGTGGCCAGGTAATTCTTGGCTGTGTTGATGGCGATGCGGTACAGCCAGGTATAGAAGGCGCTCTCGCCGCGGAAGTTGGGCAACGCGCGGTAGGCCTTGAGGAAGGCTTCCTGAGCCACGTCCAGTGCATCGCTGGGATCGCGTACGAACCTCGACACCAGCTTGATAATCTTGCCTTGGTACTTGAGAACCAGCAGGTCGTATGCCTTTTTGTCGCCATGCTGCACCCTCTCCACCAAGGCCACATCTGCGCTGTTATCGCCCACCGGGCCCGCTCCTTAGTTCACTCACAGCGCCCGAGTCTGAAGGCAATAGACCCCGGGGCGCAGGGATAGTTTCAACGCGACAGGGGCATCATCGTATAAGATGACGCCTTGATTTTCAGGGATTATCGGCGATTACCGAATGAGCCAGCAACAACAGGATTACGACATTCTCGTCATCGGCAGCGGCGCCGCGGGTCTGAGTCTGGCCCTGCATCTGGCCGGCCACGCCCCCAAGGGGGCCCGGGTGGCCGTCCTGTCCAAAAGCCGGCTCACCGAGAGCAACACCCTCTACGCCCAGGGCGGGGTCTCGGCGGTGGTGGACGCCAAGGACTCCATCGCCTCACACGTGGCGGATACGATGGAGGCCGGGGCCGGGCTGTGCCGCCGTGAGGTGGTCGAATACGTGGTCGAGCGGGGCCACGAATGCATCCGCTGGCTGAAGGAACTGGGCGTACCGTTTACCACCGTCACCGATGCCAGCGGCCGCACCGAACTGCATCTGACACGCGAAGGCGGCCATACCCATCGTCGGATAGTGCACGCCGCCGATGCCACCGGCAAGGCGGTGGAGGAAACGCTGGAGGCCCGCGTTCGCGGCCATCCGCAGATTGCCATCTTTGAAAACCATCTGGCCATCGATTTGATTTACGGCGCCAAGCTCGCGCTGACCGAGAACCGCTGTCTGGGGGCCTATGTCTATGACCGCAAGCACCAGCACGTCGTGACCTTCCGTGCCCGCTTCGTGGTCATGGCCACCGGCGGCGCCGGCAAGGTATACCTCTACACCAGCAATCCCGACGTCGCCACCGGCGATGGGATCGCCATGGCCTGGCGCGCCGGCTGCCGGGTGGCCAACATGGAGTTCATCCAGTTCCATCCCACCTGTCTGTACCATCCCAGGGCGAAGTCATTCCTGATCACGGAGGCCATCCGCGGCGAAGGGGGACGGTTGCTGCTCCCGGATGGCGCCCCGTTCATGCACAAATTCGATCCGCGCGCGGAGCTGGCGCCGCGTGACATCGTCGCCCGCGCCATCGACCACGAAATGAAGCGCCTCGGCGCGGATTGCGTCTATCTGGACATCCATCACCGGCCCGCGGAATTCATCCGCGAGCACTTCCCCACCATCCAGGCCCACTGCCTGGAGTTCGGCATCGACATGACGCACGAACCGATCCCGGTGGTGCCGGCGGCGCACTACATCTGCGGCGGCGTCGTCACCGATCTCAAGGGCCGCACCGATCTGCCGGGGCTGTACGTCATCGGCGAGGCCGCCTGCACCGGACTGCACGGCGCCAACCGCATGGCCAGCAACTCGCTGCTTGAGTGCTGCGTCTTTGCCCGGGCCGCGGCCGCCGACATTCTCTCCCATCTCGACGCCGTTCCCGCGCCGCCTGCGCTGCCGTTCTGGGACGAAAGCCAGGTCACCGACTCCGACGAGGAAGTGGTGGTGTCGCACAACTGGGAGGAGGTCCGGCGCTTCATGTGGGACTACGTCGGCATCGTGCGCACCACCAAGCGCCTGCAGCGCGCGCTGCACCGTGTGCAGCTGCTGCATTCCGAGATCGCCGATTACTACGGCAACTTCCGCGTCACCAACGACCTCATCGAGCTGCGCAATCTGGCGCAGGTCGCGGAGTTGATCATCCACTCCGCGCTCCTGCGCAAGGAAAGCCGCGGGCTGCATTACACGCTGGATTATCCCAATCGCGACGATCGGGTCTGGCAGCGCGACACCGTTTTGAGCGCCGACACCCTCGCCGCCATCCGCCGCCAATAACAAGAATGGACATCCTCTCCCACGGCCTCTGGGGCGGCATCACGGTCGGCCGCGGCAGCAGGCGGAGTTTCTGGACGGCGTTCGCGTTCGGCGTGATGCCCGATCTGTTCGCGTTTGGACCGCTGTTCGCAAACCGCATGTTGATCCACGGGCTCGATTTCATGAACCATCTCGGCAGACGGCCGGACCCCTCGACCATCCCCGCCTACGTGCACAGCGTCTACAACGTGACGCACAGCCTCGTGGTGTTCTCCGTCGCGTTCGCGCTGGTGTGGCTGATCAGGAGGAAACCGCTCCTCGAGATGGGCGCGTGGGCGCTGCACATCGTCATGGACATCTTCACGCACAGCACCGCGTTCTTTCCGACGCCGTTCCTGTGGCCGGTGGCGGAGACCCATTTCAACGGCGTGCCGTGGTCGCACCCGATCATTTTCATTCCGAACGTGCTGCTGCTCGCCATCCTCTACGCGTGGTTCCTCTTCGGGAGGAGAAAGCCCCGGTAATGCGTACTCCTATTGAGTGCTCTTCAGCAGCGCCAGCAAGGCGTCCTCATCCAGGATCTTGACGCCGAGTTCGCGAGCCTTGTCGGCCTTGCCGCCCGGATCGGCGCCCATGACCACGTAATCCGTCTTTTTGGAGACGCTGCCGGCCACCTTGGCGCCGAGCAGCTTCAATTTTTCCTTGGCCTCGTCACGGGATAGCGCGTTGAGTGCGCCTGTCAGCACGAAGGTCTTGCCGGACAAGGGCAGCTGCCGCGGACGCGGCGGCAGATCCTCCCAGCGGATCCCGGCCTGACGAAGTCGATGGACGAATTCCCGATTCTCCGCGCGATGGAACCAAGCGGCGATGTTGGCGGAGACCACCGGACCGACGTCCTCCACCCCCTGCAATTCCTCTTCCGTGGCCTGCATCAATTCCTCCAGGCTGCCGAAATGCCGCGCCAGGGTCTCCGCCGTCGCCTCGCCGACGTCGCGGATGCCGAGCGCATAGATGAACCGGCTCAATGTCGTATGCTTGCTTTTCTCCAGGGCCTCGCGCAGGTTGGCCGCCGACTTCTCGCCCATGCGCTCCAGCGACAGCAACTGCTCATCCGTCAGGCGGTAGAGATCGGCCGGCGTCTTGACCCTGTCCGCCGCCACCAGCTGTTCCGCGAGTTTCTCGCCGAGGCCCTCGATATCCATGGCGCGGCGCGAGGCAAAGTGCAGCAGCACCTGCGCGCGCTGCGCCGGACACTGCGCGCCGCCCGTGCAGTAATGCGCGGCCTCACCCTCCTCGCGCACCACGGGCGAGCCGCAGATCGGGCATTCTTTGGGCATCTTGAAGGCGCGTGCCTTCGCCGGCCGGTGCTCGGTCTGAACGCTCACCACCTCGGGGATGACGTCGCCGGCGCGGCGCACGATGACGGTGTCGCCGATGTGCAGATCCAGCGCGCGAATGAAATCCTCGTTGTGCAGGGTGGCGTTGCTGACCGTGACCCCGCCGACAAACACCGGCTCCAGCCTGGCGAGCGGCGTGACCTTGCCGGTGCGGCCGACCTGCACCACGATGTCCAGAACCCTGGTGACCTGTTCCTGCGAGGGATACTTGTGCGCCACCGCCCAGCGCGGCTCACGGGTCACGAAACCCAGGCGCTCCTGCAAATCCAGCCGGTTGACCTTGTACACCACCCCGTCGATGTCGAACGGCAGATGGTCGCGTTGCCCGCCCATGCGGCGGTGAAATTCGACCAACCCCGCCACCCCCTCGGTCACCGCGCGATATTCGCATACCGGCAAACCGATCTTGATGAGCCAATCCAGCAGGCCGCTGTGCGTGGCGGGCAACTTGCCGCCCTGCACTTCGCCGAGCCCGTAGGCGAAGAATGACAGCGGCCGTTGCGCGGTGATGGCCGGATCGAGCTGGCGCACGCTGCCGGCGGCGGCATTGCGCGGATTGACGAAGATCTTCTGACCGCGCGCGCTCTGCTGCTCATTCAGTCGTTCGAAGTCATCACGGCGCAGATACACCTCGCCACGCACCTCCAGAATGCGGGGCGCGTGTTCCGCATGCAGACGCAGCGGGATGGAACGGATGGTGCGGATGTTCTGCGTCACGTCCTCGCCGGTCTCGCCGTCGCCACGCGTGGCGGCGCTTGCGAGGTGTCCACGTTCATAGCGCAGGTTGATCGCCAGGCCGTCGAACTTCGGCTCGGCGGCGTATTCCACCGGTGGATCGTCGTTCGTCAGCTTCAATTCGCGGCGGATGCGGGCATCGAAATTTTCGGCGCCGCTTGCCTGCGTGTCGGTCTCCGTGCGGATGGACAGCATGGGCACGGCATGGCGGACCGGCTTGAATTCCGTCAGCGGCCGGCCGCCGACGCGCTGTGTCGGCGAATCGGGCGTGACCAGTCCGGGATGTTCGGATTCCAGCTGCTGCAACCGGGCAAACAGCCGGTCATATTCGGCATCGGGGATGGTGGGCTGATCGAGGACATAATAGGCATGGTCATGCCTGCGGATTTGCTCCCGCAGCGCCTCGATTTCATCCGCCACTTGCCGCCTGCCGCGGGTCATGGCTGTTTCACGGAACGGCGCATGTGCTCGATGGCCGCCGCGTTCAACGGCTCGCGCACATCATCAAGCACCCGCCCTTGCAGTCGTTCGGCCAGGCGCTGGGCGGTGTTCAACATCAATTCAAACACCATGCCGGGATTCAGCCGGCAGGGCAGGCACAAAAACAACGCAATTCCGGGCGTGGTGAACCGCTCCATCGCCGACAAGTCGAAGCCGCCGGGTTCGAGCATATTGGCGGCGCTGAACAGCGGTTGCGTCCCGTGCAGTTGTCCCGCGCCGTAGTAATGGAAGATGGACATCTCGCCGAAGCGCATATCCATGGCGGCCAGGGCATCGAGCAGATCGCCGCCGTTGAATTCAGCCTGGCCCGGCGCCGCGACATATAACGTGATGACGCGCTCGACCTTGCGCCAGTGGGCGGCTTCCTCGGCGAAGGTGAGCGGCATCTGCGCGGGCGGCGGCGCGCCGCGCGCCGGTCGTTTGGATTTGGCGGACGTGCCCGGCGCCAGTGGGTCGCGCTTGGCCTCCCGCACCCAGCCGCTCAACTCGGCGAGCGTGCCGGCGTAGTCAACGCCTTCTTCTTCGCGCCTGGCGGTAAAGGGCCTGCCCAGGTCATCGGTCGTAAAGGCCGTCGCCTGCGCGCGCAACGACCGCAGGCGCGCCGCCGCACGACGGCGCCACAACACCGCAGCCACGAGCAGAACCAGTCCGATGGCGATTCCAATGGCCAGCGTCATCATGGCGCGCGGGAGAAACCTTTCCCAGTCAAGGTCAGCAGAGCGGAATTATAACTTGCGGCACGCCTCGCAGCGCGCCAAGTCATTAAATCATGTGAATGAAAGACTCTGGCAGGCTGATGTAAAGCGTCGCGAGCGAAGACAGCACGCGGCGCGAGGGGTGAGAAAACCGGAGTTTACACGCCAGTAAATGAGGATTTTCGAATCCCGAGCAACAAAGTGATGTCGAGCGCAGCAGCTTTACATCAACCTGCTAGCCGGTGGCGGCGAGGCGCACGGCCTCCTCCATGTTCACCGCCACCAGCCGCGACACGCCCGCCTCCTGCATGGTGACGCCGATCAACTGCCCGGCGATCTCCATGGTGATCTTGTTGTGGGTGATGAACAGGAACTGGATGTCGCGCGCCTTCTGTTTCAGCATATCGCACAGGCGCACGACATTGGCGTCATCGAGTGGCGCGTCCACCTCGTCCAGCAGGCAGAAGGGCGCCGGGTTGAGCTCGAAGATGGCGAACACCAGCGCCACCGCGGTCAGCGCCTTTTCGCCGCCGGACAAAAGATGAATGGTGCTGTTGCGCTTGCCCGGCGGGCGGGCCATGACCGTGACGCCGGTCTCCAGCAGATCCTCGCCGACCATCTCCAGATAGGCGTGACCGCCGCCGAACAGGATGGGAAACAACGTCTGGAAACCGGAATTGACCTTGTCGAAGGTTTCCTTGAAGCGCGTGCGCGTCTCGCGATCGATCTTGCGGATCGCCTCCGTCAGCGTGTTCAGCGCCTCGGTGAGATCGGCGTGCTGGCGGTCCAGATATTCCTTGCGCTCCGAAAGCGTGGTGCATTCGTCGATGGCCGCCAGATTGATGGGACCGAGGCGCTGAATCTTGCGGTTGAGTTCGCCAAGCCTCTCCTCCCACGCCGGCACTTCGGCGTCCGCCGGTAATTGCGCCAGCACTTCCTCGAGTCTGCCCTCGGCGGCCTCGACCTGCTCCTGGATGGCCTGCAGGCGCACTTCAAGAGTGCTCATCTCCACGCGCACGCGTTCCAGTTCGTCACGGCGTTCCGACAACTCGCGCTCGACCGTCAGGCGGCGCTGCTCGGAGTCGCGCAACTGGCGGTCCAGTTCCTGCACTTTTTCACGGGCCTGCTTGAGCGTACCCTCGGCCTCCACCCGCAACTTCAGCAGCGCTTCCCGCTCGCTCTCGAGTACCCGCGTCGGCGCCACCGATTCTTTCAGCGCTTTATCCAACTCCCGCTGCCGATCCTGCAAACGCTGCAACAACGTCTGGTTGCGGGCCACCGCCTCCTCGACCGCGGTGTGCTCCGAGACCACGCCACCCCAGCGCAGCGCCGACTGGCGCAACAGTTCGTGCGCCTGCTTCCAATGTTCGCGCGCCTCCAGCAATGCCTCCTGCAGGCGTTCGCGCGCCTTTTGCTGGCCGGCGCGCTCCTTTTCCAGCCGCGCCGCGTCGCGGTGCGCCTCCTGCATCGCCTCTTGCGCGCGCTCCATCGCCTCCTTGTCCAACGCGATCTGATCGTTGATTTCGCCGATCTCCTCCTCGATGCGCCGGCGGCGCGCCTCCGTCTCCTCCAGCCGCGCGCCGCGTGCCGCCAGTTCCGATTGCAACGCGGCCATGCCGCCGTGCGATTGTTCCATCGCCGCGCGTACATCGCCTTCCTGCGCCTCCAGTTCGGTGAGTTTCTTCTGTTGCGATTCGAACTCGACGGAAAACCTGTCGATGCGCGTCTCCAGCGCGGCGAGCTGCTGCTGCAATTTCTGCAATTCCTGCGCCCGCGCCAGCATGCCGCCCTGCGCCGCGTCATGCTGGACGTCGACCCAGCCGGGCCCGAGCCGGGTGCCGTCACGCGTCACGATGCATTCGCCGGCGCGCAGTGATTTCACGTACCTCCGCGCCGTGGCGATGTCCTCGGCGGCGTAAATTCCCTCCAGGAGATCATTCAGCGGCCACGGCGCCTTCACCTTGGACGCGAGCGCCGGCAGCGGCACGGACGGCATCTCCGCGCCCGCGGCGGCGGCGCGTTTGGTGGCGAGCGCCGCGATGCGACCCTCGGCCAGGTCCGTCATCGCCGTCACGGCCTTGTCGAGATCGGGCAGGCACAAGGTGGACAGCGGCAGGGGGCTCGCCACCTCCAGCGCGTGCTCCCAGCCGGACTCGACCTCGATCGCGGCGGTCAGCCGCTGGCTGGCCTGCCAGCCGTGCCTGGTGAGCCACTCGCGCATGCCGGGCCGTTCCAGTCCCAGCGCGGACTGTTGCAGCGCCTCCGCGGAGGCCGATTGACCGCGCAATACCTGCCGCTCCTGTCGCAGCTGGTCGAGCTGTTCCGTATGGCGCCGTATTTTTTCGCGCAATTCCTGCATGGCGGCTTGAAGCGCGTCGTGACGCCTGCCCATGTCCTGATGACCGGACTCCGCGGAGGCAAACCGGGTTTGCAGGGACTCCACTTCCTTCGTCAGGGCCGTGGGCTTGATGTCGGCCTGCTCCTGTTTCAGCGCGCCCAGACGCCGTTGCGCCTGCGCGATGCCTTCCTGCAGATGTTCCAGCCGGGTCTGTTCCAGTTGCTCGGCGCGGCTCGCTTCCGCATAGCGATCGTTCAGGGCGTCCCACGCCGTCTGCCACTCATGCATGGACTGCTCGGCGGCCTGCACCTTCGCCGCGGTGGCCTGCTCCTGCTGCTGGCGCTTGTTCTGCTCCGGCTCCCGCTGCTGCCGCTCGGAGCCCAGAGCGGCCAGGCGTTCCCGGTCGCCGGCGATCTGGCGCTGGGTCTCCTCGACGTTGGCGCGCGTCTGCGCCAGCTCATGCTCCATGCCCTGCCGCCGTTCCCCGGCGTGCTGGATGCTCTGTTCGGTGCGCGCCAGATCGGCGCTGATCTGGTAGTAGCGGCTCTGCAGGGTGTTGAACTCGTCGGTCGCCGCGGTCTGCGCCTCATGCTGGCGGGCGATTTCGGCCTCGGTCGAGCGCAGCGCCGCCAGCGTCGCCTCGACCGCGTTGACGGCCGCCTCGCTCTGCGCGCGCTGCGTATCGGCCCCGGTCTTGAGCGCCCGCCAGCGCAGCGCGTGCAATTGCATCTGCGTCAGGCGCTCCTCCTGCTTCAGCTGCTGGTATTTCTCGGCGGACCTGGCCTGCCGCGTCAGGTGCTGCAACTGCGTGTCGAGTTCGGTGCGGATGTCATTCAGGCGGGCCACGTTCTCGTTGGCGGCGTGCATGCGGTTCTCGGTCTCGCGGCGGCGCTCCTTGTACTTGGAGATGCCGGCCGCCTCCTCCAGGAACATGCGCAACTCGTCCGGCTTGGCCTCGATGACGCGCGTGATCATGCCCTGCTCGATGACCGAATAGGTGCGGTGGCCGATGCCGGTGCCGAGAAACAGATGAATGATGTCGCGGCGGCGGCAGGACGCCCCGTTCAGATAATAGGAGGAAATGCCGTCGCGCCCGACCTGGCGCTTGATGGAGATTTCGCCGTAGCTCGCGTACTGGCCGCCGAGCTTGCCGTCGCTGTTGTCGAACATCACCTCGACGGAGGCCTGCCCGACCGGCTGGCGCGTCGTGGCGCCGTTGAAAATGACGTCGGCCATGGAATCGCCGCGCAAATGCTTGGCCGACATCTCGCCCAGCACCCACTGCAGGGCGTCGACGATGTTCGACTTGCCGCAGCCGTTGGGGCCGACGATGCCGGTCAGATTTCCGGGGAGTTCAATGACAGTGGGATCGACAAACGACTTGAAGCCTGAGAGCTTGATCTTGCTGATGCGCATGGCGGGAGAATACACAATTCACCAAGCCGCCGACAAGCGCGTGGAAACGCAGACGTGATCGTATAAGCGGCTGATTATTTAATGGTTATCGAAAATCGCGCTCCGCCATAAAAATCCCGCGCTGTGTTATCTTAATCGCCGGAAAATTTCGAGCCTGAACATGTCCAGCAAACCCAGCCGCGAGTTGGAAACCTTCCCCAATCCGGCGCCCGAGCGCGACTACACCATCCACATCCGCATGCCGGAGTTCACCTGCCTGTGTCCGAAGACCGGCCAGCCGGACTTCGCCACCATGGACCTGCATTACGTACCCGGCCGGCTGTGCGTGGAGCTGAAATCGCTCAAGCTCTACATCTGGTCGTTCCGCGATGACAGCGCCTTCCACGAGGCCGTCACCAACCGCATGCTCGATGACATCGTGCGCGCCGCCGCGCCGCGCTATGCCCGCCTGACCGCGGCCTTCAACGTCCGCGGCGGCACCTATCCCACCGTCGTCGCGGAATACCGCCAGCCCGGCTGGCAGCCGCCCGCGCCCGTCACCCTGCCCTGACACAGGCCGATTGATGCTTGGAACATTTTTACAAGGCGCACGCTATGTCCATACCGGCGCGCGGCTGCTGAACCGCCCCGGCGTGCGTCCCTACGTGCTGGTGCCGCTGTGCATCAGCGCCCTGCTCTTCACCGGCGGGTTGTGGTGGCTGTGGGATTGGCTGAGCCATCTGATGCACTGGCTGCTGCCGGCGTGGCTCAGTTGGCTGCAATATCTCATCTGGCCCGTCGTGGCGCTGGCCGCGCTCATGATCCTGTACTTCGGCTTCAGCCTGCTGGCCAATCTCATCGGCGCGCCGTTCAACGGCTGGCTTGCCGGGGCGGTGGCCCGCCACCTCGGCGGCGGGCCGGCCGCGGCGACGCGCCTCGGCAATCTGCCGGCCGAAATCCTGAAGGGTTTTCTCACCGAATTGCGTAAATTGGGCTACATCCTGCTGCTGACCATTCCTTTTTTACTGTTGCTGTTCGTGCCTGTTGTTGGCGCGGTGCTGTGGTTTTTCTTCACCGCCTGGCTGCTGGCCTACAATTACGTCGACTATCCCATGAGCCTGCACGGACTGGATTTCGCCGCCCAGCGGCGCTGGCTGTCGGAGAACCGCTGGCTGTGCCTGGGCTTCGGCGCGGGCACGCTGCTGCTGAGCCTGCTGCCACTCATCAACTTCATCGCCATGCCGGCGGCGGTGGCCGGCGCCACCGCGATGTATCTCGACCGTTCGGGTTCCGCCTTGACAAAACCCCGATCCTGACCGTTGTTGCCTACCATCACTTTTTGCGAGTAATATCGCCGCCTGTTTTGCGAGGCAGGAGTGAAAACATGGCCGCAAAAAAGAAACCCAAAGCGAAAAAGAGACCCGCCGCGAAGTCCAGCCCGGCGAAGAAAAAGGCGCAGGCGAAGAAACGCCCGGCGCCCAAAAAATCCGTCAAGGCCGTGAAAAAGCCGGTCGTGGCCAAATCCAAAGTCAAAGCGGCCGCCGTTCCCGTCAGGAAACCCGCCGCGCCGATGCTCAAGGTGGTCAGCACGGCCCAGCAAACCAGGATGCCGCCGCCGGTTCCAAAGGTTTTTTCGGCCCGCCCGCTGCCGCCCATAAAGCCGCCGGACACCACCAAAGGCCCGAAGATCCCGGTCACGCCCTACCGCCGTTCCGCGGGCGAAGACTACATGAACACCAAACAGGTCGAGCATTTCCGTCAACTGCTGCTCGGCTGGCGGCGCGATCTGATGGAGGAAGTCGACCGCACCGTGGCCCACATGCAGGACGACGCCGCCAACTTCCCCGATCCGAACGACCGCGCCACGCAGGAGGAGGAATTCGCGCTCGAACTGCGCACCCGCGACCGCGAGCGCAAACTGATCAAGAAGATCAACGATTCGCTCGCCGCGCTGGACGCCGGCGTGTACGGCTACTGCGAGGAATGCGGCATCGAGATCGGCGTCGAGCGGCTGGAGGCCCGGCCCACGGCGACCCTGTGCGTCGACTGCAAGACGCTGGATGAAATCCGCGAGAAGCAACGCGCGTAAAACAATAAAATGCCGTTCGCTCTGAGGCCTGTCCCGGGGTACCGAAGGGTATCGAAGAGTGAACGGCAGGTTACGTTTCAACCGTTCGTACTGAGGTATCGAAGCACGAACGGATACAAAATAACACCCGGATTAATAATCGCGTTGCCGTGAAATGATTTGATTTCCCGTATCAATAAAACTGCCCCTGTTTCATCCTCCCATCTCTACATCGGGCGCTTCGCGCCCTCCCCGACCGGCCCGCTGCACTTCGGCTCCCTCGTCGCCGCGCTCGGCAGCTACCTCGACGCCCGCGCCCGCAACGGCCGCTGGCTGGTGCGCATCGAAGACCTCGACACGCCGCGCAACCGCCCCGGCGCGGCGGACGCCATTCTGCGCGCGCTCGATGCGCTCGGCCTGCGCTGGGACGGCGAAGTGCTGTACCAAAGCGCCCGCCGCGAACAATATATTGCCGTGCTGGAGCGGCTCAAAAAGGAGCGTCGGTTGTTCGAATGCGCCTGCACCCGTGCCGAAGTCGGCGACAAACCCTACCCCGGCACCTGTCGGCGTGGCCTGCCGCCCGGCAGGCGCGGCCGCTCGCTGCGTCTGCGCCTGCCCAATGAACCCCTGAGCTTCACCGACGCACTGCAAGGCGAATTTACCCAGCACCTGCAACGCGAGGCCGGCGACACCATCCTCAAACGCGCGGACGGCGTCATCGCCTATCACCTCGCCGTGGTCGTTGATGACGCCGCGCAGGGTGTC
>Ga0335077_10000783_pt1 | contig 36241 bp, 40 predicted proteins | sample Lox_Sample_31_FD_207151 | JGI IMG/M metagenome (GOLD analysis project Ga0335077, IMG submission 207151) | Soil microbial communities from Loxahatchee National Wildlife Refuge, Florida, United States - Lox_Sample_3.1 | ecosystem: Environmental > Terrestrial > Soil > Wetlands | place: USA... | reverse complement strand
CGCCAGCGACGGGAGCTTCGTCCAAGGTGGCCACACGATCCTGTACTCGATGGCAACCAATGGGACCGCCGGCCCCTTCCAGATTGAGGTGGAACTCTGGTATCAGCCGATTGGCTTCCGTTGGGCGATGAATCTGAGAACTTACGACGCGATGGAGCCGAAGAGGTTCGTGGGCTATTACGAGGCGATGGCGGAGGGGTCGGGCGTAGTGCTGGCGCATGCCAGCGCCGAAGCCAAATTCTGAGCGTGGCTGACTATCCCTCAAAGACGGCCATCAATCGTTCCATTTGAATTTATCTACAAAATGAGACATTAATTAGAGACTGCAAGCGGGCTTGACGGGAGCTACGCGTTACCTGATCACGAAGACGATCATCGGCTACAGGTTCGATTTTTAACCAGCGAGTGGCAGGAGAAGATGAATGAAGAGGGCACCTAGCGTACAAGTGTGCCTGGTGGCGTTATCGGCGCTCGCGCTGGCGGTGTCGCTCGCGAGTCCAGCTCCGATGAGCAACCCGGAGCGCGAGTGGAACGCCCTGGTCGATGATTATCTGGACAAGGTGTACTTCCCGCAGAACCCGTCGGCGGCAACCGTGGCAGGACTTCACCAGTATGACAGCGAAATGGAAGCGTATTCCTCGCAGGAGATCGAGGCGAACAATCGTGTGCTGCACGAATATGAAGCGCGTGTGGCCGGCTTTCCCGCTGTGGGGCTGGGACAGGTCGATGCGGCGGACCGGGAAATCCTACTGGGGAATATTCGGAGCGAGTTGTTGACGTCCGAGGTATTGCGGCCACAGGAGAGAAATCCCGATCTTTACTCAGGCAGCGTCACAAACAGCGTCTATGTATTGATGGAACGAAAATTTGCACCGGCGGACGAACGGCTCCGCAGCGTAATTGCGCGCGAGCAAAAAATCCCTGGAGTGTTCACGGAGGCGCGGAAGAACCTAAGGAACCCGCCGCGGATTTACACCGAAATCGCGATCGAACAGATTCCAGGCATCATCGGCTTCTTCGAAAAAGACGTGCCGGAGGCGTTCAAGGAGGTAAAGGATCCAGCGTTAAAGGCGGAATTTGCGAAGAGCAACGCTGCGACGGTTGCGGCCCTGAAGACATATGGGGATTGGCTGATGACGGATCTGTTGCCGCGTTCCAACGGAGACTTCCGGATCGGAGCGGACAATTTCTCAAAGAAATTGAAGTACGAGGATATGGTAGACATGCCGTTGGACCGTTTGCTGCAAGTAGGACTGGACGATCTGCACAAGAACCAGGCGGAACTGCGGAGAATTGCAAGAGACGTGGATGCGAGCAAGTCGCCACAAGAGGTGATGGGTGAATTGGGCAAGATGCATCCGGCGCCGGACAAATTGATGGCGACGTTCGGCGGAACATTCGACAGCCTCATTGCGTTCATTCAGGAACGGAACATCGTCACGATTCCGCCGGGGCCAAAACCGATGTTAATGGAGACGCCGCCCTTCGAACGCGCAACCACGACGGCGTCGATGGACACCCCGGGCCCGTTCGAGAAGGTAGCCACGGAGTCGTATTTTCACGTGACATTGCCGGGGCCGCACGACTCGAAGGCGGAGGTAGAGAGCCTGATGTCTGGGTTCAACATCGGGACGATTTTCAGTACTTCCGCGCATGAGACGTATCCTGGGCACTATCTGCAATATTTGTGGATGAGCCGGGCGCCCAGCAAATTACGCAAAGTGTTTTACGCAAACACGAATAGCGAAGGCTGGGCGCATTATTGCGAGCAGATGATGTTTGAGGAAGGGTATGTGCGGCCGGGGCGCGGGGCGAAAGATGAGCAAGAGGTCAAGTGGGTACACCTGGGACAGTTGCAGGACGCGCTGCTACGGGATGCCCGGTTTGTAGTGGGAATCCAGATGCATACCGGGAAGATGACATTTGAGGAGGCGAAGAAGTTTTTCGTGGAGGAAGGGTTTCAATCGGAGAAGATCGCGGAGATTGAGGCCAAGCGCGGAACGAGTGACCCGACGTATCTGTACTACACGTTGGGGAAACTGCAGATTTTGAGGCTGCGCGAAGACTACAAAAGGAAAATGGGAGCGAACTTTTCACTGGGCGAGTTTCACGACCGGTTCATGAGCCAGGGGGAACCACCGATCGCGGTGGTACGGGAGGCGTTGCTGGGAGACAGGTCACCGGTGCTGTAGATAGTTTGATGGCATCCGGAGGAAATATGTATACGGTGCGATTGGCCCGGCCCGAAGACGCAGACGCGATATGGGCGATTCTGGAACCTGTAGTACGCGCTGGCGAAACTTATGCACTGCCTCGCGATCTAAGTCGCAACGATAGTGTGGCGTACTGGTTCGCAGCGGGCCACGAAGTATTTGTCGCCGAAGAGGCAGGCGAAGTAGTGGGGACGTATTTCCTGCGATCCAACCAGGGAGGAGGGGGGGCGCACGTGGCGAATTGCGGCTATGTGACCGCCGGGGGTCGTTCGGGGAGAGGTGTTGGCCGGGCAATGTGCGCGCATTCGTTGGAATATGCGAGCAGCCGGGGATTCCGCGCGATGCAATTCAATTTTGTGGTTAGCACGAATGAGAGGGCGGTGCGGCTGTGGGAGAGTTTTGGATTTGAAATCGTGGGGCGGCTGGCGGGCGCGTTCCTGCACCCAAGGGTCGGTTATACCGATGCGTACATAATGTATCGCCTTTTGTGAAAGTTACGTGGCGTGAGAAAGCAGCGAGCGGAGTAAGCGTTGACGGTTGTGCGCAGTGACCCGTATAATTAGAGTTTGTCCTAAGACATGGGAGGAGAGATGTACGCCGTCATACAGTCCGGGGGTAAGCAGTACCGTGTCACGCCAGGCGACACGATCCGCATCGAGCGGGTAAAGGGTGATGTGGGCGAGCAGGTGAAGTTTGGGACCGTGCTTGCGGTATCGACCGATGACAAGAAGGTGTTGGCGGGGTCGGACGCGCAGAAAGCCACAGTTACGGGCAAGATCGTGGAGCAGGGCCGCGCGAAAAAGCTCACCGTTCTGAAGTACAAGAAGACCAACCAGTACAAGATTCAGCGAGGCCACCGGCAGAATTACACGGCCGTGCAGGTCAGCGAAATCAAGCTTTAGCTGTACGCGCGGCGGAGAGGGAAAGAGAGATTCTTCGCTTCGCTCGGAATGACGGGATTGGGTGTTTGTTCGGGTTGAGAATTATTCAAGAGATTCGCGAGAGGAATTGAGTCATGGCACATAAGAAGGGCGGCGGCTCGTCAACGAACGGGCGCGATTCACACGGGCAGAGGCTAGGCGTAAAGCGCTTTGGCGGACAGCTGGTGAACGCAGGAACGATCATCGTGCGGCAGCGCGGAACCAAGCACCAGGCTGGCGAAAACGTGGCGCAGGGCAAGGATGACACGCTATTCGCGCTGGTGACCGGATATGTGGAATTCAAAGACCGGGGCAGAAGCGGGCGGTTTGTGAATGTCCGGCCCGTCGAGGCTACGAAGGCCGCAAACTAAGGCCAGGAGTTTCGAGCGGCCCCGGTCAAAGTGCCGGGGCCGTTTTTGTTTTGGTGGGCGGTTGGGCACGGAGACACTGAGGGCACAGAGATCAATAGATGTTTGTAGATGAAGCAAAGATTGCGGTGAAGGCCGGGGACGGCGGAAACGGGTGCGTGGCGTTCCGCCGGGAGAAGTACGTCCCGCGGGGCGGACCATCGGGCGGTGACGGAGGAAACGGTGGGAGCGTGTACCTGGAGGCGAATCCGAACGACAACACGCTGCTGCGTTACCGGTATAACCGGGAGTTCAAGGCGGACCGCGGGCGCCACGGCGAAGGCTCGAACTGCACGGGTGTTTCAGGCGACGATATGATTTTGAAGGTGCCGGTGGGAACGCTGGTGTACGACCAGCAGAATGACGAAGTGCTGGCGGACTTGAAGAAACCGGGGCAGCGCGTGCTGGTAGCACAAGGCGGAAAAGGCGGGCGCGGGAATCAGCATTTCGCGAAGCCGTGGCATCAGGCGCCGAGAGAGAAGGAAGAGGGTCAGCCGGGGGAAGAGCGGAGTTTGCGGCTCGAGCTGAAACTGCTGGCGGATGTCGGATTGGTTGGTTTTCCGAACGCGGGAAAATCGACGCTGATTTCGGTGATCAGCGCGGCGCGACCGAAGATTGCGAATTACCCGTTCACGACGCTGGAGCCGAACCTGGGCGTAGTGAATGCAGACGGGGGGACGGGGGGCCACGGAACAGAATTGGGACGCACGTTTGTCGTGGCCGATCTGCCGGGGCTGATCGAAGGCGCGAGCGAAGGCGCGGGGCTAGGAACGCGATTTTTGAAACATGTAGAGCGGACGCGGTTGCTGGTGCATTTGATCGATACAAGCGACATGGCGGAAATGGATCCGGTGAAGGCGTTTGAGGTGATTGAAGGCGAACTGGCGGCGTTCAGTGAGACACTTACGGAAAAGCCGGTGATCGTGGTCGCGACGAAGCTGGATGCTACAACGGACCGCAAGAAGCTGGAGGAGTTGGAAGGGTTCTGCAAGAAGAAAAGGCTGGAATTTCACGCGATTTCGGCGGCGGCGGGGGAAGGCGTAAAGGAGCTGGTGCGCGGGATGGCGGATGCGCTGGACCGAATCCCAAAGGAAGAGTTGGACGAGGCAGAGGACGAAGCAGGCGATGCCGCGGAAGAAGTTGGGTCCGCAAACGCAGCAGAAGTGCTGGACGAGGCCGACGACGAGGAATGAAGCGGGCTGCAGAGAGCTGATTTCGTGAGAGAATCGGAGAACGGGAAGATTCGGGAGGCAGGTTGACGACAGCGCAAGCCCACCGCACAGCGGCAAAAGTTCAACCAAGGCGAATTGCGATATTTGGCGGATCGTTTGATCCCATCCATGCGGGGCATTTGGCGGTAGCGCGGGCCGCGGACCGCCGATTCAACTTTGACGAGATTCATTTCATACCGGCGAGCCGTCCACCGCACAAGCTGAAGCAGCATCTGGCGCCGTTTCCGCATCGGTTCGCGATGGTGGCGCTGGCGTGTGCGGAGCATCCGCATTTTGTGCCGTCGCTGGCGGAAGCGGGCGAGGACTTCAGCGGAACGCAGCTGCACTACTCGGTGGATACGGTTCGGTATTTCCGGCACGCGTACAACGGGACGGGGGACCGCGTGTTTTTCATCGTGGGCGCGGACGCGTTTCTGGACATTCCGATGTGGAAGGAATACGAGACGCTGCTGGGCCTGTGCGATTTCGTGATTGCGAACCGGCCGGGTATCCGTTTGGAGGCGTTGCGGCTGGTGATTCCGCCGGATTTGCAGCCGATGCCGGACCCGAAGAAGGAGAAAGAAGTGGATGCGATTGCGCACGGGTCACCGGTAGTGGCGCGGCTGCAGAAGACGACAGTATTTTTGCTGGAGAACGTGGCCAGCGAAACGAGCGCGACGGACATCCGTCGAAAGGCAAATAAGGGGCAGTCGATTCACGGGCTGGTATCGGCGCGCGTGGAGGAATATATTTTGAAACAGGGGTTGTATCGTTGAAACTGAAATCATTACCACAAGGGGTGCGACTGGCGGTTGAAGCGGCGCAAAGCAAGAAGGCGGGCGGCGTGACGGTGCTTGACCTGAACGGAGTGGCGGCGTTCACGGATTATTTCGTGATCTGCACGGGGTATAGCACCCCGCAACTGAAGGCCATCTGCGACGAGATTGAAGAAGTGTTGTGGCGCGAGATGAAGCGCAAGCCGGAACACCGCGAAGGCCACCGGTCGGCGGAATGGGCGCTGCTGGATTTCGGCGGGTTCATTGTGCACGTGTTCGGAGAGCAGGCGCGGCGATTCTACGATCTGGAGAGGCTTTGGCGGTCGGCACCGTCGCTGGTGTTGCCGGATGAGCCGATGGAGCGAGATGCAGAGAGCCGGCACGGCGGGCGAGAGAATTACTTGCAACAGTGACGCTTTGCGCGAGCGCGGACGAAGACGCTGGTTTCTGTGGGACCTCAAGACTGACAATTTGAGGCGAGTCGTTACGTTGAGGTTCTGAGCCTATCCTGATCGGTTAGGCTCAGAATAACAATGCTGGTTGCGGGCGTGCGGGTGCGTGTGGATGGGGTGGGCACGATTTATCGTGCCCCTACGGTGGCGTGAGGTAGACTCGCCGAATGAAGATCCGGTTGTTGATGCTCGGAAAAACGCGCGGGCCGGAGACGGGCGCGATACTGGCGGAGTATGTGAAGCGGATTGGGCGGTCCTGCCCGATCGAGGTGAGCGAGGTGCGCAACGGCGAGGCGGCGCTGAAGAAACTGGATGCGGACCGGGCGGCGACTTCCCTGCTACTGGATGCGGGCGGAAAAGCATACGATTCGACGGCATTTGCGAAGTGGATTGGGGAGATGCGGGATCGCGGGACACGGGAGATCATTTTCGTGTGTGGCGATGCGGATGGATTTCCCGAGACGCTGCGCGAGCGTGTGAATCAGAGGATTTCGTTGAGCACGATGACGTATTCGCATGAACTGGCAAGGGTGATGTTGGCGGAGCAGATCTACCGGGCGTTTGCGATTCTGTCTGGAAGCCCGTATCCGAAGTAGAACGTGGCCCGGTCCGCCTTAGAAGACGGACCCTGCAAACCCTGACGGGTGCGTTTTACGGCGTTCCGTGGTTCAATGGCAAACTTATGGCCGAGATTCATTATTCACCGGATAAAGAAGCGCCGTCAGTGGCAATTGAGATCCCACTCGAAAAACCGTTGCCGGATTATGACTTGGAAGAGTTGGAGCAGCCCGCGCCGCGCGATGTGGATGGGATCCTGGTGTCGCAAGGCTTTCGCGACCTCGTCGATGATGCGCGGGGAATACTGACCGATCTGGTGGCGCACCCACCTACCCTGACTGCTGGACTAGACGGAATGGCGATGGACCTGACCGGCAATCCTCATTTTGAAATTGCGCAATTGACGGGAGCGATTTGCCCCGGAGATCAGGTATATCGCCCGGGATTGTGGATCGTGTTGAAGGATCCACATAGCGCCGCGAAGCAAGCGTTAGGCGAGGTAAAACTGGAGCACGTGCGCGCCATTATTGATGTGTTGGTGCAAAAATTGGGATTGTAAGAGCAACACGCGGCCCGCCCGGGATGGCCAGAGTAGTTCGAGGTCGATCCAGATGAGACAGGTACGAAGGAAAGTGATGGCAGCGCTCGCGCTGGTGAGCTTTGGTATTTGTGCGAGCGCGATGGCACAGATTGGCGGGGTTGCGATCCAGCAAGGGGATGAAGCGTTCAACGCGGGGAAGTTCGCGGACGCGGAGAAGGTGTACGGGCCGGTCGCGGCCGGCGAGCCGAAAAACTATGCGCCCTGCGTACGGCTGGGCGAGATTGCGCTGCTGTCGAATCGATTTTCCGAGGCGGAAAAGTGGTTGAAAAAGGCGCTGGAGATTCGGGCGGATGACGCGATGGCGAAAACACTGCTGGCCGAAACGTATTACCGACAAGATGACTTCGAGCAGGCAGCGGAGCTTCTGAAGACTCCAGGAACGGGAGAATTTCCGGGACGGGCGCATTTTTTGTCACTGAATTACGAAAAGATGGCGAGCTTCAAGGGGCTAACGCCGTATGAGTTAAGCGGCCCGGGTGAAACAGTGCGGCTGAAGTTTGTACGGCTGGACCCGCTGCCGCTCGTGACGGTGCGGATTAATGGCGGGAAGGAAGTGGTATTTTTCGTGGACACGGGCGGCGCGGAGATCGGGCTGGACACGGAATTTGCGAAAGAACTGGGATTGCCGCTGTGGGCGTCGAAGGACGTGGGAACGTTCGCAGGCGGGCAACACATCGAGACGTTCCATTCGAAAATCGATTCGGTCGCATTGAGCGTTTGGACAGTGAAGAACGTGCCGGTCCAGGTGCTGGGGCTGCGTGCGCTGTCGTCGATGCTGGGCGTGCCGCGAATCGATGGCGTGATTGGAACGATTTTCCTGTATCACTTTCTATCGACGATTGACTACCGCGCGGGAGAATTGGTGCTGCAGAAACGCACGGCCGAGAATGTGCGGAAACTATGGGTGGCAATGGGAAGGAAGAGCGTGTCAGCACCGTTCTGGATGGCGGCAGATCATTTTATGGTGGGATGGGGGCGGGTAAACGCGTTGCCGCCGACCTTATTTTTTCTGGACTCGGGGCTGGCGGGTGCGGGCGTGAATTTTCCGGAGTCGACGCTGAAAGCGGCGAACATTGTGCTGGATAGGAGCAAGGCGGAGAAGGGGCAAGGCGCGGCGGGAACGTTCGAATCGATTCCCTATATGGTGCCAGAAGTTTCCTTCGGCGGAGTGACGGAGCAGCAGGTAAATGGATTGTGGGATGGACCGCCGTTCTGGGAAGAGGGGCTGGGATTTCACATTGGCGGGATGATCGGGCATGAGTTTTTGCGAACCCATGCGGTGACATTTGATTTTGACGGGATGATGCTGGTGTTTCACTGAAGTGCAGATGAAACGCGTTGCCGCAACTTGACGTTTCCGCGGTGACTCCGCACACTGACAAATTGGAAATTCACGCCGCGCGAGATAGGAAGATTCATGCCGGAAGGTAAGGGACTGCTGATTGTGTATACGGGCCCGGGCAAGGGGAAGACGACTTGCGCGCTGGGAACGGCGTTTCGCGCGGTAGGACAAGGGCTGCGTGTGCTGATGGTGCAGTTCATCAAGGGATCGTGGCACTACGGCGAACTGGATGCGGCGAAAATGCTGGGGGACGACAAGTTTGAGATCCGGCCAATGGGGCGCGGATTTGTAAAAGTGGGCGGCGCGGAGACAGATCCCGAGGATATCCGACTGGCGGAAGAGTGCTGGGAGACGGGGCGTGCCGCGATTTATAGCGGCAAGTACGATCTGGTGATTTTGGATGAGATCAACTACGTGATCAGCTACAAGATGCTGGACGCGGCGAAGGTAGCGGAGTCCTTAAAAGGGCGGCCGGAGCAGGTGCACGTAATCTGCACCGGGCGGAACGCGCATCCGTTGATTGTGGAGCAGGCCGATCTGGTGACAGAAATGAAAGAAGTGAAACACCCGTATACGAAGGGTATACTGGCGCAGCGGGGCATTGATTACTGAAATTCGCAGCGGCTGAACGACGACAGGAAAGTGGAAAATAGTCCCCATGGCTTGGTTCAAAAGAGACAAGAAAGCGATTGAGCAGCCGACACCGCCGGAAGAGCGGCGCGTGCGCACGGAAGGCTTGTGGGTGAAATGCGAGTCTTGCCGCGCCATTGTGTTCCGTAAGGATTTGGAAGAAAACCTCTTGGTCTGCCCGAAGTGCCAATGTCACTTTCGAATGAACGCGAAGCAGCGGCTGGCGTTGCTGCTGGACGGGAAGTGGACAGAGCATGATGCGGGGATGGTGTCGACAGACCCGCTGAAGTTTGTGGACACCAAGCCGTATTCGAAACGAATCAAGGATGCACAAAAGAAGTTGGGGATGAATGATGCGATTGTGACGGCCGAGGGACAGTTGAACGGACGGCCGGTGATTTGTTGCGCGATGGAGTTTGGATTCATTGGCGGGTCGATGGGCGCGGTGGTGGGAGAAAAAGTGACGCGCGCGATCGAGATGGCGATTGAGCTGCGGCAACCGCTGGTGATTGTGTCGTGTTCGGGCGGCGCGCGCATGATGGAAGGCACCATCAGTCTGATGCAGCTGGCAAAAGTGTCGGCGGCGCTGGCACGGCTGGATGAAGAGAAGCTGCCGTACATTTCGGTGCTGACCGATCCGACGACCGGCGGAGTCACCGCGAGTTTTGCGATGCTGGGCGATTTGAACGTCGCGGAACCGGGAGCCCTGATCGGGTTTGCGGGGCCGCGCGTGATTGAACAGACCATACGGCAAAAGCTGCCGGAGGGATTCCAACGGTCGGAGTTTTTGCTGGAACACGGGTTCCTGGACGCGGTGGTGCATCGCAAGGATATGAAAGGCTTCATCGCAAACACTCTGGACATGCTCGTTTCCTGAAATATGGATTACCCCGGAGCGGTGCGCTATTTGCTGTCGCTTGGGCGCGAATTGGCAGCTCCCACACAAGCCGCAGCGACGAAATTCAATCTGGAAAATATAACGGAGCTGCTGGAACGGCTGGGAAGGCCGGACCGCGCGTATCCGTGCGTGCACATAGCGGGAACGAACGGGAAAGGGTCAACGGCGGCATTTCTGGAAGCGATGCTGCGCGACTCGGGATTTCGAACCGGGCTGAACACTTCGCCGCACCTGGAGCGGATTAACGAGCGGATCCGGATTGACGGCGAAGAGGTGCCGGATGAGCTTTTTGCGGAGACATTCACACGGATTCACAAAGTAATTGAGGAATTGCTGGCGGAAGGAAAACTGCGGGCACATCCGACGTATTTCGAATGCGTAACGGCGTTGGCGTTCGAGATTTTTGCGCGGGAGCGAGTGGAGTTTGGCGTGATTGAGGTGGGGCTGGGGGGGCGACTGGACGCTACAAACGTGATTACACCAGTGGCGAGCGTGATTACGCGGATTGATTTCGATCACGAAAATTTCCTGGGGCACTCGCTACGAGAGATCGCGGGAGAAAAACTGGGAATCGTGAAGCATGGCGTGGGGGTGGTGAGCGCGTCGCAGCTGGAGGAAGTGCGGGAGTTGGTGCGCGCACGGGCGAAGGAACTGCACTGTCCGCTGGTGGAAGTGGAAGAGGCGTTTCGGGTGGAGAGCGAGAACGTTGAGGGCGGGCGCGTACGCGCGATGGTACGGGTAGTTGAGACGGGGGAGGAATTGCAACTGGCGCCTCGATTGCCGGGGCGGTTTCAGTTGCAGAACGCACTGAATGCGATGGCGGCAGCACGAGTATTGCAGGCGCGCGGATTTCGAGTCACGAACAAGAATATGGAGCGCGGGATTGCCAGCGCAGTATGGCCCGGGCGCCTGGAAAAACTGCAGGAGCGGCCGGACATTTATCTGGACGGGGCGCATAATCCGGGAGCAGCGCGCGAGTTAGGGCGATTCTTGGAAGAGAATTTCACCGGCCGGCGAGTTTATCTGTTGTTTGGTGCGATGCGGGACAAGGCGGTGGATGAGGTGAGCGGCATTTTGTTCCCGTATGCGACGGAAGTGATCTTCACGCAACCGGGGACGCCGAGGGCCGTAAGCGCGGCGCAGTTGGCGGAGGTGGCGGGGCACCACGCGGAGAAGTTTTCGGTGATTCCGGAAGCAGAGAAGGCGTTGGAAGCAGCGGTCGCAAAGGCGGGACCGGAGGACGCGATCTTTGTGACGGGGTCGTTGTATTTGGTAGGGCAGTTGCGACACGTGTGGAAGCAGCGGCGTGAAGTCGCCTTGCGGCTGAAAAGACCGTAGAATGGGGGCACAGCGATGGGATGCCGGCCTTGGGCCGGCGTTGTTTTTTGTGCGGGACGGAGAAACTGCTCAATGATTGGGGTTTGCGGTGACGGAGCGGAAAGGCCTCAGGCCTTAAGGCCTGAGCTACAGTGGAACTGAGTATGACGAATGTGCTGGTGGGCGTGATTATGGGGTCGACGTCGGACTGGGAGACGATGGAGCACGCCGCGAAGACGCTGGAGGAATTGGGAGTTTCGTTCGAGACGCGGGTGGTTTCGGCGCATCGCACACCGGACTTGTTGTTTGCTTATGCTTCGTCGGCAGAGAAGCGCGGTATTGAAGTGATTATCGCCGGCGCAGGGGGAGCGGCGCACCTGCCAGGGATGACGGCGTCGAAGACGGTGCTGCCGGTGCTGGGCGTGCCGGTGGAATCGAAGGCGCTGAAGGGGCTGGATTCGCTGCTGTCGATTGCGCAGATGCCAGGAGGCATCCCGGTGGGGACGCTGGCGATTGGGAAAGCGGGCGCGATCAATGCGGCGTTGCTGGCGGCGGCGATTCTGGGAAACAAACACGAGGAGATTCGCGAGGCGCTGCGGAAGTTTCGCGAGCGGCAGACGGCAAGAGTCTTGGCGACGCCCGATCCGGCGGCCGTGGCAACGATGAATAGCGTGATCGGCGGTGCACCGAAGAGTCTGAAGAGCGCGCAGGCCGTGAAGAGGAAAAAGCGCGGATGACGATCGGGATTCTGGGCGGGGGACAACTGGGGTACATGCTGGCGCTGGCGGGGTATCCGCTGGGGCTGCATTTCCGGTTTCTGGACCCTTCGCCAGAGGCGCCGGTGGGCCGCATTGCGCATCGCGTAACGGCGGAGTACACGGACGAACAGGCGCTGGAAAAATTCGCACACGGACTGGAAGTAGTGACCTACGAGTTTGAAAACGTGCCGGTGCAGGCGGCGCGGTTTCTGGCGGAACGCGTGGCGGTGTATCCACCGGCGGCGGCGCTTGAAGAGGCGCAGGATCGTTTGCGGGAGAAGCGGCTCTTCCAGAAATTAGCAATCCCTACAACGGAGTTTGTGGAGATCTGGAAGCGCGGCGAACTCGATGGAGCAGTGGAGAAAGTGGGACTGCCGGCGATTCTGAAGACCTGCCGGATGGGCTACGACGGCAAGGGGCAGTGGCTGCTGAAGACGCGCGACGATGTGGAGAAGGCGCGGCCGGAATTACCGGACGTGACGTTGATCCTGGAGAAATTCGTGCCGTTCACGCGAGAGCTGTCCATTTTAGGGGTGCGTGGGCGAGCGGGCGAGACGGCATTTTATCCACTGGTGGAGAACCATCATCGCGGCGGGATTTTGCGGCTGTCGCTGGCGCCGGCGCCGGGACTCGCAGCGGGATTGCAGGCCAGCGCGGAAGAGGCGGCGAGAAAAGTCCTGCAGGAACTGGATTATGCGGGAGTGCTATGCATCGAGTTTTTCGAGGTGGGCGGAAAGCTACTGGCAAATGAGATGGCGCCAAGAGTGCACAATTCGGGACATTGGTCGATTGAAGGCGCGGTGACCAGCCAGTTTGAAAATCATTTGCGGGCGGTGCTCGGGTTCCCCCTGGGCTCGACGGCGGTAATGGGATATTCGGCGATGGTGAATTTGATTGGAGAGTCGCCGGAACCACAAGAAGTCTTGCGAGTGGCGAATACGCATTTGCATTTGTACGGGAAAGAACCACGGCCGGGAAGGAAAGTGGGGCACGTCACGACTCGCGCGGATCAGTTTGAGAAGTTGCAGGGACGGTTGCAGGATTTGCCAAGGTTCTTTCACCGGCCGGAATATTGCTTGGAAGAGGCGGGGCGCGAAGCGTTGGCGAAGCGGGTCTGAAGCGAAGTCGCAGGTTCTAAGTTTCAGCGTAGAAACGAAGACCCCACGTGCAAAGGCCGCGCGTGGGACACCCGGCAACGTTTGCCATGCGCTACACTTGGGCCATGAAAATCCTGCGGCTGAGATCTTTCCTTCTCGCTTTATTCTTGATTCCCCTCCCCGCACTGACGGCAAAGAGCGGGTCTGAAGGTCCGCCGCTACAAGAGCAGGCGGCAAGGCCTACACACACATTTACGATAAACGACGGCAAGTTTCTGCTGGACGGAGAGCCGTTTCAGTTGATTTCCGGGGAGATGCATTACCAGCGGATTCCGCGGGAATATTGGCGCGAGCGGTTCCGTATGGCAAAAGCGCTAGGGCTGAACACCGTGACGACGTACGTGTTCTGGAACGTGCATGAGCCGCGGCCGGGCGTTTACGATTTCTCCGGGAACAACGACGTGGCGGAATTTGTGCGCGAGGCGCAGCAAGAAGGATTGTGGGTAATTCTACGGCCGGGCCCGTACGCGTGCGCGGAGTGGGAGTTTGGCGGGTATCCGGCCTGGTTGTTGAAGGACCACGAGATTGTGTTGCGGAGCCGCGATGCGAAATTCCTGGAGCCCGCGCGGCGGTGGATGAAACGGCTGGGCCAGGAAGTGGCGCCGCTGCAAATCGGAAATGGCGGTCCGATCGTGCTGGTGCAGGTGGAAAACGAGTACGGATCGTTCGGCAACGATCACCAATACATGGAAGCGATTCACCAGATACTGGTGGATGCCGGATTCACGAAGACGGTTCTGTACACGGCGGATGGAGCAGAAGAAGTGCCGGCAGGATCGCTGCCGGAGTTGCCAGTGGGAATTAATTTCGGCGGCAGTGACGATGCCCAGCACGAATTTGAGATTTTGACGAAGTATCGGCCGAATGGGCCATTTTTCAACAGCGAATTCTGGGATGGCTGGTTCGATCACTGGGGGAGCAAGCACGCCGGTTCGAACGCATCGAAAGAAGCCGCGAATCTCGAGTGGATGTTGAGACAGGGATACTCGGTGAGCTTGTACATGTTTCATGGCGGAACCAGTTTTGGATGGATGAATGGCGCCAACAGCGAGAAAGGCGATTACCAGCCGGACGTGACGAGCTACGACTACGACGCGGCGCTGAATGAGAGTGGAAGAACAACGAAAAAGTATTGGGCGTTTCGCGAGGTGATTGCGAAAACGACGGGAGTGAAGCCGCCGGACGTGCCGGTGGCCGCGCCGACGCAGAAAATTCCAGAATTTAGAATGGAGGAGGCGGTTTCGCTTTGGGACCTGCTACCCGCGCCAGCGAAATCTGAGCAGCTACAGAGCATGGAGGATCTGGATCAGGCGTATGGGTACATTTTGTATCGCACACGGTTGAAAAAAGCCGCGGATAGCCAGCTGGTGCTGGAAGATTTGCACGATTATGCGCAGATTTATGTCGACGGAAAACTGGTGGGTACGCTGGACCGGCGTCTCGCCCAGAACAAGATGGCGCTGAAGGCAGCGGCCGGAGCACGCCTGGACATCCTGGTAGAAAACACCGGGCGGATCAATTTCAGCAAAGCGCTCCGGGGGGAAAGAAAAGGAATCACGAAGCAGGTGACGCTGGCGGGTGAGCCGGTGTTGGGCTGGGAAATCTACACGCTCCCGATGAGCGATGTGCAGAAGCTGCCGTTTAAGCACGCCGCTTGCGAAGGAGCGTGCTTCTATCGCGCTACCTTGCAAGCAGAGAAGCAGCTGGACACGTTTCTGGATACCAGCGCGTTCGCCAAGGGGCAGGTGTGGCTAAACGGGCGAGCAATGGGGCGGGTGTGGAGCATTGGTCCGCAGAAGACGCTGTATCTCCCCGGGCCCTGGCTGAAGAGTGGCGATAACGAGGTGGTTGTATTTGACCTGCAAGGGGCTGCGGGCCGCGCGTTGAGGGGGCTAGACGCTCCGATCCTCGACCAAGTTTCGTCGAAATAGCAGACATTGGCGGCCCGAATTGGGCGGGTTGCTGGGCCTCCCTAACGGATGTTAGGATGGCGGGTTCCATGAGTCCCAACAGTGCCAACCGACCGCGGATAGGCGTGCCTTGGCGCACCTCAGAGGAGGAGCGTGCCGGGAACCGCCCTAAAATCGCGAACTACCTGGAAGCTGTGACCCGGGCGGGGGCGGAGGTGGTATTGCTGTCCCTGGCTGATCCGGAGAGCCTCGAGAGGCAAATCCGGGGGCTGGATGGGTTTGTGCTGCCAGGGAGCCCCGCGGACGTGGAGCCGGCCGAGTACGGTGCGGTAAACGAAGGGAGATCGGAGCCAGCGGACCGAGCGAGGGAGCGAACCGACAAGGCCATCCTGAGCCATGCATTTCAAGCCCAGAAGCCAGTGCTGGCAATCTGCTACGGGTGCCAGCTCCTGAATGTATACCTGGGCGGCACACTGGTGCAGGACCTGAAGAGCGAAACGGGGCCGCACGTCCCCCACCGGCGGAAGGACATTACGCCGGAACCAGCGGATGATCCGCGGCACGAAGTGGGCTTTACGGTGGGAAGCCGGCTGGCGAGGATGGCGGGAGCACGCGATGCGGTGGTGAACAGCTCGCATCACCAGTCGGTGGCCAAACCGGGCAGGCAATTGCGGATTACCGGGCGGGCCAGTGATGGCATCGTGGAAAGCGTCGAATGGACCGGGGACGCGAACTGGGTGATTGGAGTGCAATGGCATCCGGAACGGATGCAGGGTGATGCGCTGGCGGAGAAGCTATTTTCGGAATTGGTGACCGCGGCGAAGGGTACGCGCGAGCAGGCGATGACGAAATTTTAGCGGGCTGGTTCCGGTAGTTGCGAAGAGCTGACATGAAAGTCAGCGCTACATGAAAGGACGAAAAGAGAAGAACAAGGCGGGACCAACCGCACGACGAATTTTTGAATCGAACATGGGGGAGACATGATCTCACTGGCAGGGAAAGCGGCACTCATCACAGGAGGTTCGCGGGGAATCGGAGCAGCGGCGGTCAAGTTGTTCGCCCAAGCGGGCGCCGACGTGATTTTCAGTTACAACAGCGCGAAAGAAGCCGCGAAGCAGGTGGAAACAGAAGCTGCAAAACACGGCACGCGCGTCGAAGCGTTCAAAGCGGACGTGGGGAAGCACGAAGACAACCGCAAGCTGGTGGAATTCTGCATCAAGCGGCTGGGAAGATTGGACATTCTAGTGCCGAACGCGGGCGTGTGGAACCTGGAGGACCTGCCGATCGAGAAGATGACCGAGAAGCAGTGGGACGAGATGATCCGCGTGAACCTGAAGAGCGTGTATTCCGTGATCCACTTCGCGGTGCCGCAGATGATCAAGCAGAAGTCGGGGAAGATCATTCCAATCAGCTCGACGGCGGGGCAGCGTGGCGAGTCGCTGCACACCCATTATGGCGCGTCGAAGGGCGCGATCATCAGTCTGGTGAAGGGCTTGTCGACGGAGCTGGCACGGCACGGAATCCTGGTGAATAGCGTGGCGCCGGGCTGGGTGGCGACGGACATGTCGAACCCGGTGCTGGACACGAAGGCTGGGCAGAAGATGGCGGCGAGCGTGATCCCGATCGGGCGTCCGGCAACGGCGGAAGAAATCGCCGGGCCGATTCTGTTCCTGGCATCGGACCTGGCGAACTTCATCAATGGCGAGATTCTGAACGTGAACGGAGGCTCGGTGTTGTGCGGATAGTCTGGCGACAAGGAGTTGCGGCGTTGCTGACAGCCGCATTTGTGTTGTTGGCTGCGGCGGCGCGGGCACAGAATCCGGACACCATGAGTCCGGAGGCAAGCGAAGCCAAGGCCAACCAGATCCTGAAACAATTGCTGGAGGCGATGGGCGGACCGTTATACCTCAGCGTGAAGACGGTGAGCTGCGAAGGACGGATGGCGCAGTTTGGGCACAACGGCAACATGACGGGATATATTTCGTTCAAGGAATACCGAGGCTACCCGGACAAACGACGCATCGACTATTCGAAGAAGGACAACATCATCGATGTCTTTTCCGGCGACGAGGGCTGGACGCTGGACCGTGGAGGCGTTTCCGAAGAGCCTGTCACATCGGTGGCGGATTTCCAGGCGGCGCTCAAGCGAGACCCGAACACCTTGCTTCGTAACCGGCTCAAGGAGGAAGGGATGTACGTCCGCTACGGAGGAATCGGCGTAGCGGATCTGAAGACCGTGGACTGGATCGACTTCCAGGATAATGAAGAGCGGACCATTCGGCTGGGAGTGGACCGCTCCACGCACCTGCTGGTGCGCAGCCTGGTGACGACGATGAACGACGAGACGCGAGAGCGGCAGCAAGACGTGACGGTCTATTCGAACTACCAGTCGAAAGATGGCGTGCAGTTGCCCATGCAGATCACGCGCGAACGAGACGGGCGGCGAATCTCGCAGGTGTTTTACGAGAATTGCCAACTAAACCCGGTGTTGCCGCCGGATCTGTTTACGCGGGCATCATTAGAAAAGCGGTACAAAGAATTGGGCGGGAAAAGCAAAGACAAGTAAGCCCGGCCCCATCACGACGACACCCGGCCTCTAGATATTTGAATAATAGCCGCGAAGGTAACTCCTATCGAAGCGCTGTAAAGCCTGATAGGTTATAGTCCCAGTCCAGCCCTAGAAGAGCATTCGGCCCGATAGAGGTCGACGGGGAGGTATTCGCAGGAGAAAGGGTCTCAGGATGAGACGAATGGCGAAGCGCGGGGTGGTGGGCTTCAGCCTGATCGAGTTGGTCGTGGCGATGGCGGTGGCCGTCATACTGATGGCAATCGGCCTGCCCATTTTCCTGCGAGCCTATCGCATTTACGAGTTGAATAGTGCGGCGCGGCAAATGGCCGACATTCTGAGGCTAGCGCGCTATGAGGCCATTCGGCTGAATACACCGGTCAATTGCGTGATTCAGGCGACTGGGAGCACACCGCCGACGACGAATGTGTGGGTGGATTCGAATAATGACGGGAACCTAGACCCGACGGAGAAGATGATCTTGCTGGGGAGTGGCGGCAACCTTCTGGACGCCGGGAGCGTGCCGGGAACATCGAGTCTGTTAGCGGCGGCGATCAGTTCGGCGCTCCACCGTGAGCCACCGCCGACCTCGTCTAGTGTGGCATTCGACGCACGGGGAGCGACATACAACCCCCTGCTCACCGTGAATGTGTTCTATTTGAGCAGTGCGGTGGCCCCCGAGGCGGGCTATCGCGCGGTGTTGCTGATGCCCGCAGGAGCGATCCAAGTGTGGACGGCCGACCAAACGGGAAACTGGCAGGAATTGCGATAAGACAGTCGAGATAAAGTGGAAGGGGAAATGAAGCAGATCATCGAGCGCAGAGTGGGCGCCGACCAAGGGTTCACCTTGGTCGAGATGTTAATTGCCACGGTAGTGGTGCTCGTGGGGCTGGTGGCGGTGGCGCAACTGGTGCCGGCGTCGGTGATGATGAATTCAAATAATCGCAATGATGGAACGGCGATGGTGTTCGCGCAGCAGCAAATGGAGGCGTTAAGGGAACAGCTGCTGACGAGCACAACTTTCACGGACACACTGGGAGTGAATTGCCCGTTCAGCGACACGTGTAATCTGGGCAATCCGGCACAACCCAACGTGTTAGTAGGCAGCCCCGTGGTGGTCAACGGCGCCAATCAAGCGATGGTCGACTTTTCGGTAGCGAAGGTGCCCGGATACAGCTTCACGTATATCGATCCAAATGATCCGACCGGCAGCGAGTATGACGTGCGCTGGGCGGTCATCACTATTTCAAATGGCCAGATCGTGACGGGAAAGCGGTTCATTGTTGGCGTGTTCCGGCGAGGGATGAAGACACCCACGTTGCCGATTACGCTAGACTCCATGGTGGAGAAGTAGGATGGTAAGCCAGAGGAACAGCACATCGGGATTTACGCTGCTGGAACTGCTGGTGGCGATGGGCATTTTTTTGATCATCTGCGCGGCCATGTTTGAATTACTGGACCTTTCGCAGAAGAAATACAGCAGCGAGACCCAGGTGACGGCGGCGTACCAGGATGCGCGGCTGGCGATGGATCAGATTACCAGGGACTTCAGCGTGGCGGGATACCCCCCGGCGGGAGTCTATTCCGTGTTGCCGGTGAGCAAGCCGTGGCGGTATGCCACAGGACCGGTAGCGTGGAGCCCGAACTATCCGACGACGGACTGCCAGATCGGAGTGAACTGCGCGACGCCGGGAGATTACGACCTGATCATCGAGACGCGAGTGAGCACCGACACGCACGTAAGTTGGATCTGGTACCACCTGGACTCCACGACAAACACGTTGATGCGCGCGGTGGTGCGCAAGGATTTCGGCGATCCTTTAGCGATTGTGCAATCGTCGGGAGAAGCGATGCCGATGCTGGTGAACGTGATGAACAACCCAGCGAATCCAGCGCAATTGGTGCAAATCAAAGCACAGTATCCGACGATGTATCCCTTGGGCGCTGCTCAACCCATCTTCCAATATACATGCGATACGCCGAGCGGCCCGCTGCCGTGCACGTCCCCGCTGGCGGTGGGGTACAACACGCCGAGAAATATTCGCGACGTGAATGTCACGTTGATTGTAGCGGCACCGCAGCGGGATTTGCAGACCCAGATGTATAAGTTAGTGGAATTGAATGGGCGCGGGCACAGATTGAATCCGGATATTTAGGAGCACGAGCAAGATCACAATGAAGAGCAGGCGAAAACTCGCGAAAGCCGCACGGGAGACGGGGTCAGCCTTGCTGATCGCGATTTTCGCGCTGATGTTGATCAGTGTGGTTGGACTTGCACTGGTGGTCTCGAGCGGAACGGACAGCGCGCTCGCCGGAAATTATCGGAATTCAACCGGCGCATACTACGCCGCGGTGGCCGGACTGGAAGAGGCGCGCGGAAGATTGTTGTGGAAGAATCCTGACTTCATTAATAAGACGAACGCGTATTCCTCATTGTTTGCGGGTCAGGGGATCCCGTCGTTTGGGGTGACCGACGTCGTGTACATCATTAATCCAGCCGGTGGAGAAACGGTGGACCCGACGAATGGGACGAACCCGTACGCGGACACGCAATATGGACCGGAGATGGGATGGCCACTCTCGAGCGCGAATGTGCACACGCCCATAGCATCGGTCTCGCCGATGGCGGGACTGCCGGGACCGTTGTACAAGTGGGTGCGGATTAATCCCGTGACAGAAAAAGGGCTGGGGCTGGACATCAACAGTTCGGGCGGAACACCGAATTCGTTCACGCCGCTCTATTACAACGGAAACGGTCTGAACCTGAATTCCTCGGGTAATGAAGCACTGGAGATTACAGCGTTCGTATTCATGCCGGACAAGAGCAAGAAATTATTGCAATACGTGGTGGCACCGAGTTCGCTCAGCATGACGTTTCCTGCGGCGCTGACACTCGCGGGGAATGGGGTGAACTACGCGGGACCGACGTCAACAGCGTTCTACATCGACGGGAATGATCCGACCACCGGGAGATCCTGTGCATCGCCGCCAGCTTCGGCGGTATCCGCGATTGGCATCACGAATTCAGCCGACCAGACGGCTGTCGCGACGGGCACGACTTCAAATCCGGGGAATTATGTCGGTTTCACGCCGCCACCGCCGGCGCCGGCGACACCCAGCATTGGAACCGTGACATTACCTGCGAACCTGCAGAAGCCAAGCCAGGTAGAAGCGTTCATCCAAATGATCACGCAGAATTCGGACGTGCAAATCAACAAGGCGCCAGCAGTAGCAACGGGCGCGGATCTGCCGAGTGGGATGTCGCCGACCAACCCGATGACGGTAGTGGTGAATGGCGATCTGGACTTGAATGCCTGGCATAACACCGGTTACGGAATTCTATTGGTGACGGGTTCGCTGAACTACGACCCGGATGCATCGTGGGAGGGCATTGTACTGGTGCTCGGGAAAGGCGTAGTGACAGGGTCAAGAATGGGGAACGGACGGTTTGACGGAGCGTTTCTCGTGGCACAATCCCGCGACCCGATTGCCGGCACGGTGCTGGCTGACCCGAATCTTGGAGCGGCGTCGGTTACGTTCGCGTCGAACATGGGTGGGAACGGAATTTACTACAACACGTGCACGATTCTGCAGGCATTGGCGCCAACGAGCTACCGGGTGCTTTCCTTCCGCGAGATCACACAATAACAATTGGATTGAGACGGCTGGCCGCGATGACCGGGGGTGTGGGTCGCGGTATACTTGAAGGATGCAAAATGCCGGTGGAGACGCGCCGAGGCACGGGACGACCGTGTTGTGCGTGCGCAAAGACAGCAAAGTGGTGTTGATCGCCGATGGGCAAGTAACCATGGGCGATCACGTGTTGAAACATACGGCGCGGAAAACGCGGCGGCTGTACAACGACAAAGTGGTGGCAGGATTTGCCGGGTCGACGGCGGATGCGATTTCGCTGTTCGAGCGCTTCGAGGGAAAACTGCAGGAACATTCCGGGAATCTGCAGAAGGCGTCGGTGGAACTGGCCAAAGACTGGCGGAAGGACCGCGCGCTGAGGCACCTGGAAGCGTTACTGATTGTGGCGGATGCCAAGGCCACGTTCGTGCTGTCGGGGAATGGCGACGTAATCGAGCCGGATGACGGGCTGTGCGCCATCGGATCGGGCGGGATGTACGCGCTGTCGGCGGCGCGGGCGCTGTTGAAAAACACGAAATTAAGCATCAAAGATCTGGCGCTGGAGGCCATGCGCATCGCGAGCGAAATCTGCATCTATACAAATGCGAACTTTACGATTGAGGAGCTTTAGCCGAAGCGGGTGGGCGCATCGGAAAGGCCAGCAAGGAATGAAATGACGAAGTCGGACAAAGAGATCACGTTGCTGAACGGCGCGAACGGCGACAGCCGAGGGGAAGACGAAGCGTTGCTGCCCGCGCTGGACGACATGACGCCCCGGGAAATCGTGGTGGAGCTGGACAAGTACATCGTGGGGCAGGCGGCGGCGAAGCGAGCGGTGGCGGTAGCGCTGCGAAACCGCGTGCGGCGGCAGAAATTGCCGCCGGAGATCGCGGAAGATGTACTGCCGAAAAACATTTTGATGATCGGCCCCACGGGCGTGGGCAAGACGGAGATCGCGCGCCGGCTGGCGCGGCTGGCGGGCTGCCCGTTCGTCAAGGTGGAAGCTTCGAAATACACCGAAGTCGGCTATGTCGGGCGCGACGTGGAATCGATGGTGCGCGACCTCGTGGAAACGTCGATCGACATGGTGCGCGAGGAAAAGCTGGACGAAGTGGCGGACCGCGCGGAAGAAGCGGCCGAAGAGCGCGTGCTGGATTTGCTGCTGCCACCACCGCCGCCGCCCGCGCCGGGAACGCCGGAGAGCGAACTGGCCGCGCAACGGGAACAGACCAAGCGGACGCGAGAGAAGTTGCGGGCACAGCTGCGCGAAGGAAAGCTGGATCAGCGCATGGTAGATCTGGAGGTGCGGGAACGCGCAATGCCGTCGTTCGAAATTATTTCGAACCAGGGCATCGAGGAGATGGACGTCAACCTGAAGGACATGCTCAGCGGCTTTTTCGGACAACAGAAGAAGAAACGGAAGATGAGCGTGGCGGACGCGTTCGAATACCTGATCCAGGAAGAAGAGAACAAGCTGCTGGATATGGAGCAGGTGACGCGCGTTGCCGTAGAGCGCGCGGAGCAGATGGGTATCATCTTCGTGGACGAGATTGACAAGGTGGCGGGCCGCGAATCGGGCCACGGGCCGGACGTTTCGCGCGAAGGTGTGCAGCGGGACATTCTGCCGATCATCGAAGGTACAACGGTGAATACGCGGTATGGAATGATCCGCACCGACCATATCTTATTCATCGCGGCCGGCGCGTTTCACGTAACCAAGCCGTCGGACCTGATTCCGGAGCTGCAGGGGCGGTTGCCCATTCGCGTGGAGATGCAGTCGCTGAAGGAAGAAGATTTTGTGCGAATTTTGACGGAGCCGAAGAACGCGCTGATCAAGCAATACATCGCGCTACTGGACACGGAAGGCGTGAAGCTGCAGTTCACAGAAGATGCGGTGCAGGCGATTGCGCGTTTTGCCACCAGCGTGAATGAGCAGACGGAAAATATCGGCGCGCGGCGGCTGCACACGATCCTGGAAAAGGTATTGGATGAACTGTCGTTCGAGGCGCCGGACCTGAAGAAAAAGAGCGTGAAAGTGGATTCGGCTTACGTGAACAAGCAGTTGGCTGATATTGTAAAGAACCAGGATTTGAGCCGCTACATACTATAAACGTTCGAAGATGAAAATCGAGAAAAGGGTCACAGCCCTCGCGCGCAGGCGATCGCACGCTGCAGTTTCGGTTTGGCTTGTAGGCGGGTTGCTGCTGATCGCGCAGGGTTGCGGCGTGCCGGGGGAGCCGGTGCCGCCCTCGCCGCCTATTCCCGCCGCAGTCAAAGATCTAACGGCAAGACAGCTGGGCGATGGCGTGATGCTGTCGTTCACGTTGCCGACCAAGAGCACGCTGGGCGACCGTTTGACGCAGACGCCGACGATGGAGGTGTTCCGGGGCACCCTGCAACCCGATGGCACACCCAATTTGAGGTCGTTCCGGCAAGTGGATGTCGTGCCCGGCGCTGTGTTGAGCCGTTACGTGAAGCAGGGGATGGTGGAGTTTGTGGACGCCGTTTTGCCGGAGGAGATCCGGGCGAATCCGGGTGAGCCGATCGTCTACAGTGTGAAGACGCGGGTGAGTGAGCGAAAGATATCGGCGGATTCCAATTTTGTGCAAGTGAATCTGTATCCCGTACCCGAGCGAATTGGCAAAATTGATGTAGCGGAAAGCGAAAGGAGTCTAAGGTTGAAGTGGAGAGCGCCGACGCAAACTTCGGGGGGCGCCGCACTTCCGGCAATCATGGAATACCGCGTCTATCGTGGCGAGCTGGACCCAGCGTCCCAAGCCGACGCTGAGAAGGACATTCACGCGGCGGTCTGGAAGTTGCCGCTGCTGCAAATTGCTGCACCCAAGGAACCCGAGTATCAGGATAAGGGCTTTGATTACGGGAAGACCTACGTGTATGTGGTACGAAGCGTGGTAAGCGAGGAAGGGGTGACGCGGGAGTCCGCCGATTCGGCGGCGGCCATCGTTACGCCAAAGGACATCTTCCCCCCGGAAGCGCCGCGGGACGTGGTGGCAGCGGTGCTGCCGGGAGGCCCCGGCGGCGGGAGGGTCGTGGACCTGTCATGGTCGCTGAATGTTGAAACCGATCTGGCCGGATATCGCATCTATCGAAGTGAGAGCGAAGGGGCTCGAGGGCAGCCGTTGACGGCGGAACTGTTACCGACGCCGGCGTACCGGGACGCTGCCGCGCAAAGCGGACGCAAATACTGGTACACGGTGACGGCGGTGGATGGAGCGGGAAATGAGAGCGCTCCGAGCGCAGCGGCGGTTGTAGAAATCCCTTAGCTGTTTGAGGCAAGATGGGGCTCGCCGAATGGGGGAGCGAACCGGGCAGGAGTCCAGCATCCATGCCGGTTGTAGCAAGATCATCCGCGGAAGGCCGACTCGAGTTTTTGGGAGCACTATCGGTGCGCATCGGCATCTATGCCGGCGTTGCCCTGTCTCTGGTGTTCATTACGTGGATCGTCATCGCGAATCGCATGCCAAGTCTGGAGACGCTGGCAACCGAGAGAAACGTAGTGGCGGCAGTGTTGCTGGTCATCTGCGCGGCGACACCGGTGATCCGGTTCCTGCGCTCGCCCGGGGAATTGCTGCTATCGGGCTTACTGGCCTGGGGAATCTTTACCCTTACGTATAGAGTATTGTGTTCGATTTTTGTGCTGCTGGACGACAATTACAGCGCGTTTCACGTCTTTGTTCTCGGCGCCATCAGTTATTTAGTGTTTGCGACACTCTCCTGGGTTGGTACGATCGTGTGGAGAGTGCGGACAACGAACCATTCTCAACCACATCAGTGAGCGAGCGACGAACGAATGAAGTTCTGCCGGTTTTTGCCGCATGCCACCGGAGTCGGAGGAAAGCCTACAGCCTCGTACGGAATCCTGGATAAGGACGGCATCCGCGAAATCAGCGGCACACCCTGGGGGCGCTGGACGCAGGGAACCACACTATGGACGTTGAAAGTCGTTCGCCTGTTGGCGCCGTGCGAACCGAGCAAGATCGTGTGCGTGGGACGCAACTATGCAGCGCATGCCGCAGAACTCGGCAACGAAATGCCGAAAGAACCGCTCATTTTTCTGAAGCCACCCTCATCAATCATCGGGCCGGAAGACGCGATTCTCTTGCCCAAATATTCGAACCGCGTGGAACATGAAGGGGAACTGGGAGTGGTGATCGGCAAGACCTGCGCACATCTAGACGATGAAGAGGACCCGTTGTCGTACGTCCTGGGATACACGTGCGTGAATGACGTGACCGCGAGGGACCTTCAGAAGGCGGACGTGCAGTTTACGCGAGCGAAGGGCTTCGATACGTTCTGTCCGGTCGGGCCGCATATCGAGACGCAAATCGATCCGAGAGATGCGCTGGTGGAATGCCGGGTGAACGGGGAGCGGCGGCAATCCGGCCGCACATCGTTGATGGCGTACCCGGTGGCTTCGATTGTGCGTTGGGTTTCGCGAATGATGACGCTGCTGCCGGGCGATCTGATCGCCACAGGCACGCCGGCCGGCGTTGGGCCGCTGGTGGCGGGCGATACGGTGGAAGTCTCAGTGGCAGGCATTGGCGTATTGCGCAATCCGGTGCACGCGCTCGACGGCTGAGTTCGCAGCGGCAAGCTGGTTCCGGTAAAATATGGAATAGTGGGAAAAGGGCGCGCACAGTCCGCGCGACGGAAGCGATTTGAGCGCGGTTCAAGTTTCAACACAGCTGAAATCCATCCCCGGGAGAGGTAGAAGTTGAAAGAACTGCTCGCCGATTGGAAGTTGATGCTCGCCCTGGGTGGCGGGAGCCTCATGGCCATCCTGCTGATCGTCTATGCGTTCGCCCGCCCGAAAGTGGACGCGGAAGATGCCGAACGAAAGCGGCGCCTGCATCTGAATCATATCGGGCGAATCGCGGAAGGCCAGGTGGTTGAGCTGACCGAACAAGCAGCCGAACCGGCCGAGGAACCGCGAGGATTGTTCGGGGGGAAGGCGAAACCGATGACAGACCTGCGCCCGCGGCACCTGGTTTCCTACAGTTATTCCATCTCGGGAGTGACCTACCACACCGCACAAGACATCACCGGACTCGAGAGCCAGGTGCGGTTCGAACGCCTGGTGGCCGGGCAACAGGCCAGCGTGAAGTACGATCCGTCGAATCCGAGCGATTCGATACTAGTCGCTGACGATTGGTCCGGGTTGCGATAATATCCCTCTCAGCCGTGCCACGCTCCCACGGCGTAGATCTACATAGCTCGTAGACAACCGCCAATGAAGCATGTGCTTTTGTCAATTCTGACGACGCTGTTAATTGTGGCGATGACGCTGAGCGCCATGGTGATTCTGGTGCGCGCGACGCTGTACGTGACCTCGATTGAATCGCCATTGCCGCGGGCGGGAGCGATTGCCGCGGAGATTCTGCTGGGAGTGATCCTATTGCTGGGCACGGTATGGCTGGCGACACATCTGGCAGTTTTGATTTTTGCGCCGAAATCCAGTTCGTCCGAGGGAGGGGAAGTTGGCTGAAAAAGACCCTATGACGTGGGAAGCGTCAGGAAACGCCGGGCGAATGGAACAGCTGCGGCGCATTTCCGATGAAGCGGAAGCGGGGGGCGGCGAGGAACGGCGCGAGCGTGAGCACAAAGCGGGCAAGCTGTCGGCTCGCGAACGGATTCAACTGCTACTCGATGAGGGAACCTTCGAGGAGCTGGACAAGTTTGTGCGGCACCGCTGCGTGGACTTCGGCTCCGAAGAAACTCGCCCGGCGGGAGACGGATTCGTAACGGGATTCGGGCAGATCGAAGGACGCCTGGTATACGTGTTCGCGCAGGATTTTACGGTGTTTGGCGGATCTCTTTCGGAAACGAATGCGCTGAAGATCTGCAAGATTATGGACCTGGCAATGCGGAATGGCGCGCCGGTGATCGGGCTGAATGATTCCGGGGGAGCGCGGATTCAGGAAGGGGTGGCGTCGCTGGCGGGATACGCGGATATTTTCTTGCGGAATACCCTGGCGAGTGGAGTAATCCCGCAGATTAGCGCGATTCTGGGGCCCTGCGCGGGCGGCGCGGTGTATTCGCCGGCGATTACGGATTTCATTCTGATGACGCGGGACACGTCGTATATGTTTGTGACGGGCCCAGACGTGATCAAAACGGTGACGCATGAAGAAGTGACCAAGCAGGAGCTGGGCGGCGCCATGACCCACAACGCCACCAGCGGGGTTGCGCATTTTGTGTCACGAGACGATGCGGAATGCTGCGCAATGATCCGCGAATTGCTGAGCTTCCTGCCGTCGAACAACCTGGAAGACCCGCCGAGGCAGGCGACGAGCGATCCGGCAGACCGGCGCGAGCTCTCTCTGAACAGCATGGTGCCGGAAGATCCGCTGAAGCCGTACGACATCAAGGACGTGATTCACATGGTCGTGGACGAAGGATATTTCTTCGAGGTGCATGAGCATTACGCGAGAAATATCGTGGTGGGCTTTGCGCGATTCGATGGGCGGCCTGTCGGAATGGTGGCAAATCAGCCGGCGTTTCTGGCGGGCACGCTAGACATCAACGCATCGGTAAAAGGTGCGCGATTCGTGCGATTCTGCGACGCGTTCAATATTCCTCTGATTACGTTCGAAGATGTGCCGGGCTTCTTGCCGGGAACGCAGCAGGAGTATGGCGGAATCATCAAGCATGGCGCGAAACTGCTGTTCGCGTTTGCGGAAGCGACGGTGCCGAAGGTTACGGTGATCACGCGCAAGGCGTATGGTGGCGCCTATTGCGTCATGGCGTCGAAGCACATCCGTACAGACGCGAATTTTGCGTGGCCGTCGGCGGAGATTGCGGTGATGGGGCCGGAGGGCGCCGTGGACATTGTGTACAAGCGCGAATTGAGCGCCGCCCCGGCAAGTGAGAGAGCGAAGCTGCGGCAGGAGAAGGTGACGGAGTTCCGCACGCGATTCGCGAATCCGTTCGTGGCGGCGGAGCGCGGCTATCTGGACGCGGTGATTGAGCCGGCAGAAACGCGGCACCGCATCATCACCGCCCTGCGGGCACTAGAAAACAAGCGCGACGTGAACCCAAAGAAGAAGCACGGAAACATCCCCCTCTGACATTCCGGCGTTCTGTGGCACGAATTTTCTTTGCAGAGGCCGTCCCATTTGCTACACTCGTCGAATCGACACAGGCTCGTGTTTCGGCTTGTGCTGGAAGTGACCATGTTCCTACCTCGAAACGTCATCGTAGCTGTCCTCTAAATCCGCCCCTAACGCGGACCTGAACATCTCTCGTTCTCTTCTAGATTGGGCTTTGGCGGCGTGAGCGTTTGTTTTGCAAACGGGCTCGCGCAGAAATATATGGGATTGTATGGATTCGCAGGAATTTGTATTGAATTCGACGCCGCCGACAACGTTTTGGGCATCGATCCGCGAAGCGCTGCGCGGGTCGCACCAGGATTTTACTTCGGGCAACCTGAATCGCGCGATCGTGCTGCTGGCCATTCCGATGGTGCTGGAAATGGTGCTGGAGTCGTTGTTCGCCGTGGTGGACGTGTTTTGGGTGGGCCGACTGGGCGCCGACGCCGTGGCAACAGTCGGGCTAACGGAATCGATGCTGAGTTTGGTATTTGCAGTCGGTCTCGGTCTAGCACTTTCCACCACCGCGATGGTGGCTCGACGAATTGGCGAAAAGGACGCGTCAGGAGCAGCGACGGCTGGCATGCAAGCAATCCTCCTCGGAATTGGCACTTCCCTGCTAATCGGAGTGCCTTGCTGGATCTATGCGCCAAAGCTGTTGCAGATCATGGGCGCGTCGCCGGAAATCGTGACGAGCGGTTCCGGTTATGCGCGAATCGCGCTCGGCGGCTGTGGTGCGGTTCTGATGCTGTTCCTGAACAATGCCATCTTCCGCGGGGCCGGCGACGCGGCGGTGGCGATGCGCTTGCTGTGGGTTTCGAACATCATCAACCTGGTGCTCGATCCCTGCCTGATCTTCGGGTGGGGACCATTCCCGAAGTTAGGTGTGACGGGAGCCGCGCTGGCCACGTTCATCGGGCGAAGCATCGGAGTACTGTACCAATTCTATCGGCTGCTGCGAGGGACGGAGCGGATTCGCATTGTGGCAAGCCAGATAGGCGTGGACCTGCACGTGTTGTGGCGGCTGATTCGCGTGTCGGTGACGGGCATCCTGCAATTCGCTGTGGCGGACGTGAGTTGGATCGGCCTGGTCCGCATCGTGAGCTTTTTTGGACCGGCGGCGCTGGCAGGATACACAATCGCGATTCGTATCCTGATCTTCATCATTCTGCCGAGTTGGGGACTCAGTAACGCGGCGGCCACGCTGGTGGGGCAGAATCTCGGCGCGAAACAACCGGAGCGCGCGGAACAATCCGTGTGGCTGACCGGGCTGTACAACATGTTCTTCCTGGGATCGGTGGGAGTGTTTTTTGCGATCTTCGCGGAGCCGATCGTCCGTTTGTTCACGAGTGATCCGGCGGTGGTGCCACTGGCGGCGCTATGCCTGCGGATTTTGAGTTACGGGAATATCGGGTACGCGTACGGCATGGTGATGCTGCAGGCGTTCAACGGAGCGGGCGATACGATCACACCAACGATCGTGAACTTCGTCGGATTTTGCCTGCTGGAGCTGCCGCTGGCGTACGCATTGGCACGGCCGCTGCGTTTCGGCCCGAAAGGGGCGTACTACGCGATCGTGTTCGCAGAGGCGGCGATTGCCGCGGCCGGCGTGTTGTTGTTCCGGCGCGGCAAATGGAAGCGCCAGCAAATCTGAAGGCGGCGCACGCTATTTCAGCAGAAATTCTTGCAGGAATTCCACGGTCGCATAGAACTGGAAATCCTGATTGGGCTTTTTCTGGAAACCATGGCCCTCATCTTTGGCCATGATGTACCAGACAGGGGTGCCGGCCTTGCTGAGTGCGCCAACAATCTGATCGCTTTCACTCACCGGCACGCGCGGATCGTTCTTTCCCGCGACGACCAACATAGGCTTCTTGATTTTGTCGATGTTGTTCATGGGCGCGATGTGTTCGAGGTACTCGCGCATTTTGGGATCACGCTCGTCGCCATATTCGACACGGCGTAGATCGCGCCGGTAGCCCTCGGTGTGTTCGAGAAAGGTAACCAGATTGGACATGCCGACGATGTCGACGGAGCAGCGGATGCGGTCACTGTAAAAGGTGGAAATCGCGAGGGTCATGTGGCCACCGTAGCTGCCGCCGGTAACGGCGATGCGGCTGGAGTCGAGATTCGGCTGCGCGCCGATCCAGTCGAAAAGCGTGTTGATGTCCTTGTAAGTGTCTTCCCTTTGGAAGCCATTATCGAGCAAAGTAAACGTTTTGCCGAAACCCGTGGAACCGCGAACGTTGGGATAGATTAGCGCGATACCCATTTCATTCAGAAGATAGTTGTTGCGGCCGAGGAAGACGGGTTGCGACTGGCCTTCCGGGCCCCCGTGAATGACGATGAGAACGGGGCGCTTGCCGGCGAATTTCACGGGCGGGCGGTAGAGGAAGCCGCTGATCTCTTTACCGTCGAAACTCTTCCATTTGACAAGTTCGGCGCTGGGAAAATCTTTGGTGGGAACGGCGGTTTCCGAGTTGGTCCAGCGATCGACCTTGGCCGTAGTTACATCAAGGGAGTAGACGTCACCCGGGCCCTGGGCGTTGGTAAGAGAGAAGGCGAGTTCGTGGCCATTGTGGTGCCAGCGGATCGAACCGATGACGCCCGAGGGCAAACTCTTCTGCTCACGGAACGATCTGGTGGAGGTATCGAGGATGTAGAGCGCGTCCAGACCATTCTGGTCGGCGACGAAGGCAATGCGCTTACCATCGCGAGTGAGATCGAATTCCTGAACATCCCACGGAATCTTGGAAGTGAGAAAGTCGTGCCGCCTGGTGGCGAGATCGATGTAGGCGAGGCGCTGATATTCGGAGTCTTTGTCGGTGGTGACATAAATGCCCTTCCCGTCTTTGCTGAATTGCGCGTCGCCGTATGAGATTTTATCTTTGTTATCGCGCGGAGTCAGCGCGGTTTTCTCGCCGCTCGCGGCGTTGACGAGCCACAGGTAGGACTCGTTGATGGACAGTTCTTCGAGAATAAGAATTTGCTTGTCGTCGGGAGACCAATCGACGGGCTGCCAGCCGCCACCTTCGAGTTGCGTAAGGAGATGATCGGATTTCGGGTCAGAGGGATTCGTCACCCAGAGGTCAGTATCCTTGCCGGTGCGGCGTGTGGAGGTGTAGGCGACGCGATCACCCTGGCTGGACCATGGGCCGAGCGTATTGCGGGACTTCCCGTCGGTAAGGAGCGTGATGTTGCCAGTGGCGAGATCGAGGCGGTAAAGCTGGTACCATTCGCCACCGCCGACGTCTTTCGAAAAGAGGATGTAATCGCCGCCGTTCGGATGGAAACGGCCGACGCGCACTGCATCGGTGAAGAAGGTGAGTTGGTGGCGCTCGGCTCCGGGGGCGCTCACAAGATGAAGCTGAGGCGTTTCGGCAAATCGGGTTGCGATGAGCAGGTTGCGCTTGGCTGGATCCCAATCGGCGATGGCAGCGCTGCGAAATGAGCCGTAACGGCCGGCCGTTTCAGCGAAATTGAGGGGGATTTTCGGCACACCCTGCACAACGAGAGTTTCGGGCGGATTGACAACCGCCTCCTGCGCCGTGACAGCGGCCAAACAGCAGAGAAGCAGAACCGCCGAGATCAAAAACAACTTTTTCATGGGAACCTCCGCCCCGATTAGCGCACTCTTCATACACCGCGCACGATACGACACGCAAGGGACGAGTAAAGTCCGGACGTTGATTTGCACGTGATAAGATTCACGTGACTGCACATCGTCCATGTTCCGGAAAATTCTCATTGCCAATCGCGGGGAAATCGCCGTACGCATTCTGCGTGCTTGCCGCGAAATGGGCATCCGCACCGTCGGAGTGTTCAGTGAAGTGGACCGCAACGCGCTGCACGTGCGCCTGGCGGATGAGGCGTATGCGATCGGGCCCGCGGCTTCGCGGGAAAGCTATCTGCGCATCGACAAGCTGATCGACGTGGCGAAGAAAGCCGGATGCGATGCTTTACACCCAGGCTACGGATTCCTGGCTGAGAATCCGGCATTGCCGCGCGCGTGCGGCGATGCGGGGATCACATTTATCGGGCCAGCAGCGGAAGCGATGGAGGTGATGGGTTCGAAGACCGCCGGCAAGCAACTGGCGCGGCGATCGGATGTACCGACGGTGCCGGGCACGGATGATCCCATCGAGAATCCGGAAGAAGCGCAATCGTTGGCGCGGACAATGGGCTATCCGGTTTTGCTGAAGGCGATTGCGGGTGGTGGAGGTAAGGGCATGCGCGTGGTGCCGAATGACGCGGCCTTCGCGGCGGCGTGGCGCGATGCGGCATCGGAAGCACAGAACGCTTTTGGCGACCCGCGAGTGTTTCTGGAGAAATACCTGATCGGACCACGGCATATCGAGATTCAGGTGTTTGCGGATGCGCACGGGCGTGTGGTTTCACTCGGAGAGCGGGAATGCTCGGTGCAGCGGCGTCATCAGAAAGTGATCGAGGAAGCGCCGTCGCCAGTGGTGACGCCTGATCTGCGGCGGAAAATGGGCGAGGCGGCGGTGCGTTTGGCGCGCGCGGGTGGATACGCGAACGCCGGTACCGTGGAATTCCTGGTCGATGCGGACCTGAATTTCTATTTTCTGGAAGTGAATACGCGGCTGCAGGTGGAACATCCGGTGACGGAGCAGGTGACCGGATTGGACCTGGTGAAACTGCAAATCGCGATTGCCGCGGGGCACCGACTGCCGTTTGCGTGGGAGAGCATCACGCCGCGCGGGCACGCTATGGAAGTACGATTGTACGCAGAAGACCCGGACAACAACTTTCTCCCTTCCCCGGGGCATATTCTGTCGCGGCACGCGCCGACGGGCCCGGGTATCCGGCTGGACGAAGGCGTATACGAAGGCTACACCGTGCCAATGGAATACGACCCTCTGCTCAGCAAGCTGATCGCGTGGGGGAACAGCCGGGAGGAAACGATCGCGCGGCTGCGTCGCGCGCTGGATGAATACACGATTACGGGGATACGCACGAACGTAAGCCTGTTCCGGCGGATTCTGGCGGAGCCGGAATTCTTGAAGGGCGAGATTCATACCAAGTGGCTGGATGAATTGTTGACGCGGCCTCGTCCGCCGGCGGTGGCGCCGCGAGAGGGGACGGAAGAGGCGGCGGTAATCGCGGCCGTGCTGTGGCACATTGAGCAGGCCGGCAAGACCTCGAATGAGCAACCGGGGGCACAGGCTCCTTCGCGGTGGAAACTGCAGGGCCGGCGCGAACAATTGGATCGGACACCATGAAATTCGAAGTGCACCTTCAAAGCGTAGCACTTGGAGCGAAGACGCGAGTCGTAGAACTCGAGCGTGAAGGCTCGAATTACCGTGTGATGATTGACGGCCTGCCGGTAAATGCCGACGCGGTGCAGGTTGCGGCGAACACGATTTCGGTTTTACTGGAAGGGCAGGCGTTTGAGGTGCACGTGACGCCATCGCACGACGGCACGATCAAGCTGCAATCAGGCCCGCACGAATTCACGGCCGAACTGCTAGATCCGCGGGCGTGGCAAGGGCGGAGACACGGTGCGGCGGAAGCCGAAGGACGGCAGCAGATTGTGGCGCCGATGCCCGGCAAGGTGATTTGCCTGCTGGTGAATGTGGGCGACGACGTGGAAGCCGGTCAAGGACTCGTGGTCGTGGAAGCGATGAAAATGCAGAACGAGATTCGTTCACCGAAGACGGGGAAAGTGGAACGGCTACAAGTAAAAGAAGGTCAGAACGTGAACGCTGGTGAAGTACTCTGCGTCGTGTCGTGAGCGGCGATGGGCAACTGGTATACGAATATCACGCTAAAGAATGCGGAGACGGCCGCCGTAGTGCAACGCCTCAGGACGCTCGGGCGGCGCAGCATTGTCCATCCAACGCAAAACAGCTGGACAACGCTGTACGACGAAGAGTGCGAATCTGGAATGTACAACTTGCCCGCCGAATTCTCCAGTGTGGGCATGGCGCGATGGGATTGTTGAAATCTCTAGATTTGCCGCTAGCGTATGTTTGTGAAATCGAACGACATCTCGAGTTGAAGAGCGCGTTGAGGTTGCCGCCCGCTTCCGTAGGCCTGGGTTATACATATGTGTCGAGAGGTGAGCTAGCGGAGGGAATGGACTCGGGAGAGCTGTTGAGAACGTAAAACACCCGAGCAACGGAACACAGCCACAGGCGAATGGCTCGCAAGTGATCTGATTCCGAATTAATTCACAGGCTTGCTGGGCAGCTGTGCGGGCGCGGGAGTTAGGGGGGCGCTGGTTGCACCGGGCAGGGTGGACTTGGCGGCGTCGGGCAATTTGCCGGCGGCTTCGACGACCTGGAGCGCCAGGTAATTGGTGACGCGAGCCTCATCGCGCGCGACCGCGAGATAGGCGTTGCGCAGGAGCTGTTCCTTACGATTGCGGAGTGTGTCGCGAATCATCTGTTGAACTTGGGGATCGTTGACGCCACGCTGGCCAGCGGCTTCGCGAGCCACCAGCTTCAGGATGCGGATGCTATCGCGCAGCTGAATCGGCGGGCTGACCTGTCCAGGCTTGAGGCCAACCACGGCTTTCTTGAGCATGGGATCGGTCTGAACGGCGTTAAGCGAGGATTCGGGAATGTAGCCCAGGTCGCCGCCGGTGGCCGCGGTGTTCGGGTCTTCCGAATAATCCATGGCCAGCTGAGAGAAATCGGCGCCACTGTTCAACTTGTCCTGGAGCATTTTCGCTTTGCGCTGGGCTTCCGCGTCATTGGTGGCATCGTCGTTCTTGCGGTTGCGAACCTGCGGGTCCTTGCGCGGGGTGATGACGATTTGCGAAATGCGGTATTGCGGTTCGGCAACGTTGAACTGGTTTCGGTTGGCGTTATAGAAATCGATGACGTCTTGATCGGTAATGGTGATCTTGGCGGCGACTTCGCGATTGAGCAATTTCTGGATGGACAGTTGGCGGCGAAGATCGCGTTTCAGGTCGTCGACAGTCATGCCGCCGTCCTTGAGTTTTTTCTGGAACTCTTCTTCGGTATACGGGCTCTTCAGTTCGGTGAATTTGTCTTCGACCTCACCGTCACTGGCCTCGAGATTCTGTTTCTTGGCGCGCTCGAGAAGGATTTCGTTATTGATGAGTTGCTCGACCACGTTGAGCTTGCCGGAGAGAATTTCCTCCGGCGAAGTCTCCTGCGCTTCCGGATTGATGCGGGAGTGGTAGTACTTTTCGACTTCATCGCGTTTGATTTCGACGCCGTTGACCACCGCCCAGACGTCAGGCGAATGGCGCTCCTGCTGCTTGCAGCCAGCAACAAGGGACACAAGAATCGCCGCCAGCGGCAAAAGAGCCGCGGCGTGGCGAGTGGGGCCACACTTTCTCCGCAATCGGGGTGAGTGATTCAGAAGAAAGTCCAAGGTTGTCAGCTCAGGCGGCCTTTTCTACCCGGCCCATGCGGATGCACGTGGTGCAGACGCGAACCTGTTTGCGGGCGCCATCGACGACGGCGCGAACGCGCTTCAGGTTGGGATTCCAGCGGCGGCGCCGGGTATTATTGGCGTGGCTGACCACGTTGCCATAGTGCGGCGCTTTGCCGCAGATTTCACACTTCATTGCCATGACTCTTACCTGTACTCCAAAGATATGATACGCAAAGTCTTAATTGTAACAGATGCCGGCGGGAACACCAAGCAGGCGCTCGGGCGTGGGCGTGCGACCTGGGAGGGGGATCTGGCGGGGTTTCTTTTTTTGTGGCATAGTTCTGAACGGATGTATACGTACAGATGATATGCGGTACAGAAAGGATACCCCTTATGCCGAACGATCTCGCTACTT
>Ga0335077_10000782_pt1 | contig 36277 bp, 29 predicted proteins | sample Lox_Sample_31_FD_207151 | JGI IMG/M metagenome (GOLD analysis project Ga0335077, IMG submission 207151) | Soil microbial communities from Loxahatchee National Wildlife Refuge, Florida, United States - Lox_Sample_3.1 | ecosystem: Environmental > Terrestrial > Soil > Wetlands | place: USA... | reverse complement strand
TTGTCATCGGCATCGCCAGTGTCCTGTTCTATGCCGTGTCTTTGCGCACTCACGAAATCGGAATTCGCATGGCTCTGGGCGCCCATCCCCGCGGGATTCTGCTCATGGTTCTCGCTTCCGGCTTTACGCTCATCGTTTCGGGCGTCATTCTCGGGCTCACGCTGAGTGTCGTTGCCGCACGTCTCCTTGCCAGCCAAATTTCCGAAAGTTCGACTTTCGATCCATGGACATTTGCTGCCGTTGGAGCCCTCGTCCTACTGGTTGGCCTTTTCTCCAGCTATCTCCCTGCTCGCCGTGCTTCTCGCGTCGATCCCATGATTTCCCTGAGGTACGAATAGCCATGCCGCTCACTACGCTGCGCTCCCTGTTCACGCGCTTTTCAAGCTTCTTCCGCCGTTCCCACCTCGAAAGGGAACTGCACGCCGAACTCGATTCTCACCTCCAGCACCACATCGACGACAGCCTCCGCCGCGGTCTCTCTCGCGACGAAGCTCGCCGCCAGGCACTCCTCCGACTTGGCGGCCTCGAACAAACCAAGGAACTTGTCCGCAATCAGCGCTCCCTCCCCTTCCTCGAAACTTTCTTTCAGGACCTCCGTTACGCTTTCCGCCTCCTCCGCAAATCCCCCACCTTCGCTCTGGTCTCCGCGCTCACTCTCGCCCTCGGCATCGGCGCCAATACCGCCATCTTCAGTCTCGTGGACAACATCCTTCTTCGCCCATTACCATTCCCACAGCCGCAAAATCTCGTCAGCCTCACCGGCACCTATCCCAGAGGTGCTTTCGTCGCCCTACGCGATCAAATCAAATCCCTCGACGTCGCCGCCTACTACGAAGGCCACGAATTCAACCTCAATCGCCGAGGCGAACCACTGCGCCTCTCCGGCACCGTCGTTTCCGCCGAATTTTTCAAGGTTCTCGGCGTGCGCCCCTTTCTCGGCGCGTCCTTCAATCCCGGCGACGACCGGCCCGGCCAGAACAGCTTCGTCATCCTCAGTCACTCTCTTTGGCAACAGCAGTTCGCCTCCGATCCGTCCATCATCGGCCGTTCTATTGAACTCGAAGGCGTAAGCCGTCAGGTCCTCGGCGTGATGCCCGCCGATTTCCATTTCCCCTCGGCCAAAACTCAAGTCTGGATTCCTCTCGACAATGATCCCCGCGACACCATCGCATACTGGGCCGGCGATTTCATGCCCATCATCGGTAGACTCTGCCCCAGCACATCCATTCCGCAAGCCCGCTCGGAGGTCCGCCTATTCCAATCCGGCGTCGGCAAACTTTTCCCCTGGCCCATGCCCACTTCCTGGAATGCCGATATCAGTGTCGTCGAGCTAAAGCACGGTATGATCTCCGACATCCGCTCCCGCCTCGTCCTTCTTCTCGGCGCCGTCGCCCTGATTCTCCTCATCGCTTGCGTCAACATTGCCAATCTCACGCTCTCTCGCTCCTCCACGCGCGAAAAAGAAATTGCTCTTCGATTCGCCATGGGCGCGGATCGCCGCCGCGTCATCCGTCAACTCCTTTCCGAGAGTGTCGTTCTCGCTCTTCTGGGCGGTTTCTTCGGCTTCCTGCTTGCCACGCAAGGCCTTCATCTCCTCAAAATCACTCTCCCAGCTGACACGCCCCGTCTTGCCGACGCTCACATCGATCTCCGCGTCCTGGCGTTTACCGGCGTGCTCGCGGTTCTCACCGGCCTGCTCTTCGGCCTCGCTCCGGCGCTGCAATCTTCCCGTGAAGATCTCGCCGCCACTCTCAACTCTGTCACCCGCGGCGCTTTTGCCTCCATTTCCCATCGTCTCCGCAGCGCTCTCGCCATCGCGGAAATCGCCTTTGCCGTTCTCCTCGTCATTTCCGCTGGATTGCTCCTCCGCAGCTTCTGGTCCCTCTCTCACGTTGATCCTGGTTTTCGCATTACGCGTGTTCTCACCGCCCGCATCACTCCCAACCAATCTTTCTGCGCTGATCCCGCGCGCTGCATCTCCTTCTACGACGATCTCCTCACCCGCATTCGCGCCCTCCCCGGCGTCACTTCCGCCGCGCTCGTTAACACTCTCCCCCTCGGCGGACGCGTCGCCAAACGCGCCATCGAAATCGAAAACCAGACCGTTGCCCCTGGCGATAGCGGCCCCCTCTTCTGGATGGATGTGGTCACTCCCGAATACTTCAACCTGATGCACATTCCCGTCACCGCCGGCCGCTCCTTCACTCCCTCCGACCTCGCCAGTCAGTCCAACGTCGTCCTCGTCAGCGCCGCCACCGCGCGCCGTTTCTGGCGCAATCAAAATGTTGTCGGCACGCATCTCCGTTTCACCGGCGACAAGGAACAGTGGCGCACTATCGTCGGCGTTGTCCGTGATGTCCGCGCCTATGACCTCCAGCGCCCCATTCCCGATTGGATGAATGGCACTCTCTACCTCCCCTTCAACGAATCCGCCACTCTCGAAGGTGGCCGCGTTCCTTCCGAGATGAGCCTGGTCGTACAAACCGCTCTCGACGAAGCCCAGCTCCAATCCACTCTGCGCCGCACCATTTCCTCGCTCGGCGCGGATATTCCCGTGACCGAACTCAAGCCCATGCAAGCCGTCGTCTCTGAATCCGTTTCTACCCCCGCTTCTACCACAATCCTGTTTCTGACTTTCGCCGCTCTTGCCGTTTTTCTCGGTGCCATCGGCATCTACGGCGTTCTCTCTTTCCTGGTCGCCACGCGCACGCGTGAATTTGGCATCCGCATGTCGCTTGGCGCTCTCCCCCGCGATGTTTTTCTGCTCATCTTCAAAGACGCGGCCAGATTCGCGTTCGCGGGTATCACTCTCGGCCTTGCCTCTGCCTTTGTCATCACCCGCCTCCTCTCCAGCGAACTCTACGGCGTCTCTCCCGCCGATCCCTACACCTTCCTCGGCGCCGCCTTGCTCATGACCTTTGTCACCTTCCTCGCCTGCTATATTCCGACGCGCCGCGCCATGCGGGTCGATCCCATGATCGCTCTGAGGTACGAATGACGTGTCCATTCCCCCTCTCTTAGTTCTTTCCTGTGGCGCCGGCCTTTATGCCACCTCTGTTGTTACACCCGGCCCGGTCCGCGTCCGCGCTGTTTGTTTACCGCGAGCGCGCGCGAGGGGCCGGCGCGCAGCGGAGGGACCATGGCTACACCAAACGTCCAACGCGAATCCATGGCACAATCCAAACTTCCAACCCCCAAACCCGTCAATTCGAACGGAGTCCGCGAAATGAGAAATCTCTCTTCAATTTCCACCGTCACTCCATCTCTTTCCCCCGAGGACCAGTCATGAAAACTTTCCGTCATCTCCTAACCCGCTTTCTCAATGTCTTCCGTGGCCGCGCACAATCCGAAAGGGAACTGCACGCCGAACTCGATTCTCACCTCCAGTACCACATCGACGACAACCTCCGCCGCGGCCTCTCTCCCGACGAAGCTCGCCGCCAAGCCCTCCTCCGACTCGGCGGCCTCGAACAAACCAAAGAATCCATCCGCGATCAACGCTCGCTCCCCTTCTTGGAAACTTTCCTCCAGGATCTCCGCTACGCGTTCCGCATGCTGCGCCACAACCCCGGCTTCACCGCTGCCGCCGTCATCGTTCTCGCGCTCGGCATCGGCGCCAACACCGCTCTCTTCTCCATCGTTAACGCCGTTCTCCTTCGCCCCCTTCCATACCCGCAACCCGAGCAGCTTGTCACCCTCCGCGAAAGCAAGCCCAACTTCGCCACCGGCTCCATCTCCCTCCCGCATTTCCTCGATTGGCAGAAAGACAATCGCACCTTCGCTTCCATGGCCGCCATGCGCGGTGGCCGCTCCCTGGTTCTCACCGGCCTCGGCGACGCCGAGCAGCTCAACGCCGTCCTCCTCACCTCCGGTTTTTTCGAACAACTCGGCGTCCATCCCGTCATCGGCCGCACCTTCACCCAGGACGAAGAAAAAGTCGGCTCCGCTCCCACCGTGCTCCTCGCCGGGCGTTTCTGGAAACGTAAATTCGCTTCCGATCCCGCCATCCTCGGCAAAACTCTCACTCTCGACGGCAAGGCCTACTCCGTTATCGGTGTCATTCCTTCCGATTTCGATCTTCTCGGGCGCTTCCGTAACACCGATCTCTACATCCCCATTGGCCAGTGGGGGAATCCCATTCTCATGACCCGCTCCGCCGGACTCGGCATCAGTGGCATCGGCCGCTTCCAGCCCGGCGTCACCATCGAGCAAGCTCGTGCCGACATGAAGCGCGTCACGCAAAATCTCGCTCTCGCTTATCCTGATACCGACAAGAACATCGGCGCTGCTCTCATCCCGTTCCGTAAATGGAATCTCGGTGCCGTTCAGTCCTCGCTCTTCGTCCTTTTCGGTGCTGTCGCCTTCGTGCTCCTCATCGCCTGCGTGAATGTCGCCAATCTTCTCCTCGCCCGTTCCACTACGCGTTGTCACGAATTCGCCATCCGCTCTGCCCTCGGGGCGCCGCAGTCCCGCATCGTCCGTCAACTTCTTGTCGAAAGCGTTCTGATCGCTTCCCTCGGCGGAGCCGTTGGCCTACTCCTCGCCGCTCTCGGCACGCAGGCCGTCCTTCACGCCCTCCCCACCACGCTTCCTCGCGCCGAATCGATCTCCACCGATGCCCGTGTCTTCCTCTTTGCTCTTCTCTTGTCTCTTGCCGCTGGGATCTTTTTCGGTCTGGCGCCTGCCCTCAAGATCGCCCGCCACGATCCCCAGCAAGCTCTCCAGGAAAGTGGCCGCGGCCAGAGCGGCCAGCGTCATCGTCTGCAGGGCGCGCTCGTCGCAGCAGAAATCTCACTCGCCCTCGTTCTCCTCATCGGCGCTGGCCTGATGATTCGCACCCTCGGCGCGCTCCACAACGTCAGTCCCGGTTTCGACACCGCCCACGCCCTCGCCTTCGGCCTCTCGCTCCCGCCCGCCGGCATGAACGCCGACGCCGCCACCGTCCGCGCCACCCTCCGCAACGTTCAGCAGAAATTCGAATCTGCTCCGGGCGTGCAATCCGTCGCCTATTCCTGGGGAGCGCTCCCTCTCGGCTACGACGACGAATGGCTTTTCTGGATCGACGGCCAGCCCAAGCCCGCCTCCAAATCCGAAATGAATTGGACCATCGACTATGTCGTCGGCCCCGACTATTTCAAAACTCTTTCCATTCCTCTTCAATCCGGACGTTTCTTTACCGAGCAGGACAACGAGCACTCCCCGCACGTCGCCGTCGTCGACGAAGTCTTTGCGAAAAAGTTCTTCCCCAACGCTAGTCCCATCGGCCAGCGCCTCCATCTCAACGAAAGCGACGACAGCACAGAAATCATCGGGGTTGTGAGCCACATCAATCAGTGGGGACTCGATTCCGACGCCAGCCAGGAACTCCGCGCGCAACTCTACGTCCCCTTCATGCAGCTACCCGACAAGGACATGGCCAACGCCGGCTCGGGTATTGGAGTGGTCGCGCGATCCGAACATCCCGCGCAAATCTTCGATTCCATCCGCCGCGCCAGCAATCAACTGAGCGCCGACCAAGTCGTCTACGGCGCGCAAACTATGGACGAACTCATCGCCGATTCTCTCGCCGAGCGCCGCTTTTCGATGATTCTTCTTGGACTCTTCGCCGCCCTGGCCGTTCTGCTCTCCACCGTCGGCATCTACGGCGTCATCTCCTACATCGTCAGCCAACGCACCCGCGAGATAGGCATCCGCGTCGCCCTCGGCGCCACCCACACCGACGTGCTCCGCACCGTTCTCCTGCAAGGCGCGAAAATGACCGCCCTCGGCATCCTTATCGGCCTGGCGCTCTCCCTAGCCGCAACGCGCCTCCTCGCCACTCTCCTCTTCGGCGTGACCGCCACCGACCCGCTTACTCTCGCCGCCGTAGCCGCTCTCCTCGCCGCCGTTTCCCTAACTGCCACTTACATCCCCGCCCGCCGCGCCTCCCACCTCGACCCCACCACAGCCCTTCGCTACCAATAACCAATCTTCGCCGTAGGCATGCAGCGTTGCTTGCCCTGGGCAAGCCCAAGAGGCTGTTAGGCGACCAGCGCTCCCGGGAAGAGGTGGCGCCCCCGCGTCTTGCTACCCGCTAGGCTAACTACCCGCCCCTTATTTCTCGCAAAGTACCATTGACCTCTCCCAGGTAGAGCACTACCATCCCCTCAGTTGGACCACCCGGCCTGACGTACTTCCCAACAATCTGTTTTTGGATTTGCATCTATGGCGCAGGAAGTCCGTGTCCCCCGGGCCGAAGACCGCGTCCCGCTCAAAATGTTCGTGAAGCTCTCGAACCCCGATACCGGTTCGTTTGAATTAGCGCAGACCCTGGACATTTCCCGCCACGGTGCCCGCGTCCTCTCCAAACATCCTTTCGACCACAATCAACAGCTTCTCGTCCGTTCGATCCGCAGCGCCTTCTCTTCCTACGCCCGCGTCGCCCACTGCGATCTCCGCCCCGACGGCTCTTTCGCCATCGGCCTCGACATCTACCGCCCCGCCCCCGACTGGTCATCTCCCGCGGTCCTTGCACCCAGTCATTGACCGCTTCGCCGGGTGTGCCCCATCCTTGGTTTCACAGGGTGGGTCTTTGGTTCGCCGTGACTCTTGGACCCGTCTCCTGTTCCTCTGCGCCCGAGCGCCAAGATGCGTAACATCGCGGCGATCTTTCGCTCTTGCCGTCACTTGACGCTGCAACACCTCATCCGTACGCACTCTTTCTCCTAATCCTCTACTTCTTTGCGTTTTCAGCGCCTTCCCGAAACATATTCCCCTTTTGTGCAAGGAGTTTCCTGCCCCACCGCCGCACCCGCTGTTTTCCACTGTGTTTGCTTAGTTTTATTGGAAGTATTCATGCTCCTCCGTTATGATATAAATCCGTCTCTGGCCTCTCAGGCACGCTCCACCTGAGTAGTACTGTAACCAAAAATCCCTGGCTCTGATTTTGCCCGGGAAATGCACAGGCGCATGGTTTGTACTTGTGCAAGTTTGCCGCTGGGTAAGGCCCCGGCAGACTCGAGCGACTTGTCTCGGTCACAATGCAGAGTCGCTTCTCATTTGAAAATCGGAGCGCTTAGATAGCTTGCATGAACCTCTTCCGCGCATTTAGCCTTTCGGCGGTCACACTGACTGGGATTGTCCTGTCCGCGCCGGCAGGTGCGCAGGAGCGGTCGGGCCCGGTTCCCGTCTCGCTCGATCTGGCTTCGCCAGACCTGTTCGCTCAGGTTCGTTCGCTCGGTTTTTCTGGGGACTTGTTTCCTGCCGCCCCCGCCGATCTACCTCCTGTAACGCTCGACTTCGCTCCCATTCCCTCCGCCACTCTCGATGCCTCTACTATCACTACGCCGAACTTCGCGCTCAGCTCCAAAACCCCGCTGCTCGTCTTGCCCGACGACAATTGCGCTTCTCCCGCGGATCTCGGCCTTGTCCCCGTATGCCTCCTCCCTCCTCCTTCTCATTTCAACGTCTGGGGCGAAAAGGCTGATCTCTATAGCACCCCTGCCATTGCCGCCAATCATCCGTCGGAAAAACTTCACCTGAAATCCGCTCTCTGGCAATCTTTCGGCTTCCTTGTGGTTGGCCACGCCTTCCGCCTTGCGAACGACGACGGTGCTCGCTATCTTCTTTTTCACAAGCCTTTCTGGCATAACTACTGGGCTTCGGCCGACAACTTCCACATGTCCCGTTGGGGGGATGGCGACAGCTTCATCGTCAATTACATCGGTCATCCCATGGAAGGTGCCGTTTATGGCGACATCTTCCTGAACAACGACCCCAAAGGGCGTGCCGCTCGCTTCGGCAGATCTTCCGCTTACTGGTACAGCCGCCTCAAGGCCATGGGCTGGGCCACCATCTGGGAAGCCTATTTCGAAATCGGTCCGATTTTTTCCGAAGCGGCGATCGGCAACGAAGGTGGCTATACCTACGTACCCGGTTGCGGCCTCTATCCCTGCGACAAACATCCCGGCAAGCAATTCAAACCGCCCACTAACAACACCGGCTGGGTCGATTTCGTTATCACCCCACTCGTCGGCACCGGCTGGATTATCATGGAAGACGCCATCGAACGCGAGATCGTCGATCGCCTCGCCGACGGCAGTAATGCTCTCGGGTACAGGATCCTGCGCGGTTCGCTGGCGCCTGCTCACACCTTCGCCAACATGTTTGCCGGCAAGGTTCCCTGGTACCGCTATCCCGAAGAAGGTTCTTTCCAGCAGACCTTTGGCGGTCCGCTGCATCCCAGCGAACGTCCGGCCTGGAAGGACGATCCGCGCTACAGCTTCGGCGTTCAGTACGTCGCTATGCAGTTCCCGCTCGATAGCGAGACATGTTACAAATGTAAGCAGTTGTACTCCGGTTACGGCTTCGACTTTAATTACCGCCTCGCCAAGTATGCCTGGATCGATCTCGCCGCCAATCTTTTCCCAGGCTCCGGCGCGTATGGCGAGCACGGCGGCGCCCAGGAAACTCTCGCCGGCTTCAAATTTGGCAAGACTCTCGGCAGTTGGACGATCTACTCCAATCTCCGCAACGGCTTCATTCATTACGACAAGGCGCTCGTGCCAGGCAGCAATTCCGTTTACGAAGATGTTTGGCGCTACGCCCTCGACCTTGGCGGCACCGTCGAATACGCTGCTTCACGCCACACCGTTCTTCGTTTCAATGCCGGCACCACTCTTATTCACTATCTCCAGCCGTCCCCCGACAACAGCAAGTATCAGCCTCCAGTCGGCGTCATTTCTGACCAATACTATTCCTTCCAGGGCAGCCCCTACCTCACCACCGGCTACGTTTTCCGCTTTTAACTCGGCCATTCCCTTCATTACCGTTACGTACTCGCTTCCATCTCGTTCCTCTCCGCACCGCTCACTCGCGCTATCCTCAATGCAACACTCAGGCTCGCAACCGACTGAGCCTCCACTCGAGGTGCATGATGTTTTTCACGATTCGCCGCTTGATTGCGCTTGCCCTTGCCGCTGCGCTCTGGGCGCTGCCTGCCATCGCTCAAAAAGGGCTGATCTACTCTGCCACCGTCATTCCCTCCATCGCCGTTTCCGGTGGCAGCGTGAACGTCCAGATCCAGATCGTTTCCTTCACAACCGACGCCGAAAAGACCTCCCTTAAAGAAGTCTTCGCTTCCGGCGGTTCGGACAAGGGCGTCAACCTTCTCCGGACCCTCTCACACGGTTACATCAACATTGCTGGCCAGCCAGGACGTAAAATCTACGCCGCATTTTCTTTCGATAACCCCGACGGTCGTCGGCTCGTCCTCGTCACCGAACACGTTCTCTCCGAATACGAAAAGACCCAGGGTGCCAACGCCACCGACTACCCGCTCACCATCATTCGCATGAAGTTCGATCCCTCCGGCCGTGCGGTCAGCGGGGAAGTGATCCCCGCCGCAAAGATCACAGTCACCAAGGACGGCTTCGTCGATATGGCCACCCAATACCCCACCACCGCCACCATGATCAACATCTCCCGCGTCAACTGACTCCTTGCAGCTGTAGGGACCGCCTTCCGAGGCGGTCCGCTGTCGGCGTCAACCTCGGCCTGCGGTGCTTGCTCCCAAACAAGAGTCGTTGTCATCAAGCAGCGCGTTTAGCGACCAAGGACCTCGACTGCAGCGTCTGCCTCCCAACCGCAGTACCACTCGGAGCGAAGGTTCTGCGACCTCACGCACTGGTAAATTCCCCTGCTCGCTACTCTTTACTTGAACCCCAAAACTGATAACTTAAAACATTCTTTCTCCGACGGAGACTCTCAGGAATGAAACGCTTCACTCTTTTAATGTTGATCCTCTTTGCTTCTCTCGCCTCCGCCCAGCCCCGCCGCAAAATCATTCTCGATCAGGACGCGCGTGGCCCCGCTACCACAGACCAGCAATCCATGCTCCTCCTCTTGCAGTCTCCCAGCGTCGACGTCCTCGGCATCACCGTCGTCTCCGGCGATCAGTGGCGCGACGAAGAAGTCGCCCACACTCTCCGTATGCTCGAACTCACCGGCCACTCCAACATTAAAGTCTATCCTGGCGCCGTCTTTCCTCTCATCAATTCCAAAGACGAAATCGCTCGCTGGGAGAAGCTCTACGGCAAGGTCACCTATCAGGGTGCCTGGAACGAACACAGGATTCACGCACCCAACGGCACCACTCCCAGCGGCGCATGGAATTCTGGCCAATTTCACGGCCCCTACGACGTTCCCAATCCGCTCCCTGAAGGCAATCCCACTCTCAAAGCCGAGTCCGAAGACGCCGCCCATTTCCTCATCCGCATGGTTCATCAGTACCCCAATGAAGTCACCATCTACGCCGGCGGACCGCTCACCAACCTCGCCCAGGCCGTCTCTCTCGATCCGCATTTCTGCGAGCTCGCGCAGGAACTCGTCGTCATGGGTGGCAGTATCTCGCCGGACGTCCCCATGTCATGGCGACAGGCCAATCGCCGCGAGTTTAATTTCTGGTGGGATCCCGAGTCCGTTCACATCACGCTGCGCGCGCCCTGGAAGAAAATCACCGTCACTACCGTCGACATCTCCGTCAAAACCAAATTCACGCAAGCCATGATCGATCAAGTCGCCAAATCCAACTCACCCTCGGCGCAATACATCGCCAAATGGGCCGACGAAGAATTCCTCTGGGACGAACTCACTGCCCTGGCTTGGCTTGATCCCTCCCTCATCACCAGGGAAGAATCCCTTTATATGGACATCGACATCTCCCATACCGCTGGCTACGGCAACACTCTCGTCTGGACCGAAGGCAACCAGCCCGGCCTCGGCGAACAAAAAGTCCACATCCAGGAAGATCTCAACCTCGACAAATTCAACGCCCTGCTCCTCGACCTCTTCTCCCGCTGATTGGGAGGGCGGGGATTTATCGCCGCTCTTGCGGTCATCACTCAGGCGAGTCCGTATCGAATCACCACCATCCATGGTGTCATCGAGTGTTCTTTGTTTGCCTGAACGCTGTAAAGGGCGACGAGACGAGCCCGACCCGAGGGTTGGGATTCTTCGGGTCGCATTCGCTCCAAAACATCGGCGGGACCCGCTCCCCAAATCGCAGGCCCCGCCCTTTCGCAACTCTTCTTTTGATTACTGCTTCTCGTACACGGATACCGCCTTGATTTCCTTCCCATCCACCTTCCTGTTGGCCGTTACTGTCGTCGTCTTGCCGTCCTTCGATACCTCGGCCTTTACCGTTCCGATCTCTTTCCCATCCTTCTTCAGCACACCTTCCGTCTTGTCTGCGTTCACTTTTTTCAGCGCGACCGTGTCCGCGCCGCCCGGCATTCCCGTTCCGCTTACCGCCGCGTCCTTCCCGTCCAGATTCGACGTGAAACCGTAAGCGAACTTCGACCCATCCGCAGCCTCGCCTTCAAACGCGTACTTCAGTCCGGTGCCTTCTGCCGTCACGGTCCGCGTCTGGCTTTTCGGCGCAGCCGATCCCTCAAATTTCGATTTCGCCACATTCAACTTCCACGTCCCCACAAAGGGGCTCACCTGCCCCATCACGGGCCCCGCCAAGAACGTCACGGCCAAGAGCGTTGCCACACGTACAGACTCCGCTTCATGAATAATCCTCCATAAGGCTCGTTTGGGCCCCCCTTTAACCGTCGTGCCCAACCGGCTGCGCATTATGTCTCTCCCACCCCTGCCCCCGCAACCCTTTCTTCACGCCCCCGCCGCCTGCACTCCCTCCCTGGAGCTCGTCGTGCCGTGCGCATGTGAGGGTGCCTGCGCCCTCCACCCCCTCAAATCACTGCCGTCCTGCGGAACGTTCTTTGCGACAAAGGATCTCAACCATAGCTTCTTGGCGCAGACCCTAGCGCTGCCCGTCGATCGCGAGCGCCTCGTGAGCGCCCAGCCCCGATGTATCCAATCCCCCGATGCTACGCATCCAATCTTTGCGGCCACGTACCGGTTGACGCAGCACGCAACCCCACGTAGCCTTACCCGGACATGTCGCACTTCTGCCAGACCGCTGCTCACTCCGTGCAGGCTTGCCTCTGTTGCTGCTGCTGTTGTCGGCCTGCCCGCTCTGGCCAGAGGTGCTTCCGAATCTAGCTCGATCTGATTCCAACGGTTTTCGAAGCCCACGTGCCAGACACACCGCACGTGGGCTTTTTGTTTTGTAGGGTACGCCTTCTGAGGCGCACCGCTCTCGGTAACGTAAGCTCGACCGGTTTCCGAAAAAAGAGGACTCGCTTCCATGCCCGAACTCAACGAAACCAAGGCCCAGCGCATCGAGCGCCTCAAGCGTTCCAAAAACGCCTGGGATCATCTCGACGAAATCCGCTCCTTCGCCCGCGACGGCTTCTCCTCCATCCCTCCCGAATGGTTCTCCACCTACTTCCGCACTTGGGGCATCTACACCCAGGGCGATGGCCACGGCGTGATTGGCGGCGCCAACGGAGAAGGGAAGTCCGTTCCATTCTTCATGGTTCGCATCCGCATCCCCAACGGCCTGCTCACCTCCGCCCAGGTCCGCGAAATCGCCGCCCTTTCCTCCGAACATGGCAACGGCGTTGCCGATATCACCGTCCGCCAGAACATCCAGCTCCACTGGGTCAATATTGAATCTATTCCTGAAGTGCTCGATCGCCTCCGCGCCATAGGCCTCACTACCACCGGCGCCTGCGGCGATGTCGCGCGCAACATCACTGGCTGCCCTCTCGGGGGAGTCCACGCCCACGAACTCGCAGATATCTCCGGCACCGTTCTGGCCCTTGATCGCGAACTCGGCGGCAATCCCGAGTTCTATAATCTCCCCCGCAAATACAAAATCACAGTGACTGCCTGCCCCGATTGGTGCTCCTACCCCGAAATCAACGACATCGGCCTGACCGCCGTCCTCCGCCCCCGCTCCCACAAAGAAAGCAACCGTTGTTCCGAACGCAGCGAGGAATCTCTCTTCGATCGATCCGTGGCACAGCCATTCCTGGCTGTGCGCTCTGCCACCCCCGACTCTTCTCTCGCCGCTTCTCCCGAACTCGGCTTCTCCCTCCGCATCGGTGGCGGCCTCTCCACCCAGCCTCACCTGGCCCTCCGCCTCAACGCCTTCATCCATCCGCACCAGGTCATCCCTGTCGTCCGCGCGGTCACCGAAATCTTCCGCGAGTCTGAAGTCCTCCGTCAATCCCGCGACAAAGCGCGCCTAAAATTCCTCTTCTTGGAACACAATTGGACCGCCGACTCCTTCCTGGCTGCCATTGAAGTCCGTCTCGGCTACTCGCTTGATCCCGCCGAACCCGAACAGCTACCCACGCGCATTCATCGCGATCATCTCGGCGTCATCCCGCAAAAGCAGCCCGGCCTCTTCACCGTCGGGGCCTCCGTCATCCGCGGACGCATCACTCCTGCGCAGCTTCGTCTGGCCGCCGATCTCGCCTACCGCTACGGCGACGGCCATGTCCGCAACACCACCATGCAGAACCTCCTCCTCATCAACATTCCCGAAGCCAACGTCCACCACGTCGTCCGCGAACTCAACGCCGCCGGCCTCCCCGTCGATTCCGCCTCCTCCTTCGCCCGCGGCACCGTCGTCTGCACCGGCTCTGAATTCTGCAAACTCGCCCTCACGGAAACCAAATCTTTCGCCCGCTGGCTCACCGAGCAGCTCGAAGAACGCTTCCCCAATTATCAGGAGAACTTGCGGCTGCACATCACCGGCTGCCCCAATTCCTGCGGCCAGCATTGGATCGCCGATATCGGCATCGAAGGCAAAAAAATCAAACACAATGGCCAGCTGGTCGACGCCTACTACTTCTGCGTCGGCGGCAGCGTCGGTCAGATCGCCTCCATCGCTCGACCCATCGGCTATCGCTGCGTGGCCAGTGAAGTCCCCGATGCCATCACGCGGCTACTTGAAAATTTCCAATCCAAGCGCGGACACGCCGAGCCTCTCCAGCATTTTCTGGCGCGCACCACAACGCCCGCCCTGCGCCAGATCCTCGCGGGCGAAGTCCCCGCCGAAATAGCCGAGCGCGACCTCGCCGTCGCCGCCACTCCCCACTCCGTGGAGGACCGATGACCACTGAATTCTCGTTGTTACGCCACCTGCCGCGTGAGCTTGAGGGTGCCCCATCCTTCGCGCTTTTTGCGAAGGGTGGGCTGTTACGTGTCTCAACGGCTCTTCTCTTTGCTTCTTTCATTCTTCGGCAAAGGACTGCGTCATGACCCTCTTTCCCGCATTCCTCAAACTTCAAAATCGCCACGTCCTCGTCGTCGGGGGAGGCGCTATCGCCACCTCCAAAATCCTCTCGCTCCTCAACGCCGGCGCCCGCGTCACCGTCATTGCTCCCAAAATCTCCTGCGACCTCGCCGAACACGTTCGCAATCGAGACATCAGTTGGCTCCCCAAGCCCTTCGAACCCTCCGACCTCACCGGCATCTTCCTGGTCATTGCCGCCACCAACATCCGCGAACTCAACGCCGCTGTTTTCGCCGAAGCCGACAAGCGCAACATCCTCTGCAACGCCGTCGACGACATCGATCACTGCCACTTCTACTGCGGCTCCATCGTCCAGCGCGGCGACCTCCAGATCGCCATCTCCACCAACGGCAAAAGCCCCGCGCTCGCCCAGCGCCTCAGAAGGGAATTGCAGGAACAGTTCGGCCCCGAGTACGCCGCCTGGCTCGACTGGCTTGGCGCCGCCCGCGAAGTGCTCCGCGCGCAATCCTCCGATCCCGAAACCACCCGCCACTTCCTCCATCAACTCGCTTCCGGGCCCATGTTCGAGCGCTTTGTCCACGAATCCATCCTCTCCGCCGACAAAGGAACGAACTAATGCTTCCAATCTCTTTCCGAACCGGCATGCGAATGCCTCAACCCGGCCATGTTTATCTCGTCGGTGCCGGTCCCGGCGATCCCGAATTCCTCACGCTAAAAGCCGCGCGCCTCCTGCAATCCGCCAACATCGTTCTTCACGACTCGCTGGTCTCCCCCGAAATCCTCACGCTCATCCCCGCCACCGCCGAACGCATCGACGTCGGCAAGCGTGCCGGCCACCGCCTTCTCACGCAGGACGACATCAACTCACTCCTCATCGCCGCCGCACAAAAACATGAAATCGTCGTCCGCCTCAAGGGAGGCGACCCACTCCTCTTTGGCCGCGCCGCCGAAGAAATCCACGCCCTCCGCCACCACAACATCCATGTCGAAGTTGTCCCCGGCATCTCCGCGGCCTTCGCCGCCGCCGCCGCCGCACAAATCTCGCTCACCGATCGTCGCGTAGCCTCTCGCGTCCTCTTTATCACCTTCTCTCGCTCCGCTGAAGCGCGCCTCTTCTCCGGTGTCGATCTTTCTCCCGACACCACCGTGGTCGTCTACATGCCCGGCCCTGACTACGCCGAAGTTTCTCGCTGGCTCCTTGACGCCAACCTGGTCCCCGACACGCCCGTTCAGGTGGTCTCCAAAGCCTCGCAGCCGGATCAATCCACCCAAGCCACGACCATCACCGCGCTCGCCAATCTCGCTCCGCTTTCCGCGCCCGCGCTTCTCATCGTCGGTCGCATCGCCTCGCAATCTGCCGACTGTACCAACGCCGTCACTTGGCTCACGCAAGACGAGACTCAAACTTTTTCGCAGAATCGCATATCCTAATGACAAACGGAGGATCCACAACCAATGTCCATTTCCAGATCCGAAGCAGCCACACGCAGCGCACCCAAACTCTCGCTCGACAGCTGGGCCGTCATCCTGGCCCTAGCGCTAGCGGCTCTGATCCGCTTCGGCATAATTCCCCGCGTCCCCTGGTAGCCGCGCCGCCGTAGCACAGGCTTCAGCCCGGCATCTTGGGGGTGCACTTGTAGGGACCGCCTTCTGCGGTGGTCCGCTCTTGGGTTCAACTATTTTCCAGTTTCCATTTTCTATTTTCGCTTTTCGGCAATCTTTACCGGGCCAACTAAATCTAATCAGAGGATCAAATGGCAGACGCAATCGCAATCCCGCAAAATCCGCCGCTCTCGCTAGGCTCGCGATTCTTCCGGCTTATCCCCGGCGTAGCCCTGCTTGCCGTAATCGGCTTCGCCGGTAAGCTGCTCGAAAAAAATATCAACGCTTACACCAAGGCCAATCACTATACCTTCCCCAATATCGAATACGTTCTCTGGGCCATCCTCCTAGGCCTCGTGATCTCTAACGTCTTTGGCCTCGCTGAATTCTTCAAGCCCGGTGTCGCCACCTACGAGTTCTGGCTAAAGGCCGGCATCGTCCTGCTCGGTTCGCGCTTTCTTCTCGGCGACGTCGCCAAACTCGGCGGTATCTCGCTTCTCCTCGTGTTCATCGAAATCGCCGGCTCGCTCGTTTTCATGACTTTCCTCGGTCGCCTCTTCGGCTTGAAGCCCAAACTCACCACGCTTCTCGCCGTGGGCTCCGCCGTCTGCGGCGTCAGCGCGATCATCGCCACCAAGGGCGCCATTGATGCCGACGATGAAGACTCGTCTTTCGCCATCGCCGCCATTCTCGCGCTCGGCGCCATCGCGCTCTTCACTTTCCCGCTCATCGGACACTGGCTGCATCTCTCCGATCGCGCCTATGGCATCTGGGCAGGCCTGGCCGTCGACAATACTGCTGAAGCCACCGCCGCCGGCGCGCTCTATTCCGACGCGGCCGCCAAACTCGCTGTCCTCACCAAAACTTGCCGCAACGCCCTCATCGGCTTCATCGTTCTCGGCTACGCCATCTACTGGGCCAGCCGCGGCCAGGCGCAGAACGTTACCAACAAAGCCGGCTTTCTCTGGCAGAAGTTCCCGAAGTTTGTTCTCGGCTTCCTGCTTGTTTCCGTCCTCGCGACCGTCGGCTTCTTCACCAAGGACCAGAACACCTCGCTCGCCAATCTTTCCCGCTGGGCGTTCCTGCTGACGTTTGCTGGAGTCGGGCTCCGCACCAACTTTCGCGAAATGCGCAAACAGGGCCTGCGGCCGTTCGCCGTGGGATTCATAGGGGAAGTGGCTATCGCCTTGTTTACGCTGGTGTTGGTGGTCGGAGCGTCCCGTCTCTTCAACTTCTGAACACAGCAGCCTGATTAACAATAATCGGGACGCCCTCCCTGGGGGTAGTCGAATGATATGAAAATGGGGGAGTTACGGGGAGGAGTTGTCGATGTGACCGACGAAGGAAAGGACTCAGCGGGTAGTCGCGTCTCAACTCCTTGCTGATTCATTTCCGTCTGTCTCCTATAGCCCCAACACCCCTATTAGCTCCTTCACGCTCGCCGCACTCTTCTGCAGAGCCGCATTTTCCTCGGCGGTCAGCTTAATCTGAATAATCTCCTCGGCGCCCTTGGACCCCAACTTTACCGGTACGCCCACAAACAATCCCTTGATCCCGTACTCGCCGTCCAGATATACGGCGCAAGGCAGAATCTTTTTCTTGTCCTTCAGAATCGCTTCCACCATCTCCACGGCGGCCGCCGACGGCGCGTAATACGCCGAGCCGGTCTTCAGCAGATTCACAATTTCCGCGCCGCCCTTACGCGTGCGCTCCACGATCGCCGCAATCTTCTCTGCCGGCAACAAGTCTGGCAGCGGAATCCCCGCCACGGTGGAATACCGCGGCAGCGGCACCATGTCGTCCCCGTGTCCGCCCAGCACAAAGGAGTGCACGTTCTCCACACTCACTTTGCACTCCATCGCCACAAACGCGCTCATGCGCGCCGAATCCAGCACCCCCGCCATTCCCAGAACCCGATTCTTAGGGAAGCCGGAAATTTTCAACGCTGCCTGCGCCATCGCGTCCAGCGGGTTCGTCACGATCACCAGAATGCAATTCGGCGAGTACTTCACAATCTGCTCCACCACTACCTTCACCACGTCGTAATTCGCCTTCAGCAGATCGTCCCGGCTCATCCCCGGCTTCCGCGGAAATCCCGCCGTAATCACCACCACATCACTGCCTGCCGTCGCGCTGTAATCCCCGTTCGTCGTCGAAATGCCCGTCGCAAACGAATCCGTCCCGGTAATCGGCGTCGCCTCCACCATATCCAGCGCTTTCCCCGCCGGCGGCCCGTCCAGAATATCCGTCAACACCACGTCGGCCAGCTCCATATCCACAATCCGCTGCGCCGTGGTCGACCCCACAAATCCGCCACCCACCACCGTAACTTTCTTCCTGCTCATGTGCCTGTCTCCTTAGTGAATCCTGGCGAAGGTTCTGTCTTCTGATATCCTCCGGCAAATTGCCGATTACGATTCTCCCCCTCTCACATATTCCCGATAATCGCATCCGCAAACGCGCTCGTCCCCAACTTCGTCCCACCCGTCATCAATCTCTCCAGGTCGTACGTCACCTTTTTCTGCTGAATCGTCTTCGCAATCCCGTTCTCAATCAGCTTCGCCGCCTCATTCCATCCCAAAAATTCAAACATCATCGCGCCGCTCAGCATCACCGAGCTCGGATTGATCACGTCCTTGTCCGCATACTTCGGCGCCGTCCCGTGCGTCGCCTCAAACACGCCATAGCCGTCCCCAATGTTCGACCCCGGTGCAATTCCCAATCCGCCCACCTGCGCCGCGCACGCATCGCTCAAATAATCGCCGTTCAAGTTCGGTGTAGCCAGCACGCTGTACTCATTCGGCCGCAGCAGCATCTGCTGAAACACCGAGTCCGCGATCCGGTCATTGATCATCAGCTTCTTCGTCCACTGACCCTTCCCGTGTGTCACGCCAATCGAATCCAGCACGCCTTTCACTTCGCTGTACACGCTTTTCTTGAACTCGTCGGTTGCCTGTTCCAGCCCCGGCTCGATCATTGCGGCGTTCTGTTCCACGCTCAGCCCGGGATTCTTCTCCAGGTTGTCCAGAATCCAGCTCTCGCGTTCTGTCACCGTTTCGCCGCGGAACTCTTCGCGCCCGAGTTCGTAGCCCCAATCGCGGAATGCCCCTTCCGTGAACTTCTGTATGTTCCCCTTGTGTACCAGCGTCACCAGCGGCCGCTTATTCTCCAGCGCAAACTGAATCGCGCGCTTCACCAATCTCTTCGTTCCCGTCGGTGAAATCGGCTTGATGCCCACCCCCGAATCCCAGCGGATCTGTTTTTTTCCGTCTTTCAGCATTTCTTTGTTCAGGAATTCCAGCAGCTTCTTCGCTTCCGGCGTTCCGCTCTTCCATTCGATCCCGATGTACACATCCTCGGTGTTCTCGCGGAAAATCACCACATCCATCTTCTCCGGCTCGCGCACCGGGGAGGGAACTCCCGTGAAATACCGCACCGGCCGCACGCACGCATACAAATCCAGAATCTGCCGCAGCGCCACGTTCAGCGATCGGATCCCGCCGCCCACCGGCGTCGTCAGCGGTCCTTTAATGCTCACGCGAAAATCCCGCGCCGCTTCCACCGTGTCGTCCGGCAACCACTGCTTGAACGTGTTGAACGCCTTCTCTCCCGCGAAGACTTCAAACCAGACCACGCGCCGCTTGCCGCCGTAGGCTTTCTCCACCGCTGCATCGAACACGCGCCGCGACGCTTTCCAGATATCTCGTCCCGTTCCATCCCCTTCGATGTACGGTATGATCGGATTCTCCGGCACCTGCAGTACCCCATTCGCGTACCCAATCGTTTTTCCCTCCGCCGGCACTGGCTTCCCGTTGTACGTCGTCTTCATTGTCTGGTCCCCTGTGGCACAGCCATTCCTGGCTCTGCCCTTTGCCGTTTTTCATTCCTGGTGACGGCTTCACGCCGCCCGCCTTTTGTAGGGGCCGCCTTCTGAGGCGGTCCGCCCGTTCACAGCCTGCCGCCGATGCAAAACCACATCTCAACCTGTGCCTGAATATTCGCGGAGCGATGGCGAACCAAAAACTCTACCACACGATGGACTGCCACCGAAATGCGCCACGCCACTGCGCCCACCGATACGTCTGGTCGCCGCTCGGATACTTGCAATCTGTCATTTTGTAGTCGCTTTGTTTCTGCCCCGCTTTTGACAATCTCCCAATTCCCCAAAATTCTTTTGCCAGCTATACTTTCTTTCCGCGTCAACTCAACTTCAGGAGGATCACTTTGCTTTTCGACTGGAATAATTACCAAGCCGAGCTCACCAAATCCATCCCCGAATTCGCCAAGCTTACCCCCGACTCGCTCAAGGGCTACCAGACCCTTTCCGCCGCCAATTCCAAAAACTCCCTCCTTGGCGAGAAAGTACGCCAACTCATCTCTCTCGCTGTCGCCGTCACCACCCGTTGCGACGGCTGCATTACTTTCCACACCGATGCTGCCCTCAAAGCTGGCGCCACCAAACAGGAGATCGCCGAAGCCCTTGGCGTCGCTATGGCCATGAACGCCGGCGCCGCCCTGATCTATTCTCTTCGCGCCCTGGATTCCGTTGACGCCCATTCCCCCAAATAGTGCGGCCAGTAGGGGCGTGACATGTCGCGCCTTGGCGGTTCCGCGCACTCGTAACTTCAATACAGGTCCTGTCGTTCAAGGCCTGCTATTTTTGCGCGCGGAGGATTAACCGTTGCGTCTTGTCTGGATTTGTATGGGAAAGGCTAGTGGATACCAAATCGCTCAAAAGGGAAGGAAACCGTTCTGGCCGATGACTAATTACTGATTACCGTTCACTTCCTACTGCCGCTCCCGCCGGTTCTCCAAAAACGAACTCGTCAGCGAGATCGCGAACAACGCCACCACCGCAAAGCCCAGTATGACAACAATCACGTTCCTGGCCCTCCCAACGGCTGATTAGCTTGCAAAGGGAGGTCCAATTGAGTCGGGCCATGTTTTCAGTAACTTAAGTGTGCCCTACCAGGAAAACTGCAGTGAAAAGAGAACACACTGTCCCCCTTTCCTTGCAACTTCCTTCCACTTTGTCTCGCAGGGAAGTCCTTGCGCTACAGCAAGTTACGCCATGTTCAGGAGGTTCGCTGCGTGCTATTGGTTCCATAGCGGCGGGTCTTCAGACCCGTACCCTTGTGTTGGCCGGCAGCTACGATCACCCCTTATTCAAATGGATCGACCCATCCCCCGTCCGAATCGTCAGCGTTTGCCCGCCACCATTCAACTTCCCGGTAATCTTCGACGAACTGAACGACCCTTCCACCGTCACGGGCAGTCCCAAACTGATCCGCCCATCATTCGTGCTGGCATCGATGTTCGCCTGCATGTCACCAGGAATCGCCAGGTCCACGCTTCCGTCACCGGTATAGATATTCCACGGCGCTCCCATTTTGGAACCCGCGCCAGCCCGCGCTGTCACGCTCCCGTCTCCTGTCTTAATCCGGAGACTGTCAAACCGCCCCTCGACACTCACGTGCCCATCGCCCGTCGTTGCGTCCACAGACCCATCCAGGCCACGTGCCTCAATGTGCCCGTCGCCGGTATGGAAGCGAATGCTGCCTTTCGCACCTTGCACCGTGATGCTGCCATCCCCCGTGCTCACATCCACGTTGCCGTTCAGAGAGTCTGCTTCGACCGACCCGTCGCCCGTGTGCGCATACAAATCGGCGTCCTTCGGCATATGCACTTCCACCCGCAAACTCGTGTGATTCACGCCCCAGTGGAATCCCCAGGATCCGATCGTTTTGGCCGCCACTTCCACGGTGTCACCGTTCTGCTGCGTGCTCACCCGCAAATTCTGGTCCAGCTTGTACCCGCTATACACCACGCGGATCTCCACTTGCTTAATGTCTCCCGTCGACACACGGACCGTGCCGTCGTCCGTTTCCACGCGCACCTTCACGTGCCCACTGACCGGGTACGTCTTCGTCACTTCTTCCGCGCGACCCATTGAGGCGCCCGCCAGCACTACCGCGGCAGCAACCACCATCGCCGCCCCCATCTTCGTCCCGGGCAGGGAACCATGCGCTCTTATCCTCATCGCCTTCTCCTCGCTACCTATCTCCGTCCTATTACCATTAACGCATCCCACACCCAAAATGTTCCCCTTGCTGTGCGGCGATTTCGTCGCGGCTTTTTGCGGTTCAAACGGACCCGACCAGACCTACTTCCTTGCCGCCTTTTTCCTCTCGCCCGGCTTGCCCGCAGCTTCGAAGGGCTTCGCCCGCAGCGCTCCCAAAAACTCCTTCACCGGCAGCGTATTGATCACATCTTCCTTCTCCAGCCACCCTCGCCGGGCCATGGTCACCCCATAGCGGATAAACGACAAATTCCCCGTAGTGTGCGAATCCGTCGAAATCACCACCTTCACACGCCTCTCCTTGCACATCCGCAGATACACATCCTTCAAATCCAGCCGGTCCGGATACGAATTGCATTCCATCGCCACGCCATGTTTCGCGCACGCGTCCAGCACCTTCTCCATGTCGTAATCGAACGCATCCCTTCGCAGCAGCAACCGCCCCGTCGGGTGCGCAATGATCTGCGTGTACGGATTCTCGATCGCCGCCAGCATCCGTTCCGTCATCTCCTCCGGGTCCAGGTTGAAATACGAATGGATCGAGCAAACCACCACATCCAGTTGCGCCAGAATCTCTTCCGGATAATCCAGTGACCCATCTTTCAAAATGTCCACTTCCGATCCCACGAATACGCGGATTCCCAGTCCCTTGGCGTCCGCCGCCCGCAGCGCCTTTGCGTGCGCCTCCATGCGCTTCTCGTTCAGCCCATTGGCCACCGTCACCGCTTTCGAATGGTCCGTAATCGCAATGTACTCGTGCCCCAGCTTCCGCGCCGCCTCCGCCATCTCCTCGATGGTGTTCTTTCCGTCGCTTGCCGTCGTGTGCATCTGCAAGTCGCCCTTCATATCCTTCAGTTCCACGAGCTTCGGCAACTTGTGTTTTTCCGCCGCCTCAATTTCCCCCGTGTTCTCGCGCAATTCCGGCGGAATAAAATCCAGCTTCAGCTTCTTGTAAATCTCCTCCTCCGTCCGCCCCGCCACTCTCCTTCCCGCCTTTGCTCCCTTGTCGTCATTCTTCTCTTCCTTCTTCAATGTAGCGCTGGCTTTTATACCAGCGCCCTCTTCTTCTTCCTTCAAGATCGCCAACTCATACTCATTCAGCGTGTATCCCATTTCGTTGGCGCGCCCGCGCAACACCACGTTGTGTTCCTTCGATCCCGTGAAATACAGCAACGCCGCGCCGAAATTTTCCTTTTCCAGCAGCCGCACATCCACCTGCAATCCATTCTCGAGCGTGAAGCTCACCTTGTTTTCGCCGTGCGCCAGCGTCTGGTCGATCCCCTTGAAGTTCAAAATGTGTTCCGCCGCTGCATCTACATTCTTTTGCTTGGTGTGGCCTTCCGCCATGGTGACCAGCAGGTCCAGGTCGCCCACCGTCTCTTTCCCCCGCCGCAACGATCCCGCCGGAGTCACGCTCTCCACCGCTTTCCCAAACGCTTTGATGTGTTCCCCGATCGCGGCCGCCGCCGATTCGGCCACATCAATGTGGAATCTTCCCGTCGACTTCTTGAACACCTCGACCGCTTTCAAAATGTTCAGCTCGCTCTTTTCTCCAAACCCCGCCAGGTCCCGCAGCTTTCCTTCCTTGGCAACCTTCTCGACGTCCGCCACCGTGCTGGCTTTGAACGTCTTGAACAGGAACGCTACTTTCTTCGGTCCCAGCGACTGCAGCTTCAGCAGATCCAGAATCGTCTCCGGATATTTCTTCAGCAGTTTTTTCCGCAGCGCATAATCGCCGGTCTTGACGATCTCCGTGATGTGCTCCACCATCCCTTGCCCGATTCCGGGCAGTTCCAGCAGCTTCTCCGGCGTCTCTGTCATCTTCGCCACCGGCTGCGGCAGGCTCTCGATCAACTCGGCCGCCTTCTCGTAACTCCGGTAGCGCCCGATGATCGCCCCATCGATCTCCAGCAACTGTGCGGTCTCCCGCAGGATCCGCGCGATTTGCTTGTTGTCCATAGCCCGGAATTATACCCTTTGTGGCACAGCCATTCTTGGCTATCATCCCTCGCCCCAAAAACAAAACCGGCGAAGAGCCTGCACTCTCCGCCGGTCCATGATGTCAACTCGTTCTGAACGTTTCAGGCCGGTTTGGTCACATTCGCCGCTTGGGGGCCTTTCGGTCCTTGCACGATCTCGAACTCGACCGGGTCTCCTTCCTGCAACGTTCGGTAGCCATCCCCGAGTATCGCTGAATAATGTACGAACACATCGGGCCCGTCTTCCCTCCCGATGAATCCATATCCCTTCGAATTATTGAACCATTTCACAGTTCCTTGCACTTCGTGTCTCCTTGGTGACAAGTGTTTCTTACTCTTGGGGGCGGAAATGCTAACCAAGCGCCGCCATGAGCACGAATTGCGCGGAGTGTATTTCAAAACTCTTTTTCGAGTCAATACTTTGCTGCTATAAAAGAAACCTATTGTGCATTTTTATACAAAAAATCGTTTTAAACCTCCCGTCGCATCCTTACTTCAGAAAAGTAAGGTAGTATAGAATCCCCGCGATGGACTTGCCGTCCCTCAGCTTGCCGCTTTTCATCATCTGTTTCAGCTCCCTCACCGTATAGGAATGGGAAATTATTTTCTCATCCTCCTCCGGCGTTGCCTCTCCTTCGGTTAACCCCTCTGCCAACAGGATGTGCATCCGCTCTTCCAGGAACCCCGGCGTCGGCCATATGTCCAGAAATTCAGTAAATCGTTGTGCCGTATAGCCGGTCTCCTCCTTCAACTCCCGCGCCGCTGCCTCTTTCACCGTCTCGCCCTCGTCGATTCGCCCTGCCACCAATTCCCACAAATACCGCCGCGTCGCGTGCCGGTACTGCTCGATCATCAGGATTCGTCCGTCCTTCAACACCGGCAGGACCACCACCGACCCGGGATGGGTGATCACCAAGCGTGTCGCCTTCACCCCGTTTGGTTCTTCCACCTCGTCTGCCCGCACCCCAAACACCTTCCCCTCATAAATCATCTCGCTCTTCAAAATCTTCGCTGTCTTCCTCGCCATGATTGGCTCCTGTAGCGCCGTGGCTTTATCCCGACACACCGGGTTTCGTCGCTAACCTTGCGCCGTACACATTACACTTTTCAGCTTGCACGCCCTTGCCTCTCCCACCCTTTCACCTTTAAACCCTTTCACACTCTTCTTCGCCCAAGCTATACTCTCCCTGTTTCCACCTCCATGCCCATCAACACCATCATCGTCGACGACGAAAAGCCCGCCCGCGACGAACTCGTTTTCCTCCTCAAAGCCTTCCCGGAAATCAATCTTCTCGCCCAGGGCAAAAACGGTCTCGACGCCGTCAATCTCATCAAGGAGCACAATCCCGACCTGGTTTTCCTCGATGTCCAGATGCCCGGCCTCGACGGCTTCGGCGTCCTCCAGAAACTCGTCGAGCGCCATCTCAAAGTTCCTCACGTCGTTTTCGCCACCGCTTTCGATCACTACGCGGTGCAGGCGTTCGACGTCAACGCCGTCGACTATGTTTTAAAACCCTTCGACAAAGCCCGCATCAACAAAGCCATTCAACGCGTCAAACGCGAAATCGAAGCGCAGTCCAATCCCACCGACCGCCTCGAGCAACTGGTCTCCCAGCTCGCCGCTCCCAAGCCCGCTTCTTCCCAACCCTCTAAGGTTCTCATCCGTTCCCAGCAGCGCATGCTCCTCGTCGATTCCGCCGATTTGATCTTCGCTTCCATTGAAGGTGGGCTCATCTCCGTCACGGCCAAAGACGTCGAAGGCACTTCCAACTACCGTACCCTCGACGAACTGCTCGCCGCTCTCGACTCGGAATCCTTCTGGCGCCCTCACCGCTCGTATCTTGTCAACATCCACCACATCAAGGAAGTGGTTCCCTGGTTCAAGTCCAGCTTTATGCTAAAAATGAACGACAAGAAAAACTCCGAAATTCCGGTAAGCCGGCAGCAAACCAAACGCCTCCGCGAACTCTTCAACCTGTAGGTGGCCGGTTGCCTCACGCGAGGTTTGTTAGGGTGGGTCTTGAGTTGATTTTTGGATTCATCTCCAGTTCAACCAATACGTCTGCGTAGGCTTGACCTTGACTATTTCACTTTTTGATTTTTCCACCCTCTTCCTTTGTGCCCTCCGCGCCTTCGTGGCCAATCCCTCTTCCCCCCGTGCTAAACTCATTTTCTCCCATGGACTTCTCGCTCTCCGACCACCATCTCCTCATCCGTGACACCGTGCGCGACTTCATGCACACCGAAGTCCGTCCCCACGTCAAAGACTGGGAACGCACTGACCACTTTCCCCTCGGCGCAATTCAGAAACTCGGTGCCCTCGGCTGCTGCGGCATGCTTCTCCCCGAAGAATGGGGCGGTCCCGGCCTCGACGCGCTCTCCTACGTGCTCATGCTCGAAGAAGTGGCCAAGGTTCACGCCGCCATGGCCACCGCCATCTCCGTCACCAACTCTGCTGTGCAAACGCCTCTCCTCGCCTACGCCACGCCGGAACAAAAATCTCGCTACCTCCGCCGCCTCGCCACCGGCGAAATCCTCGGCGCTTTCTGCCTCACCGAACCCGCCGCCGGTTCCGACGCCGCCGGCATCAAGTCTCTTGCAGTGCGGTCCGGGGAGCAGTACACCCTCAACGGCACCAAGACCTGGGTCACCAACGGCTCCGCCGCCGGCCTCTTCATCGTCTTCGCCAAAACCGATCCCACCGCAGCCGGGAAGGGAATCACCGCCTTCCTCCTCGAACCTAACACCCCTGGCCTGAAAATTGGTCGCCACGAAGACAAAATGGGCCAGCGTTCCTCGCCTTCCGTCGAACTCATTCTCGACAATTGCATTGTCCCCGCCTCCGCGCGCCTCGGCGAAGAAGGCCAGGGCCTCAAAATCGCTCTCTCGGCCCTCGAGAATGGCCGCATCGGCATCGCCGCTCTAGCCGTCGGCCTCGCCCAAGGAGCCCTCGAGGAGTCCGTCAAATACGCTCGCGCCCGCCGCGCCTTCGGCAAATCCATCGGCGAATTCCAGGCCATACAGTGGATGCTCGCCGATATGCACACCGAACTCGAAGCCGCCCGCGCCCTGGTGTATCAAGCAGCACATCTCAAGGATTCCGGCGGCAAGATGGGCTCCGCCGGGTCGCGCGCCAAACTCTACGCCACCGAAATGGCCAATCGCGTCGTCTACAAAGCCGTGCAAATCCACGGCTCCCTCGGCTACTCGCGCGAATCCGAAGTCGAACGCATGTACCGTGACGCCCGTGTCCTTACCATCTACGAAGGCACCTCTGAAATCCAGCGCACCATCATCGCCCGCGACCTGCTAGCCAAATTCTAATTCCACGTGTAGCGGCGGGTCTTCAGACCGGTGCTTTGCCTCGTTACGCCTCCTCACAAAAATGCTTGCGGCACCGCCGCAAGTGGTGGGAGGAGTTTGGCCACGGAGGCACGGAGGGCACAGAGAAGGCGAGGGAGGAGAGATTCACAGAAGAGGTCGCTGCCTCTGATCGGAAGAGCCACCCTAACAAGCCTAGGGCGGCGCGCCCTCTGGCCGATATCTGATTGCTGATATCTGATATCCTTCCTATTTCACGCACCACGATCCTAATCACCGAGGCCATGACTTCTTGTCCACCACTCCCACAAAACGCGTCCTCTCCGGCATGCGCCCCACCGGCCGCCTGCACATCGGCCACTATTTCGGCGCGCTGCAGAACTGGGTCCGTCTGCAATGCAATCCCGATTACCAATGCTTCTACTTCGTCGCCGACTGGCACGCACTCACCTCCGACTACGCCGACACCTCCGCCATCGCCGAAAATTCTCTGCAAATCACCATCGACTTCCTGGCCTCCGGCCTCGACCCGCAAAAATCCGTCATCTTCCTGCAGTCCGCCGTCCCCGAACACGCCGAACTCCACCTGCTTCTCTCCATGGTCACGCCGCTCGGCTGGCTCGAGCGCATCCCCACCTACAAGGAAGCCCTCGACAACATCACCAACAAGGACCTGCACACCTACGGCTTCCTCGGCTACCCAACCCTCCAAACCGCCGACATTGTCATGTATTCAGATCCGGGCAAGGGTTTATTCGTCCCCGTAGGCGAAGACCAGGTCTCCCACGTGGAGTTCTCCCGCGAAATCGTCCGCCGCTTCAATCTCTACTATGGCTTCGGCATTGATCCCGCGCTCTACGACAAGGAAAATCGCAAGAACGCTCGTGGCGCGCTTCTCAAAGCCCTGGGCATTACCTCCAACGAACCACTCCTTCCCGAATCCGCGGAAATCACGCCCGAGCAGATCGCTGTCGCTACTGGTTTCCTCCGCCAGCGCATCCTTGATATCGGTGTGGCCAACTTCTTCGAAAAGGTCCCGCAAAACCTCCACAAATTCTTCGCGTTCTCCAGTGTCCTGGAAGAACCCGCCGCCCTTCTCACGCAAACTCCACGTATCCCCGGTCTCGATGGCCGCAAAATGTCCAAGTCCTACGGCAACGCCATCACGCTCTCCGTATCCGACGCCGACATTCGCTCCAAGACCAAAGTCATGGTCACTGACCCGGCCCGCAAACGCCGCACCGATCCCGGCAATCCCGACGTCTGTCCCGTCTTCGACTGGCACAAACTCTTCTCCACTCCCGAACGCGACCCCGGCCGCCTCGATTGGGTTCGTCAGGGCTGCACCACGGCCGGCATCGGCTGCATCGAGTGCAAATCCGCCATGGCCGACAACCTGATCCAGTGGATCGCGCCAGTCCGCGAACGCCGCCTAAGCTACGAGCAGAACCCGAAGCGCGTTCTGGAAATCCTCGATGAAGGCAGCGCCAAAGCGCGCGAGTCTGCGCAGCAGACCATGCAGCGCGTCCGCGACTCCATCTTCCACTGGCCCTCCAAGCGCTCCTCTCTGTAGCCACACCCCTCTTGTTTCTTTGCGGACCCTTGTTTTTTCCCGGTCGCTCATCCTAACAAAAGTGCTTGAGAGTGCCCCCACCCTAGGTTTATTAGGGTCGGTTCTTACGATCCAACGTCGCCGCCGCTCTTCTCTTCCGCCTTTACTCTTCCACTCTTCCACTTTTCCACCGTCCCGCTTCTTTCCTCTTCCGCCTGTTAACTGTAAACTTTTAACTGCACATGGCCTCTCCCTACCGCATCAACATCCCGCTCTACGAAGGCCCCCTCGACCTCCTGCTCGACGTTATCAAGAAGCAGGAAATGTCCATCCACGACATCCAGATCGCCAAAATCACCTCGCAATACCTCGACTACCTCCACCAGCTCGAAGTCCAGAACGTCGACGTCTCCGCGGAATTTATTTACATGGCCGCCACACTCATCTACATCAAGTCCAAAATGCTGCTCCCGCCTGACCCGCTCGCCTCTGCCGAAGAGCAGGCCGCCGACCCCCGCGAGGAACTCGTCCAGCGCCTACTTGAGCACGAAAAATTCAAGAATGCCGCGCAGCTCCTCTACCAGAAGCAGCAGATCGAAGAAAACGTCTGGTCCAAGCCCGACAAATCCCTCTACCACGACGAAGGCACGGAAGGCGAACTGGTCGTCTCGCTCGTCGATCTCGTTCGCGTCTTCCAGCAGGTCCTCGAGCGCAAAAAAGAAGTCACCCGCATCGAGCTGCAGCACGAATCCTTCACTGTCGCCCAGATGATCGCCCAGCTTCGCGGCCAAATCCTCTCCAGCGACACCAATTCCGTAAGCCTCGTCCAATTCTTCGAAGCTTGCCCCTCCCGTCACGCCATGATCGTTGCGTTCTTAGCCGTCCTGGAAATGGTCAAGCTCCAAGCTGTAGCCCTGGCCCAGGAAAAACAATTCGGCGAAATCATCGTAAAAAAAGCCAAAGCCTTCGACATCGCCTTCGACGACACCGGCACCCTCCGCATCGACGCCGAATACCAATAGCAGTAACATAAACTCCAGTCTCGCCCCGGAGGTTCAAATGACTTTCGCAACCGAGCGGCTGCTCACGAACGCATTTTTGGTTGCCCTCTTGGTTTTGGCCCTTTGGTTTCGCATTAGTGGTGCTGATGGCTATCACTTTTGGTCAGTCGTCATCCTAATGCTCTGCGTACTGGTTTTTGGCATGGTTCGATCCAAAGTGCGCCGCGGACCGCAGGCGAAGAACCCGGTTTAGTCGCTTCTCTCCCGTGCCGTCAGAAGACCACGGCCCCGTCGATGTGGCTCAACGGCTCTCGGTGCAGGTTTTGCACCCTTACACCCGCTTTTCACTCGTCACCAGCCACTCGCCACTCGCCACTGCCTCTCCCTCTTCCCACTGTGGACTGTTGACTGTAAACTGTTCACTGTTCTTATGACCGACCTCGAACTCAAAGCCGCTCTCGAAGCCATCATCTACGCTGCCGACGAGCCCGCTACCCTCGATCAGCTCGCCGCCGCTCTCGGCGAAGACAATCTCCCCGTTAGAGCCGCTCTCGAGCAGCTCATCGCCGCCTGCGCTTCTGACGAACGCGGTATCGAAATCCGCGCCGTCGCCGGCGGCTATAAGATGTACACCAAGCCGCAGCATCACGACGTCGTGCGCCGCTTTATCAAGTCCCTCCGCCCACCGCTGCGCCTCTCCATGCCCGCACTCGAAACCCTGGCGGTCATCGCTTACAAGCAGCCCGTCACTGCCCCCGAAATTTCCGAAATTCGCGGCGTCAACACTTCCGGCGTCATCTCCACACTCCTCGACAAAAAACTCATTACCACCGCCGGTCGCAAGGAAGTGATCGGCCGCCCCATACTCTACAAAACTTCCAAAGAATTTCTCATGCGCTTCGGTCTGAGCGATCTCGACGAACTTCCCAGCCTCAAGGAATTCGAAGCTCTCGCCCGCGAAGCCTTGGGCACCGACGACGTCACTCCCTCCGACCTCACCGAAGACCAGGTCTCCGAGCTTCATCCCGAAACCGACGTCGCCAACGCCGACGTCCACTATTCTTCAGAGGGTGCGCCAGGGGCCGATTCTGCACCTGGGGATTCCTCCGCCCTTCACAAATCCATCCACCAAGTCGAACAGGAACTCTCCGCCGCCGAAGCCGAACGCGAGCACGAAGCTCTCGCCACTTCCGAAGGCATGCCCTCCGGCCAGCTCGACGAAGACCCACCAGCCCCCAACGCCAAGTCCACCTCCGCCGACTGATTTTCCTAGGAGCGCCAGTCGCCTGGCTGGCGACGATGTCGCGCCTCTACCCGTAGAGTCTCAGGGCTCACCATGAGTTTCGAAGGGCGCCCCACCCTGGGTTCATCAGGCCGGGTCTTGGGTTTCTGTTCCATCTTCTATTTTCCATTTTCGAATTTCGTTCTTCTCCACTCCACACTTTCTTCTCGTTCGGGCTCCCTGTCTTTCTGTTATCCTTATCCATCCCTTCATGCTCGAACGCCTGCAAAAAATTATTGCCCGCGCCGGCATCTCTTCCCGCCGTCACGCCGAACAACTCATCCTCTCTGGCCAGGTCCGCGTCAACGGCAAAATCGTCACCGAACTTGGCACCAAGGCCGATCCCGGCAAAGACAAGATCGAGGCCGCCGGCCGCGCTATCGAATCCGACGAGCGCCACGTCTATCTCCTCCTCCACAAGCCGCCCGAAGTCGTCTCCACGCTCGCCGATCCTGAAGGACGCAAAACCCTTCGCAATCTTCTTCGTGGTTTTCCGCAGCGCGTCTATCCCGTGGGCAATCTCGAATACGCTTCCGCCGGTCTCGTCTTCATGACCAACGACGGCGACCTCGCCGCGCAACTGCTCAAAAACTGGAATCATCTCGAGCAGGCCTACCATCTCAAAATCAAAGGTATGCTGACGCTCGCCGATATCGAACGGCTCAACAAGCAAACCGGCGTCACAATGAAAGTGGTTCGCCAGCCAGATTCCATGCGCGGCAACGCCGCCAACTACTGGTACGAAGTCCGTATGTTCGGCCCCAAGCTTGAACTCCTTCGCCGCACTCTCTTCCGGGAAAATCACCCCGTCGAGAAAGTACATCGCATCGGCCTCGGCCCTCTCTCTGTAGAACACATCCCCCGCGGCCGCTACCGCCTGCTCGAACCCAAAGAAGTCGAGTCCCTTACCCCAAAACCCCCGAAGCGCAGGTCCCGCTGATGGGAGCGCAGGCCGCCTGACCGGCTCTTGGGGTGCCCCTTGATGGGGTTTTCTTCTAATTTCAAATCTCTAATTTCCATTTTCGAATTTCTTACACAATGTTTCTGTTAATGTAGAACCCGCCGCTAAAACTCATGGCCGACCGCCTCCAGAAAATCCTTGCCGCCGCCGGTATCGCCTCCCGCCGCAAGGCCGAAGAAATCATTCTCGCCGGGCGCGTCACCCTCAACGGCAAAATCGTCACCGGGCTGGGCACCAAAGCCGACCCCGCCACCGACAGCATCACCGTCGATGGCAAACCTCTCCGGCACCCCCAAAAATTCGTGTATTTTCTTTTGAACAAGCCGAAAGGCTATGTCACCACCACCAGCGATCCCGAAGGCCGCCCCACCGTCATGCAGCTTCTCGGCCATCGCCCCGAGCGCGTCTATCCGGTCGGCCGCCTTGACTACGCCAGCGAAGGCTTGCTCCTCCTCACCAACGATGGCGCCCTCGCGCAAAAACTCACCAAGGCCGGCTCCCACGTCCCCAAAACCTATCACGTCAAAATCAGCGGTAAGCCCAACGAGCAAGCCATCCAGGAACTCCGCAACGGCGTCATCATCACTCTTGACGACAACCGCCGCGTCAAACTCTCCCCCACCAAAATCAATCTCCTTCAGGACGTTGAAAATCCCTGGTACGAAGTCTCCCTCATCGAAGGCCGCAATCGCCAGATCCGGCGCATGTTCCTCGCCGTCGGCTTCCTCGTTGAAAAAATCAAGCGCGTCCAGCTCGGACCCCTCACCCTCGACGTTCCTCCCGGCAAATTCCGCTCCCTCACCGAAAGGGAAGTCCACCGCCTCAAGAATCTCGCCGCTCCTGCCGGCCTCTGATCCTGCATCAAAACCCCATCATTCAGAGCGCAGCGAGGAATCTCTCTTCGATCTCAGCGCCTTGCCTCTCAAACGAAAATTCCTGTTATCCCGGCGGACCGACGACGCCTTTCGTCGATTCCCACTTTTCTTTTACTCTTCCACCCCACCCTCTCGATTTTTCCTTATCGCAGGCATAAACTATTCTCATGACCCACACTCTGGAAGAACTCATCCCCCCGTACATTCAGGGCCTCCCGGCCTACGTTCCCGGCAAGCCGGTCGAAGAAGTCGAACAAGATCTCAAGATCCACGCCGTCAAACTCGCTTCCAACGAAAATCCTCTCGGCCCTTCTCCCAAAGCCATGGAAGCCGCTCGCCGCGCGCTCGGGGAAGCCAACTGGTATCCCGATGGCGGCAGCAAGCGTCTCCGCGAAGTCCTCGCCGCCCGCAATAATGTCCGCTTCGAAGAAGTTTTCGTAGGCCTCGGCTCCTCCGAAATCATCGATCTGGCCTCCCGCGTTCTCCTTCGCCCCGGCCTCCATGGCATCACCAGCGAAGGCTCCTTCGCCCTTTTCGCCATCGCCATTCGCGCTTCCGGCGGCAGCCTTACGCAAACGCCGATGCGCAATTACACCTTCGATCTCGACGCCATCGCCGCCGCCGTTACTCCCGAAACCCGCGTCATCTATATCGCCAATCCCAACAATCCCACCGGCACCGCGTTCGGCCACGACGAATTCGCCGCCTTCCTGCACAAGGTTCCCGGCGACGTCCTGGTTGTCCTCGACGAGGCCTACCACGAATACGCCGAGCGCCACGACCTCCCCCGCTCTCGCGAACTCTTCCGCCAGTACAACAACATCCTCACTCTCCGCACGTTCTCCAAAGTTTACGGTCTCGCCGGCCTTCGCATCGGCTACTCCATCGGCCATCCCACTCTCACCGCCGAAATGAACAAGCTCCGCACTCCTTTCAATGTCACCAGCGTCGGCCAGGCCGCCGCTCTGGCTGCTCTCGACGATACCGAACACGTCCGCCGCTCCGTCGACATGAATCGCGCAGAACGCCGCCGCCTCTTCCTCGAACTCACCAAGCTCCATCTCTCACCCGTTCCCAGCGAAACCAATTTCCTGTTCCTGCCCATCGGCCCGCCCGCCAAAGCTCTTTGCGACGAGCTTCTCCAGGAAGGCGTAATCGTCCGCCCCATGGGCTGGATGGGATTCCCCGAGGCCATCCGCATCAGCGTTGGCAACCCCGCCGAAAACACCAAGCTTCTCTCCGCCCTCTCCTACGTCCTACCGCGCCTAAAGCAAAATTCTGTGCTCAGCCCCCACTAACCCGCATCAAAATTCCGTCATTCCGAGCGAAGCGAGGAATTTCTCTTCTCTCTCGCCACTTGCCACTTTTTCCGTTACTCTTTTCTCCTCCCCATTCATCTAACTCTCATGCTCCTTCATCTCCCGCCCAACTTTCCTGCCTCCCCCGACCCCATCCGCGATCTCCTCCGCTCCTCCAAGACCATCGCCGTCGTCGGCCTCTCTTCCAGCCCGCGCCGCCCTTCCTACGAGGTCGGGTCCTACCTCCAGCGCGCCGGCTATCGCATCGTACCCGTCAATCCCAACGAATCGGAAGTCTTCGGCGAAAAATCCTACGCCCGCCTCGAAGACATTCCATTCCCCATCGACATCGTCGACGTTTTCCGCCGCTCCGAAGACGTCCCCCCCGTAGCCGATTCCGCCATCGCCATCCGCGCCAAAGCTATCTGGCTCCAGCAGGGAATCATCAACGCCGAAGCCGCCGCCAAAGCCCACGCCGCAGGCCTCCTGGTCGTCCAGGACGCCTGCCTCTTCGTCGAACACAAACTCCGTAGGTTGGACCTGGGAAAATAGAAGTTACAGAACGCCGCGGGTTGCGGACGTACTTTGACTCCTGATATCCGATATCCCGGAAGTCTCCGCGCTCTCCGTGTCTCCGTGGCAACTCTTACCGATTACCTCTTCTTCAAAACCCAAACACTTGCAAATTCCTCTTGCCCGGCAGCACCACCGCCAGAAATCTCCCGTCCGGCGAGATGGCGTATTCCCGGATTGTCAGTCCATGCAACAGCGGCCGAGGCTCCGGCTCCAGCAATAACGGCTGCTGGCCTCGCGGATGCGGCGCCAATTCCGGCACGTCAAAGATCACCAGGTCCGCCGACTTCTTCTCAATCGTCCGCTTCAAATAAATCTTCGTCTCGTCCGCCGACCACTTTAGCACCCCCAACCCGACCCGCATCCGTGCCACTTTGTTGGGCTCTTCCAGGCTCCGTACCTCCAGCACCTCGTTATCCAGAAAATACGCCGCCAGCCTTCCCGTCGGCGAGATTGACAGCCCGCCCGCTCCTACGAACGAATCCAGCGTTGCAAGTTCCTTGTCGTCCTGCGCCAGTAGTTCCAACTTCTGCATCCGCGGCGGACCGTCCATGTTCCGGTCGCGCTCCACCGCAATCGCCGCATTGCTCCCGGGAATGCGCTCCGCGTCAATAAACGTCCGCCCTTCGAACGCTTTCGTTGGCGGTCCCCCCGACATGTACAGATACTGCATCGAGAACAGTTGCCGCGGCGCGATTTCCTCCACCAGGTACACCAGCGATCCGCTGTCCCGCAGCCACATGGGACTCTCCGCGTTCGTCACCAGCGCGTCCGGCCCCTTGGGATGCAGTTCTTTCCCGTTGTCGTCCAGCAGCAGCAACGCCCGCGCATCCTCGCGGCTGTCGTCCTCCGGGTCCACCGTCGACGTGTACAGCTGAATCGCTACAATGTGCCCGTTGGGCGACCATGTGAACGACTCCACCTGGTAGGTGAACGGCTTATCGCCATGCGTGAATTTCTGCCCCTCCAGCAGCCGCTTCCGCTTCCCGTTCGTTTCCAGCAGCCAGATGTCGTCCCGCTGCAGTTCGTACTTTTTCGACGCCTTGAACATCCGCCGCACCGAAAAAATGATGCGTCCATCCGGCGCGTACGCGAACGCGGTCACCTCCTCATCCACGTTCAGCACCGCCTTGTCCATGTTCTGCGCGCGCGCCCCGCCGCAGCACAGCAGGGAACTTACCGCCAGCATCGCCACCATCAGGCCGAAAAGTTTCATCCCCAGGCTCTCTTACCTTTCATCTGATACTTTTCACTTTCTACCCCTCGGCTTGCCCCCGTCCTGTGCCCCAAAAGCCGAGTATTGTCATCCCGAGGTGCGGGTGCCCCACCCCTGATTTGTAAGGGCGGTCTTGGGTTACGGGTTTGGATGTGGGCCAGTGTACTCCGCACAGCACACCTTCCCCGTCGGCACAAACTCCATCAATTCCACACGCGTCGCATCCGGATCGTACGCATCAATCGAATTCTTCCCGTCTCTTCCAACTTCTGGCCCGTCGAACTCCTTCAATCCGTGCGCGCGCAAATACCTCGCCGCAGCGTCCGCGCTTGCCACTCCCAGGGAAAAGTGATTCTGCACACCCAGTTCCTTGTGATCCGCGTTCG
>Ga0335077_10000780_pt1 | contig 36282 bp, 33 predicted proteins | sample Lox_Sample_31_FD_207151 | JGI IMG/M metagenome (GOLD analysis project Ga0335077, IMG submission 207151) | Soil microbial communities from Loxahatchee National Wildlife Refuge, Florida, United States - Lox_Sample_3.1 | ecosystem: Environmental > Terrestrial > Soil > Wetlands | place: USA... | reverse complement strand
AATGCCGCCCCCGAGATCGCCGCCGCGCAGCTCAACCTGCGCGGCATCATGCGCCTGGCGCAGGGCGACATCGCGCAGGCCATCCCCGCGTTCGAGCGCGCGCGCTCGGAGCGCGAGTCCGCGCCCGTCGTGTTCAACCTGTCGCAGGCGTACGGGCGCGCGCTGCGCATCAGCGACCAGCAGCCCACCTTCGAGGCCGCGCGCACGCTCGATTCCGACCTCGTCAGCCGCTACATGAGCAACGAGGGCGCGAACGTCCACCGCTACTTGATCGAGTCGTCGCTGCCGCTCGCGCTCTACGTCGCGCGCGCTCTCGCGGAGAGCGAGGACTCGCGCGCGCTCGCGACCGAGCTGCGCGAGCGCCTGCTCGGCACGTTCCAGCGCGACCGCGTCTGGCTGCTGCTGCCCGCGGCGGGGCTCCTCGCGTTCGTGCTGCGCCGCTCGAGCGTGGCGCGCTGCAGCCGCTGCGACCGCCCGATCTGCGCGCGCTGCTCGCGCGAAGCGCTGTCCGCGGGCACGTGCGGGCGCTGCGTTCGCCTGTTCATCAAACGCGAGCACACGGACCCGCGGCTGCGGAAGCTCGAGCTCGACCGCGACAAGAGCCGCCAGCGCCGCGCCGTGCTGGCGCAGGCGCTGGCCGCGCTCGTTGCGCCCGGCTCGGTCGACCTCGTCGACGGGCGCTACGCGCGCGGCAGCGCGCGGCTGTTCGCGGTCGGCGCGGGCGCCGCCGCGCTCTTCGCGCCCGCCGTGCTGCCCGTGCCGTGGGATCTCGGCACGCTCGGCTTCGCGCTGCCCGTCGGGACGGCGCTCGCGCTCCTCGCGCCCGCGTTCGCGCTCGGGCTCGCGCAGTCGGTGAACCGGCTGTCGCAGCTCCGGAGACGCGAATGAGTCTCTCGGGCGTCCTCGCCGACTTCCCCGTCGCCGACGTGTTCCAGCTGATCGCGCAGCAGCGGAAGACCGGCGTGCTCGAGGTCGAGCGCCGCGCGCGCACGCTGCTCGTGTACTTCCTCGAGGGCCAGGTGCTGTCGGCGCGGCCGTCCGAGACGCGGCCCGACGGCTCGCTCGCGGGCTACCTCTTGCGCGCGGGCGCGCTCGCCGAGCCCGCGCTCGCGGAGGCGCGCAAGCACCAGGAGGAGACGCTCGAGCCGCTCGTGCCGACGCTGCTCAAGCTCGACCTCGTGTCGCGCGCGGACCTCGAGCAGGTCGCGAAGCTCGCCACGGGCGAGACGATCTTCGAGCTGTTTCTGTGGGACGAGGGGCGCTTCGCGTTCCGCGCCGAGAACGTCGTCGCCGGCCCGGTCGACAAGCCGGTGGGCGCCGAGATGGTGCTGCTCGACGCGCTCCGCATGCGCGACGAGTGGGTCACCATCCAGGGCTGGCTGCCCGACCTGTCGGTCGTGGTCGTGCCGAGCGTCGACGTCGAGGCGTTCCGCGCGAAGCGCGCGTCGATCGAGTCGGGCTCGGGCGTCGGCGGCCAGGACCTCGAGCGCCTGTTCACGCTCGCGAACGGGCGGCTCGCGGCGCGGCGCGTGATCGACCTGTCCCGGCTCGGCACGTTCCAGGGCGCGCGCGGGCTGGTCGCGCTGGTGCGCGCCGGAATCCTGCGGCCCGAGACGCGCGAGAGCGAGGAGCCCGAGGAGCGCGGCGAGCGCGCGGCCGACCGGCCGCCCGTGCTGGCGCTGGCGCTGCTCGCGGTGTCGGCCGCGCTCGCGGTTGGCCTCTTCGTCGCGAAGCCGAAGCCGGCGCCGGGCCGGCCGCTGCCGAGCGATCCCGTGGCCGAGCTCCGCGAGAGCGCGGCCACGGAGCGACTGCGCGCCGCGCTCGAGGCGCACCGCTGGGCACAGGGCTCCTATCCCGACTCGCTCGACGCGCTCAGCGACGCGGGCGCGCTCTTGGCAGCGGTTCCGGTCGACCGATACAGTTACGTCCGCTCGCCCGACGGGTACCGTCTGTGGCGAATTCGACCCTAGGGAGGATCGTTGGCTGACGAAGACCCGCTGATTCTCGAGGACAACGCGCTGGCTCAGGTCGTCTACGGACAGAACGACCGGAATCTGCGGAAGCTCGAGCAGCTGGTCGGCGTTCGCATCTCGGCGCGCGGCAACCGCGTGCGCGTCTCGGGGCCGATCCTGGAGTCGAAGCTGGCCAAGCGCGTCCTCCGCGACCTGTACGACCTGGCGAGCGCCGGCGCGCCGGTCGAGGAGTCCGACGTGCGCCAGCTGGTGCACATGGCCGAGGACCCCGAGTCGCACGCCGCGACGGCGCTCGTGTCGGGCGGCGGCGTCGAGGTGGGGCGCCGCAAGCGCATCCTGCCGCGCACCGAGAACCAGCGCGTCTACCTCGAGACCATCCGCGAGAACGCGATGACGTTCGGCATCGGCCCCGCGGGCACGGGCAAGACGTACCTCGCCATGGCCATGGCCGTGCAGTCGCTGCTGCGCCGCGAGGTCGGGCGCATCATCCTCACGCGCCCGGCGGTCGAGGCGGGCGAGAAGCTCGGTTTCCTGCCGGGCACGTTGTACGAGAAGATCGATCCCTACCTGCGCCCGCTCACCGACGCGCTGCACGACATGATGCACGGCGAAGAGGTCGCGCGGCGCATGGAGCGCGGCGTGATCGAGGTCGCGCCGCTCGCGTTCATGCGCGGTCGCACCCTGAACGACGCCTTCATCATTCTCGACGAAGCCCAGAACACCACGTCGGAACAGATGCGCATGTTCCTCACGCGCATGGGCTTCGACTCGAAGTGCGTGATCAACGGCGACGTCACGCAGATGGACATCCCGCGCGGCACGACCTCGGGCCTCGTCGAGGCCAGGAAGGTGCTGGCGGAAGTGCCGGGCATCGCCTTCGTGCAGTTCACGGAGAAGGACGTCGTGCGCCACCCGCTCGTGCAGGAAGTCATCCGCGCGTACGACCGCTACGAAGGCGAGCGCTAGGGAAGACGCGCGTGGCCAAGTCGGAGGGGAAAGTCTGGCGCGGTCTCGGCCGGCCCTCCGGCGCGCCTTCGGACCAGCGCGCGGGCGGCTGGGGCCTGGTCGCCGGCGCGCTCGGCGCGTGCTTGGTGCTGGCGGCGCTGCTCGCGCTGGAGATCCTGCCGGCGCCCGTCGGCGGGCTCGCCGCGGGCATGCCGCAGCCGGGCGACATCGCGGACCACGACGAGAAGGCGCCGTTCGCGCTGAACATCGTCGACCCGCTCGCGACGGAGCGCCTGCGCCGCGAGGCGAGTGACTCCGCGCCGATCGTGTACGACTTCGACGACAAGCGGCCCGCCGCGCTGCGCGACAGCGTGGCGACCGCGTTCGCCGCCGCGCGCGTCGCGCGCTCCGCGCCGCCGCCGCCGCCGCGCGGCGCACCAGCGCCCGCGCCCGACGCCGCGCCGCGCACGCCGAGTTCCGCGTTCAAGGACGGGCTGGGCGCCGACGTGGAAGTGCCCGAGGCGACGCTCGCCTACCTGGAGCGCACGGGCTTCGCGCCCGACGAGGAGCACCTGCTCCTGCAGCTGGTCGAGCCCGTCGCCGCGCGCATGATCGTCGACGACTCGTCCGACTTCGACCGCCAGGCCGACGCGCGCACCGTCGTGGTGCGCGACCTCGGCTCGGGCACCGAGCGGACGCTCAAGCCGGACGCGCACGTGCTCACCGACGAGACGGCGCGCGCGCTCGTCGAGCGCAACGCCGCGGATCTGTCGCTCTCGTCCGCCGCGCGCACCGCGCTCGTGCCGCTCGCGCGCGCGCTCGTCCGCCCGAACCTGTCGTTCAACCTGCGCGCCACCGACGAGCGGCGCAAGGCAGCCGAGGCGAGCGTGAAGGAGGCGACGATCTCGCTGCGCAAGGGCGAGATCATCGTGCGCGACGGCGACCCGATCACCGAGCGCCACGTGCTGATCCTGAACGGCATCCGCGCGCAGCAGAGCGCCTTGTCGCGGCTCGGTGTATTCGTCGGCGTCGCGCTGCTCCTGTTCTCGGTCATGCGCGCGATCTGGCGCTTCGGCCAGGTGAGCCTGCAGCGGTTCCCGCGGCGCAACCGCGACGCCTGGTTCCTGCTGACGGTGCTGGTGGCGACGGCGCTCGGCACGTCGCTCGGGCTCTTCCTCACCGACGCGGCGGCCGAGAGCCCCAGGCTGCAGCCGTTCGTCGACGAGTGGCCCAGCGTGCTGCAGTTCGCGATCCCCGTGGCCGCGGCGACCATGCTCGTGCGCATGGTGCAGAGCGCCGAGACGGCGGCGCTGTTCGCCGCACTCACCTCGCTGATCGCCGGCTTGCAGGTGCGCGGCGACGTCGGCTTCACGTTCTACGTGCTCGCGGGCTCGCTCACGGCGGCCCTCGGCGCGGCGCGCGTCATGCAGCGCGGCGTGCTCATGCGCGCCGGCCTGCGCGTGGGGCTCGTGAACGCCAGCGTGGTGCTCGCGCTGCTGTTGCTCGGCAACCACTTCACCCTCGCGGCGGCGGGAATCGGCGTGTCGCTCGCGATCGCGTGCGGCGCGCTGTGCGGCATCCTGGTGTCGGGCCTCGCGCCCGTGATCGAGTCGGTGTTCTCGTACACGACCGACGTGAAGCTGCTCGAGCTGGCGAACCGCGAGCAGTCGCTCCTGCGCGAGCTCGAGCTGCGCGCGCCGGGCACGTACCACCACAGCATGATGGTCGGCCACCTGGCCGAGAAGGCGGCCGAGGCGATCGGCGCGAACGCGCTGCTCGCGAAGGTCGCGGGCTACTACCACGACATCGGCAAGATGCGCCGCCCGCAGTTCTTCGTGGAGAACGTCGTCAACCAGGGCGAGAACCGGCACGAGAAGCTGTCGCCCTCGATGTCGGCGCGCATCATCCAGGCGCACGTGAAGGACGGCGTCGAGATGGCCGAGGAGCACCACCTGGCGCTGCCGATCCTGCGCGGGATCATGGAGCACCACGGCACGAGCGTGATCCGCTTCTTCTACGAGAAGGCCAAGGAGGTGGCGGACCCCGAGAAGGGCGACCTCGTGGCCGAGCACGACTACCGCTACCCGGGCCCGAAGCCGCAGACGCGCGAGGCCGGCATCCTCATGCTCGCGGACTCGGTCGAGGCGGCGTCGCGCACGCTCGTCGACACGAATCCCGCGCGCGTGCAGCAGCTTGTCCAGCGCATCATCAACAACTACTTTCGCGACGGCCAGCTCGACGAGTGCAATCTGACGCTGCGCGATCTGCACGCGATCGCGCGCAGCTTCATCGACACGCTCTCGGCCATCCGGCACGAGCGGATCGACTATCCCGAGACCACCGATGCGCTCGGCCGGCGCGTCGAGGAAGGCGTCGATGAAGGTGCTGTTGAGCGCGGCGACACGCGGCCCTCGGGTCGACCGGAAGGCGCTCGCGAGAAGCGCGAGGACGATCTTAAGCGTCTTGGGCTCGACTGACGCCGAGCTGTCGGTGCGGCTCGTCGACGACGCCGAGATCGCGCGGCTGGCCGGCCGCTGGGGCCGGCGCCCGCGCGCGACCGACGTGCTCGCGTTCGCGCAGCGCGAGGGCCCGGGCCGCGGCGATCGCGCCTGTCTCGGCGACGTGGTGATCTCGCTCGACACCGCGGCGCGCCAGGCGCAGCGGCGCGGCGTGCCGCTGGCGCGCGAGCTCGAGACCTTGCTCGTGCACGGCTGCCTGCACCTGCACGGCTTGGATCACCTGCGCCCGGGCGACCGCGCGCGCATGCGCGCGCTCGAGCGCCACCTGGCCTGGGAATTGACGCGAGCCTCGTGAACGCGCTCGTGCTCACCGTCGCGTTCGGGGTGCTGTTCGCGCTGTCGTTCCCGTTCCGCGCGGACGACTTCCGCTTCGACGTGGGCGCGGTCGCCGGCTGGCTCGCCTTCGCACCGCTGGCGCTGTTGCTGCGCGGACAGCCGCCGCGCGCGGCGTTCCGGCGCGCGTTCTTCGCGGCGTGGCTCGGCTACGCCGGCGTGATCTGGTGGCTGTACATCGTGATCACGATCTACGGCCGCGCGGCGCCGTACGCGGGCGTCGCGGGTGCGCTCGGCGTGGCCGCGTACTGCGCGCTGTGCGGCGCCGTCGCGGCGGCGCTCGCGGCGTGGCTCGCGCCGCACGCCGGACGCGCCGCGCCACTCTTGTTCCCCGCGGCCTGGATCCTGGCCGAGCGCTCGCGCGCGCTCGTGTCGGTCGCGGGCTTTCCCTGGGCGTTCCTCGGCTACTCCGTGCACGCCGACGCGCCGATGCGCGGGCTCGCGTCGCTTTGCGGTGTATACGGCCTGTCGTTCGCTCTCGCGCTCGCCGGCACGCTGCTCGCCGAGCGCCGCTTCGTGGCGGCGCTCGCGCTCGCCGCCGGCCTGCACGCGGTCGGCTGGCTCGCGCTGCCGGGTCCGCTCGCGCAGCCCGAGGGCGCGAAGCCGCTCCGCGTCGCGATGGTGCAGGGCGACGTCCCCGAGGACGAGAAGTGGGACCCGGCGCTCATGGACCGCCACTTCGAGTCGCAGGTCGCGCTGACGCACGAGGCGCTCGCGCAGCATCCGGACCTCGTGACCTGGCCCGAGTCCGGCTTTCCGGGCGTGATCCTCGCGCCCGAGCAGGATCGCGTCTTCACCGGGCTCGCGGACTGGCAGGAGCGCTACCGGGATCCGCTGCTCGGGCTGGTGCGCGAGAGTGGCGTGCCGCTGGTGCTGGGCGCCGTGGGCGTGACGCAGGTCGCCGGCCGGCGCGTGCCCGACATCGCGAACAGCGTGTTCGTGCTCGCGCCGGGGCCGGACGGGCCCGCCATCGCCGACCGCTACGACAAGACCGTGCTGGTCCCGTTCGGCGAATACGTGCCGCTGCGCGCGCTGTTCGGCTCGCTGCAGGCGGTGGCCACCGGCCTGGCCGACCTCTCCGACCTCACGCCGGGGCCCGGCCCGCGCACGCTGCGCGGGCTCGGCTCCCTCGGCGCTGACCATGCCCTCGCCGGGCTCATTTGTTATGAAGTCGTCTATCCCAGCGTGGTGCGGGCGGTGGCGCGGGACGGCGCGCGCGTCCTCCTCAACCTCACCAACGACGCCTGGTACGGGCGGTCGAGTGCGCCGCATCAGTTTCTGGCGATCGCGCAGCTTCGCTCGGCCGAGCACGGGCTGCCGATGCTGCGCGACGCGAACACGGGGGTCAGCGCCTTGATCGACGCGAGCGGAGCGATCGTGGAAGAGACGCCGATCTTCGAGCGCCGCGTGCTCGTGGCCGAAGTCACGCCGCCGCGCCCGAGCGCGACCTTGTACACGCGCGCGGGCGACTGGCCGCTCTGGCTGGGCGCCGCGTGGCTCCTGGCCGTCGGGGGGAGAGCCGTTGTCGGGCGAGGCCGCCGCTAGGCTGCGCGAGCTGCGCGACGAGTTGCCGAGGCTGCGCGACAGGCTCGCGGAGCTGCGGAGGCACCTTTGACCTCGCCGCCAAACAGGCGCGCCTCGAGGAGCTCGGGCTCGTTGCCTCCGACCCCGAGCTGTGGAACGACCGCGAGCGCGCCGAGCGCACGCTGCGCGAGCAGCGCGAGCTCGAGAAGAGCGTGAGCTTCTTCGGCGAGAGCGAGCGCCTGGCGAGCGACGCCGAAGTGCTGCTCGAGATGGCGAGCGAATCGCCCGACGACGACACGCTGAACGAAGCCGCGTCCGCGCTCGCCCAGCTCGCGGCGCGCCTCGAGGAGGCGGAGCTCGCGCGCATGCTGTCGGGCGAGCACGACGCCCTCGATGCGATCGTGTCCATCAACGCGGGCGCGGGCGGCACCGAGTCACAGGACTGGGCCGAGATGCTGCTCCGCATGTATCTGCGCTGGTGCGAGCGCCATGGCTACGCGGTCGAGATCGTCGACATCCAGCCCGGTGAGGAAGCCGGCATCAAGGGCGTCACGTTCACGGTCAAGGGCCAGTACGCGTACGGGCGCCTGCGCAGCGAGATCGGCATCCACCGGCTCGTGCGCATCTCGCCGTTCGACGCGCAGAAGCGCCGCCACACCAGCTTCGCCTCGGTGTCGATGATCCCCGACATCGGCGACGACATCGAGGTCGATCTCGACGAGAAGGATCTCCGCATCGACACGTACCGCGCGGGCGGCGCCGGCGGGCAGCACGTGAACAAGACCGATTCGGCCGTGCGGCTCACGCACCTGCCGACGGGCATCGTCGTGCAGTGCCAGAACGAGCGCAGCCAGCACAAGAACAAGGCCCAGGCCATGAAGATCCTCCGCGCCAAGCTGTACGAGAAGGCGCGTCTGGAGCACGAGGCCGAGATCGAGCGCGTGGCGGGCGAGAAGAAGAAGATCGACTTCGGCAGCCAGATCCGCTCGTACACGCTGCACCCGTCGCAGCGGGTGAAGGACCACCGCACCGACGTCGAGATCGGCAACGCGAGCGCCGTGCTCGACGGCGATCTCGACGAGCTCATGCGCGCATATCTCTTGTCGGGGGCGAAGTGAGTGGCGACCGAGGCTGAAATACTCGCGGCGCGCCGCAGGGCGGCCGAAGCGCTGCGCGCCGCGGGCGTCGAGCTCTTCCCCGCGCGCGCACCGCGCGACCGCACGGCGATCCCCGAGATCCTCGCGCGCTTCGGCACGGCCGATGCGGCTGCGCTCGAGCGCGCGAACGCGTCGTTCTGCGTCGCGGGGCGAGTCGTGGCCGTGCGCTCGTTCGGCAAGATGGCGTTCGCGACGGTGCAATCGGACGGCGAGCGCCTGCAGCTGTGGCTGCGCAAGGACAAGCTCGACGCCGCCGCCTGGCAGCAGTTCCAGCTCTACGAGGTGGGCGACTTCGCCTGGGCGCGCGGCGTGCTGGTGCGCACGCAGAAGGGCGAGCTCAGCCTCGAAGCGCACGAGCTCGGCTTTCTCGCGAAGTCGCTGCGCCCGTTGCCCGAGAAATGGCACGGCCTCGTGGACGTCGAGGCGCGCTATCGCCAGCGCTATCTGGACGTGCTCACGAACCCCGACTCGCGCCGCGCTTTCCTGATCCGCTCGCGCATGATCAGCGCCATGCGCGAGTATCTCGACACGCGCGGCTTCCTCGAGGTCGAGACGCCGATCCTGCAGCCGATCTACGGCGGCGCCCACGCGCGGCCCTTCACGACGCACCACCACACGTACGACCGCGAGCTCTTCCTGCGCATCTCGTTCGAGCTGTACCTGAAGCGGCTCATCGTGGGCGGCTTCGACCGCGTGTACGAGATCGGCCGCGACTTCCGCAACGAGGGCATCGACCGCAAGCACAACCCCGAGTTCACGATGCTCGAGGTGTATCAGGCGTATGCGGACTACCACGACATGATGGAGCTGGTCGAGGGCATGGTGGCGCTGTGCGCGGAGCGCGCGCTCGGCACGCCGAAGCTCGAGCGCGACGGCGTCCCGATCGACCTGTCGCAGCCGTGGCCGCGCCGCAAGATGGTCGACCTGATCCGCGACGCCAGCGGGATCGACATCTCTCGGGCGTCCGATCTCGAGTCACTCCGCGCAGCCGTGAAGGACTCGGGCGTGCCGAACATCGAGCTCGAGGCCATCCCCACGTGGGCCGGCCTCGTGGACGCGGTGTTCTCCGAAGCGGTCGAGCCGTCGCTCGTGGCGCCCACCTTCGTGGTGGACTACCCGGCCGAGCTCTCGCCGCTCGCGAAGCGCGACCCGGCGAACCCGCGCATGGTGGAGCGCTTCGAGGGCTTCATCGGCGGGATGGAGATCTGCAACGCGTTCAGCGAGCTGAACGACCCCGACGACCAGCGCGTGCGCTTCGCGGAGCAGGCCGAGGCCAGCCGCAAGGGCGACGCCGAGGCGCAGCCGCTCGACGAGGATTTCCTGCGCGCGCTCGAGCACGGCATGCCGCCGACCGGCGGCATGGGGCTCGGCGTCGGCCGCCTCGCGATGATCCTCGCCGGCGCGAGCCACCTGCGGGAAGTGAAGCTCTTCCCGCACCTGCGGCCGCGCGAATGATCCTCGAGTTCCTCTCGCGTGGCCTCGGCTTCGTGTCGGCGAGCCTGGTGGCGCTGATCGCGCTCGCGTTCGGCGCGATGTTCCTGTTCTTCTCGGGCTCGGCCGCGCTGATCCTCGGCCATTTCCTGCGCTTCGTGCGGCCGGCGCGCGTGGCGCTGCCGGCGATCGGGCTCGCGGCGGTCATCGCAGCGGGAGCCGCACTCGCCACGAGTGCGCCGGTGTGGTGGTCGCCCCCGCTCGCGGAGCTCGTCTGCGGGCTGGCAGTCTGGGGGCTCGTGCGCGCGCGGCGCTTGCACCGCGCGCTGCGGCTCGGCACCGGTGCGCTCTTCCTCGTGTGCGGAGCGATCTTCGTCGCCGGCCTCGTGCTGCCGGGCTGGAGCGACGCCTCGCTGAACGCGGTGCGCGTGGTCGCGCTGGTGCTGCTGCTCGCGGCGGTCGGCGTCTGGCCGCTCGTGCTCGCGGGGCTCGTCGAGCACCGCTTGTCGCGCCCCGTCGAGTGGTTCATCGGCCTGCGTTATCTCGTCGCGCGGCGGCGCCAGACGTTCATCTCGGTCATCAGCGTGATCTGCGTGCTCGGGGTCGCGCTCGGCGTCGCGGTCATCACGGTCGTGCTGTCGGTCATGAACGGCTTCTCCGCCATGTGGGAGGAGAAGGTGATCGGCGCGCGCGCGCATTTCTCGGTGATGTCGCGCGCAGGCGACATCGAGAACTACCGCGAGATGGCGGAGCGCGTGCGCGGCATGCCGAACGTCGTCGGCGCCACACCGTATCTGGCGACCGACGCGATCCTGCGCGGCCACGACGGCGGCCTGCAGGCGATCGTGCTGAAGGGCGTCGACGTGGCTTCGGTCGGCTCGGCGACGCAGCTCGTCGAGACGATTCGCGCCGGCTCGCTCGCCGACTTGGAGCCCGATCCCAACGCGACCGGCGAGCTCGCGAAGCTGCCCGGCGTCATCGTCGGCGCGGAGATCGCGAACCGATTCCTGTTGCGCGTGGGCGACCCGCTCGTCTTGATCTCGCCGATGGGAGGCCAGCCCACGCCGCTCGGCCCCGCGCCGCGGCTGGAGCGCTTCCGCATCGCCGGCATCTTCCGTTCCGACTTCTTCCAGTTCGACGAAAGCTTCGTGTACGCGAGTCTGTCGGGCGCGCAGAAGTTCATGAAGCTCGGCGACGTGGCGCAGGGCATCGAGGTGCGCACCGTCGACCCGTACCGCTCCAAGCTGATCGCCAACGAAGTGGAGGCCGGGCTCGACTCACGCGGGCTCTACTACACGCGTGACTGGAAGGAGTATTTCCCGGGCTTCTTCCAGGCGCTCAAGACCGAGCGCGTGATGATGTTCGTGCTGCTCTCGTTCATCATGGTCGTGGCCGGCTTCATCATCGTCGCGACGCTCATCATGATGATCATGGAGAAGTCGCAGGACATCGCGATCCTGAAGACGATGGGCTGCGCCGACGACGGCATCCTGCGCGTGTTCGCGATCGAGGGCTTCTTGATCGGCGTCGTCGGGCTCGCCGTGGGCATCGGCATGGGGCTCGTGATCACCTGGAACCTCGACGTGATCCAGAGCGTGGTCGAACGCACGTTCGGCTTCGACGTGCTGCCCGCGAACGTGTACCAGCTGCAGCGTCTGCCGCACGCGGTCGAGCCCGCGCAGCTCGCGCTGATTTCCATGATCGCGATGGTGCTGTCGATCGGTGCGACGCTCCTGCCGTCGTGGCAGGCGTCGCATCTCGATCCCGCGGAGGCGCTCCGGTATGAGTGAGCTCGAAGCCGTCGGCGTGGTGAAGCGCTTCCGCCTGGGCGAGGAGACGATCGAGGTCCTCTCGGGCGTGAACCTGCTGTTGCGGCCGGGCGAGTCGCTCGCGGTGCTCGGCGTGTCGGGCGCAGGCAAGTCGACGCTCTTGCACATCCTGGGCGGGCTCGAGCGTCCCACCGCGGGCGAAGTTCGCTTCGGTGGCAGAGATCTATACACGCTCTCATCGGAGGACGTCGCCGCGTTCCGCAACCGCTCGCTCGGCTTCGTCTTCCAGTCGCACCACCTCTTGCCGGAGTTCGACGCGGAGGAGAACGTGATGATGCCGTGTCTGCTCGCCGGAGCTTCGCGGCGGCAGGCGCGCGACAAGGCGAGGGCGCTGCTCGACGCCGTCGGGCTGTCGCACCGGCTGCACCACGGGCCCGGCAAGCTGTCGGGCGGCGAACGGCAGCGCGTGGCCATCGCGCGCGCGCTCGTGATGGACCCCGCGGTGGTGCTCGCCGACGAGCCGACGGGAAATCTCGACCCCCACACCGCGGATGAGGTCGTCGACCTGTTCCTGCGTTTGAACGCCCAGGCGCAGACGGCGCTCGTGCTCGTCACGCACAACGAAAAGCTCGCGAACCGCCTCGCCAAGAAGTGCTATCTGGTCGAGGGACGGCTGGCCTCCTAGGCGCCCCCGTGGAGCCGCTTCTCGGGTACACTGCGGCTCCCCCCGGAAGCGGGCGCGCCACCTTGAAGCTCGAATTTCGTCCAGAATTGCCGCCCCGCCCCGGTCCTACACGCCGTGGTGTAGCCTGGGCCTCGCTCTTCGTGCTGGCTGCGCTCGCGTTCGCTTCGAGCGGCGGTCGCGCTGCGTTCGCACAGGCGCCCGGCGCGCCGGTCGATCTCGGCGCCTCGCCGACTGCCCCCGCTGCGACCTCCGAGGACGAGACCGGCTTCGGCGGCACCGTGGCCGACGTCCGCGTGGCGGGGAACCGCCGCATCGAGGCCGATGCCGTGAAGGCGGTCGTGACCACGAAGATCGGCGACACGCTCACGCAGACCCGCGTCGCGGACGACGTGAGGAAGATCTACGCGCTCGGCTTCTTCCACAACGTGCGCGTGCAGGTCGACCGCGCAGCGGCAGGCCACGTCGTCCTCACCTACGTGGTCGAAGAGAACCCGATCATCCGGCAGGTCAGCATCTCGGGCAACGAGGCGATCTCGTCGGACGACATCAAGCAGAAGCTCACCGTCACCGTCGGCTCGACCGTCGACTACCCGCTCCTGCTCGAGAACAAGTCGCGCATCGAGGCCCAGTACCAGGCGAAGGGCTACTACCAGGTCAACGTGAAGTACACGCTCGAGCCGCAGGGCGAGGGTGCCGTCGGCGTGAACTTCGACGTGACCGAAGGCAAGAAGCTGAAGCTGCGCGAGATCGACTTCCACGGCAACAAGGCGCTCTCGGACCGCGAGCTGCGCAAGGTGATGCAGACGAAGACGTGGGGCATCACGTCGTGGGTCTCTCAGCTCTGGGACAACTCGGGCCTGTACGCCGAGCCGCTGTTCTACCAGGACCTCGACAAGATCCAGCGCCTGTACATGGACCAGGGCTACATCCGCGTGCAGATCGGCGAGCCCGTGGTCGAGGTCACCGACGAGGGCATCAAGGTCTCGGTCGACATCGTCGAGGGTCCGCAGTACCGCGTCGGCACCGTCGACGTGCTCGGCGACGAGACCATGGACCACGACGTGCTCATGCAGCTGTTGCAGCAGCAGCCGGGCGAGGTGTTCAGCCGCACCAAGCTCACCAACGACGTCGACCACCTGCGCGGCTTCTACGGCGACCGCGGCTTCTACGACGCGTCCGTGAATCCCATCACGCAGGTCGATCCCGAGAAGCTCACCGTGTCGTGCAACTTCGAAGTGAAGAAAGGGGAGCTCTACTTCGTCGACGGCATCGACCTGCACGGCAACACGCGCACGAAGGACACGGTGGTGCGCCGCGAATTGTCGCTCTCGGAGGGCGACCTGTACTCGGCCGCCGCGGTGAGCCGCAGCAAGATCCGCGTGCAGCGGCTCGGCTACTTCGAGGAAGTCGACATCGCGGCGAAGCCTTCCGACCAGCCGCACCGCGTGTCCATGAACGTGGACCTGGTCGAGAAGCCGACGGGCAGCTTCAGCTTCGGCGCGGGCTTCGGCTCGGTCGACGGCTTCATCCTCTCGGGCTCGGTCCGCCAGGACAACCTGTTCGGCACCGGCCGCTCGCTGTCCGCCGGCGCCGACCTCGGCACCATCAACCGGAGCTTCTACATCCGCTTCATCGAGCCGTACGTGTTCGGCACGATCTCGAGTCTCTCGCTCACGGCGCAGAGCGCGTCGAGCCAGTATCTCGACTTCACCGAGAAGCTCACAGGCGCCAGCGTCAACATCGGCTACCCGCTCGACGAGACCTACACGTCGATCTCGACCGGCTACGGCTTCACGGGCCGTTCGGTGAGCGGCTTCACGGCGTTTCAGGCGGCCTCGCTGCTCGAGCGCGAGGAGTTCCAGGGCAAGACGACGACGTCGCTCGTCACGCTGTCGGCGCGGCGCGACACGCGCGACGACATCCGCTTCCCGCACTCGGGCGGCGTCTCGGGCGCGGCGATCGAGTTCGCCGGGCTCGGCGGCTTCTCGCAGTTCCTTCGGGCCGAGGCGCGCACCACGCAGTTCATTCCGCTGCGGCACTGGCTGGGCTTCGACTCGACGTTCGTGTTCAACTCGCGCGTCGGCTACGTGCTCCCGTTCAACACGATCGCCGACTACAACCTGCCGGACTGCGGCGCGGGCGACATCTCGCTGTGCGGGCCGCCCAGCACGCAGACCAACCAGATCCGCTACCTGGGGCAGATCGACACCGACCTGAAGCTGCCGCTCACCGAGCGCTACTTCCTCGGCGGCATCGGGCCGTTCCAGGTGCGCGGCTTCAAGCTGCGCTCGCTCGGCCCGCGGCGCTCGATCCTGCAGGAGCACAAGGTCGGCAACACGTTCGTGTTCGCGCCGTTCGGGGTCAACGTCGACCCGAACAACGGACCCGTCGGGAAGTGCCTCCAGGTGGTCTGCAACAACCTCGACGATACGAAGATCTCTCAGTTCGCGGACTTGAAGGCCACCGACGTCATCGGCGGAAACTCGATGATGTTGATCAACATGGAGATCGACTTCCCGATCTCGGAAGAGATGGGGCTGTCCGGCGTCGTGTTCCTGGACATGGGCAACGCCTTCGCGGAGGACCAGTTCATCAACCCGGCGGACTTCCGCTTCGGCACCGGCGCGGGCATCCAGTGGTTCAGCCCGTTCGGCCCCATCATGGTCGTCCTGGGTTTCCCGCTCGATCGGCTTTCCACGGAGAAGGCCTCGGTCTTCGAGTTTTCGCTCGGGGGCCAGCAGTACTAGCCTTAGACGCTCCCAACCTTTCCCTCCGCGCCGCGAAACGGCACGGTGTAGCCCCACAAAGGAGATTCCATGCTTTGCCGCCTCCGCCGCGCCGGGCTGCCGCTCGGCCTGCTGCTCGCTTTCTCCGTCCCGGCGCTGTCCTCTGCCGCCGATTTCAAGCTCGCCATGGTGGACCGCCAGAAGGCGCTGATCTCGAGCGACAAGGGCAAAGAGGCGGAGAAAACGCTCTCCGAGCTGCAGGACAAGAAGAAGAAGGAGCTCGAGCCCCGCTCCGAGAAGTGCAAGAAGATCCAGGAGGACGCGGAGTCGCAGAAGTTCGTGATGACGGACGAGGCCATCCAGGAGAAGGCGATGGAGTTCCAGCGCTGCAGCCGCGACCTCGAACGCGACGTGCAGGCGGCGAAGGACGAGCTCGTGGTGCAACAGCAGAAGCTGCTCACGCCCATCGCCAAGAAGCTCGAAGACGTCGTGAACGCGATCGGCAAGGAGAAGTCGTTCGACCTGATCCTCGACCGCTCGACGCCCGGCGTCTTGTACTCGCCGGACGCGCTCGACGTGACGGACCTCGTCATCAAGCGGTTGAACGAGAAGTAAGCCGTGGAAAAGGGGCCCTTCGGGATGGAGCGCATCCTCGAGCTTCTGCCGCACCGCGCGCCGATGCTCATGATCGATCGCGTCCTGGAGCTCGGCGACAACTACATCCGCTGCGAGAAGCTGGTTTCGGCGGCGGAGCCCGTGTTCGCGGGGCACTTCCCGGGCCGGCCGATCTTCCCGGGCGTGCTGATCATCGAGGCGATGGCGCAGGCGGCGGGCATCTGGGCGTCGCTGTCGTCGCCGGCGCTGCGCGAGAAGCTGTCCGTGCTGGCGGGCGTCGACGACGTGCGCTTCCGGCGCCAGGTCGTGCCGGGCGAGGTGCTCGTGCTCGAGGCGTGGTCGCTGGCCGCGCGCTCGAAGCTGGCCAAGTTCCAAGCGAAGGCGAGCGTGGGGGGAGATGCGGTCGCAGAGGCCGTGTTGCTCGCCGCCTTCGTGTCGAAGTGAGGGGGGGAAGACCGTGAAGCGAATCCATCCGTCGGCGATCGTCGATCCGGGCGCGGAGCTCGCGGACGGCGTCGAGATCGGGCCGTTCTGCACCGTGGGGCCGCACGTGAAGCTGGGCGAGGGCGTGATCCTGCACTCGCACGCCGTGGTGTCGGGCTATACCGAAATCGGTCGCGAGACCCAGGTATTCCCGTTCGCGGCGCTCGGCGAGCCGCCGCAGGACGTGAAGCACAAGGGCGAGAACACACGGCTCGAGATCGGCGCGCGCAACATGATCCGCGAGCAGGTCACGATCCACCCGGGCACGGCGGCGGGCGGCGGCACCACGCGCGTCGGCGACGACAACATGATCCTCGTGAACGCGCACATCGGGCACGACTGCATGGTCGGCAGCCACGTGATCATGGCAAACAACGTCATGCTCGCGGGTCACGTCGTGATCGAAGACTTCGTCTATCTCGCGGGCGCCGCGGCGGTACAGCAGCGCGTGCGCATCGGCGAGTCGGTGATGCTGGGCGCGCTGTCGGGCATCACGCAGGACGCCGCGCCGTTCACCATGGTGAACGGCTGGCCCGCGCGCGTGATCAAGATGAACCGGATCAACCTCGAGCGGCGCGGGCTGCCGAAGGAGCGCGTCGACATGGTCGAGCGCGCGTTCCGCATCATCTTCCGCGACGGGCTCTCGGCGCGCGATGCGTTCGCCCGCGTGCGCGCCGAGCTGCCGGACTCGCCGGAGGCCGAGCGCATGGTCGCGTTCCTCGAGAAGTCGGAGAACGGTTTCGCGCGCCGCCGCTAGCGCGGCGGAGCGGTGGCCGTGACCGCGATGGCGGTGCTCGGGCTGATCGCCGGGAGCGGGCCGCTGCCGTTCGAGGTCGCGCGCGCCGCGCGGGAGCGCGGACTGGGCCTCGCGGTCGCAGCGATCGAGGACAACACCGATCCCGCGCTCGAGCGCGAGGTCGCGGGCCCGTTCCAGTGGCTGAACGCCGGCGAGCTCGGGAAGCTGGTCGAGTTCCTGCGCGGCTCCGGCGCGCGCGAGGTGATCCTCGCGGGTGCAGTGTCGAAGCGCGCGCTGCTCGCCGACCCGAAGCGCCTGCGGCCCGACGCGCGCGCGCTCGCGCTGCTGGGCCGGCTCGCCGCGCGCGGTGACGACGCCATCCTGCGCGCGGTCGCGGAAGAGCTCGAGGCCGAGGGGCTGCCCGTCGTCGAGTCGACGCGCTATCTCGGCGAGCGCATGACACGCCGCGGTGTACATTGCGGCCCGCCGCTCGAGCCGGCCGTGCGCGAGGACCTGGCGCTCGGCCTGCGCGTGATCGAGAGCCTCGGCGCGCACGACGTCGGCCAGGCCTGCGTGGTGCGCCAGGGCACCGTGCTGGCAGTCGAGGCGCTCGAAGGCACCGACCGCATGGTGCGCCGCGCCGCCGAGTTCGGCGCGGGCGCGGTGCTGGTGAAGGCTGCGAAGCGCGAGCAGGACATGCGCTTCGACGTGCCCGTGATCGGCCCGGGCACGCTCGAGGTGGCCGCCGAGGCGCGGCTGCGCGCGATCGGGCTCGAGGTCGGTCGCACGCTCGTGCTCGAGCCCGAGCGTTCGTACCGCGCCGCCGAGCGCGCCGGCGTCACGATCGTCGGCCTCGGCCCGGAGGACGCGTGAGCGCGCCGCGCGTCGCCGTGATCGGCGTCGGTCACATGGGCCGCTTCCACGCCGAGAAGCTGGCGCAGCTGGCGCAGCAGGGCGTGCTCGAGCTCGCCGGCGTGTGCGACGCCGACCTGCGCCGCGCCGAAGAGGTGGCGCAGAAGCTCGGCACGCGCGCGCTGCGCGACGAGGCCGAAGTGATCGCCGCCGCGAACGCGGCGATCGTCGCCGTGCCCACGTCCGACCACGCGCGCGTGGCGGAGCGGCTGCTCGACGCGGGCCTCGACTGCCTGGTCGAGAAGCCGATCGCGACTACGCGCGAGGACGCGCGCCGGCTCGTCGAGCTCGCCGAGGCGCGCGGCCGCGTGCTCGCGGTCGGCCACATCGAACGCTTCTCGCGCGCGTTCCGCGCGATCCGCCCGGCGCTCGGCCGGCCGCGTTTCATCGAGGCGCACCGCATCGGCCCGTACCCGGCGCGCGCGACGGACGTGTCGGTCGTGCTCGACCTGATGATCCATGACCTCGACATCGTGGCGGAGCTCGCGGGCGCCGAGGCCGAGCGCGTCGAGGCCGTCGGCGTGCCGGTGCTGTCGAAGACCGAGGACATCGCGAACGCACGCCTGCGGCTCGCGGGCGGCTGCGTAGTGAACCTGACGGCGAGCCGCGTGTCGCTCGAGAAGCTGCGCAAGGTGCGGCTGTTCCAATCCGACGCGTACGTCTCGCTCGACCTCGGCGAGAACAAGATCACGCTCGTGCGCCGCGAGGGCGCGCCCGGCGGCGCAGAGGCGCCGCGCATCACCGTCGAGCGGCTCGAGTTCGACGCTGCGGATGCGCTGCTCGCGCAGGACCGCGCGTTCGCCGAGTGCGTGCGCACGCGCGCGGAGCCCGAGGTGAGCGGCGCCGACGGGGTGCGCGCCCTCGACCTCGCGCTGCGCATTCAGGAGTCGATCGAACCGATCGAGGTGGGCGCGTGAAGGTCTTCCTGTCCACCGCCGACGCGTCGGGCGACTTGCACGCCGCGGCGTTCGTGGAGGCGCTCGCCAAGCGCGCCCCGGGGCTCGAGGTGTTCGGGCTCGGCGGGGGCGCGCTGCAGGCCGCGGGCTTCCGGGCCGCGGTCGCACAGTCGGAGGTGGCGATCGCCGGGCTGGTCGAGGTGCTGTCTCGCGCCCCGGGCGTCCTCTCAGCCTACACCAGACTGCGTCGGGCGCTGGTGTCCACGAGCCCCGATCTCGCCGTGTTCGTCGATTCGCCCGATCTGAACCTGCCGCTCGCGTCGGTCGCGAAGCGGCACGGGATCCCGGTGCTGTACTACGTGGCGCCTCAGGTGTGGGCGTGGCGCGCCGGCCGCGTACGCAAGCTGCGCCGCCGCACCGACCAGATGGCCGTGATCTTCCCGTTCGAGGCGGCGTTTCTGCGCCAGCACGGCGTGCGCGCGAGCTTCGTCGGCCATCCGCTCGTCGACCGGCTCGCGCCGCTCGCGGAGACGCGCGACCGCTCGGGCCTCGCGCGCGAGCTCGGCTTCGACCCCGCGCGGCCGGTGCTCGGCCTGCTGCCCGGCAGCCGACACAATGAAGTGGAGCGGAACTGGCCGCTCCTGCGCGAGACCGCCGAGCTCGTGCGCGGCGCGCTGCCGGAGCTGCAAGTGCAGCTCGTGGTGGCGCCGACGCTCGACCTGGAGCGCTTCGAGGCGCCGAACTGGCTGCGAGTCGTGCGCGGCCGCTCGCACCAGGCGATGGCCGTCTCCACGGCGCTCGTCTCCGCGGCGGGCACGGCGACGGTCGAGGCGGCGATCCTCGGCGTGCCGCTCGTCGTCGCGCACCGCACGAGCCCGCTCACGTTCGAGCTCGCGCGCCGCCTCGCCACGGTGCCGTCGAGCTGCATGGTGAACCTGGTGGCGGGCGAGGGCGTCGTGCCCGAGCGCATCCAGGCTCAGGCGCGCCCGACGGCGCTCGCTTCGCTGGTGGCGCACCTGCTGCGCGACCCGGGCGCGCGCGCCGAGATGCAGCGCGGCCTGGCGCGCGCGGTGGCGAAGCTCGGCCCACCCGGCGCAGCGGAGCGCGTGGCCGACCTGGCGCTCGGCCTCGTGGGCCGCGCTTGATCGCGCTCTACGACTTTCTGCTCGTGACTCTGGCGGTGCTGCTGTCGCCGGTCTGGCTCGTGCTCGCGCTGCTCGGCGCGTTCGGGCCGCTCGCCACGGTGGTCGAGCGCCTGCGTCCGCTGCCGCGCATGAGCGAAGCCACCGTGTGGGTACACGCCGCGAGCGTGGGCGAAGTCGAGGCCGCGGCGCCGCTCGTCGCGAAGCTGGTCGAGCGCGGCGTGCCGGTCGTGGCGACGACGCTCACCGTCACTGGCCGCGCACGCGCGCGCGCGGTGCTGCCCCGCGTGCGCACACGGCTCGCGCCGCTCGATCTCCCGGGCCTCGTGCACGGATCGCTCGCGCGCGCGCGCGTGGCGGTGGTGGTGCTGATCGAGACCGAGCTCTGGCCCAACCTGATCGCGGCGTCGGCGTCCCGCGGCGCGCGCGTGATCGTCGCCGGCGGGCGCATCTCGGACAGGAGCTTCCCGCGCTACCGCCTGTTCGCCCCGTTCTTCGCGCCGCTGCTCGCGAAGCTGCATGCGCTCGGCGCGCGTGCGGAGCTCGACCGCATGCGCTTCGTGGCCTTGGGCGCGCCGGACGAGCGGGCGTCGATCGTCGGCGACCTCAAGCTCGATCGCTCGCCGCCGCCCGAGCCTTCCGACGCGCTGCGCGCGGCGATCGGCCCGGGCCCGCTCCTCGTCGGCGGCAGCACGCACCCGGGCGAGGAAGAGGCTCTGCTGTCGGCATGGCAGCGGCTCCGCGCGACGCGCGCGCCCGAGCTGCGGCTCGTGCTCGTGCCGCGGCACCCGGAGCGCGTGCCCGAGGTCGCGCGCACCGCGCGGCGCCACGGCGCGCGCGTCGGGTTGCGGTCGGCGGGCGCCGCCGATGCGGAGGTGGCGATCGTCGACACCGTCGGCGAGCTCGCGAGCCTGTACCACCTGGCCGAGCTCGTGTTCGTGGGCGGGAGCCTCGCGCCCGTCGGGGGACACAATCTGGTGGAGCCCGTACAGGCGGGCCGCGTGGTCGTACACGGCCCGCACGTCCAGAACCAGCGCACGCAGGTCGCGCTGCTCGAGCCCTTCGGCGTGCTGCACACCGTGGAGAACGCGGCGGCGCTCGAGCGCGCGATGCGCGAGCTGTGGGCCGACCCCGAGCGGAACGCCCCCGCGCGCGAAGCGGCCAAGAGCCTGGAAGAGCACCGCGGTGCGACCGACCGCGTGCTCGCGCTCGTGCTCGCGGCGCGGGGCTGATCGTTGCCCGAGCACCTGTGGCGGGTCGAGGAATCGGCGGCCCGGCGCGCGTTGCTCGCGCCGCTGGCGGCGGCCGAGGTGTTCTACGCGGCCGGCGCGCGGCTACACCGTTGGGTGTACGAGGCCGGCCTGCGCAAGCGGACGCGGCTCGACGCCCGCGTCGTCTCGGTCGGCAACCTCGCCGTCGGCGGCTCGGCGAAGACGCCGCTCGCCGCCTTCCTCGCGCGCGAGCTCGCCGCGCGCGGCCGGCGCCCCGCGCTGCTCTCGCGCGGCGTGGGCGGAAGGCGCGCGGGCGAGGTGATGGTGGTGTCGGACGGCGGCCGAGTGCTCGCCGCGCCGGCCGACGTGGGCGACGAGCCGTGCCTGCTCGCCGCGGCCGCGCCGGGCGTGCCCGTGCTCGCCGGCGTCGAGCGCGCCGCGCTCGGCCTTCGCGCCATCGCGGCGTTCGGCGCCGACGTGCTCGTGCTCGACGACGGCTTCCAGCACCACCGCCTGGCGCGCGACGTGGAGCTCGTGTGCCTCGACGCCGCGCTCGGGCTCGGCAACGGCCACGTGCTGCCGCGGGGCCCGCTGCGCGAGCCCGTCGCTGCTCTCGCGCGCGCGGACGCGCTGGTGTTCACGCGCGCGCGCGCCGGCGGTCCGCCGCCGCCCGGCAGCGCGCGCCTCCCCGCGCGCCTGAAACAGTTCAGTGTCGGCATGGTGAAGCTCGGGCTGCGGCCCGTCGGCCGCGGCGAGCGCCTGCCGCTCGCCCGGCTCGCCGGCGCGCGCGCCGGCATCCTCGCGGCGATCGCGCGCCCCGACCGCCTGGCCGCGGAGCTCGCCGAGCTCGGCGCCGAGCTCTGCGCGCGCCGCGTCTTCGCGGACCACCACCTCTATTCGCGTGCGGACCTGGCGGGTCTCGACCCGGGGCTCGTCTGGGTCACCACCGCGAAGGACGCCGTGAAGCTCCCGCCCGCGTGGGCCGAGGGCGTGGAGCTCCTCGTGCTCGAAGAGGAGATCGAGCGCGCGAGCGCGCTCCCGCTCGTGGACTTCGTCGTCTCTCGCGTGTGACTCAGGACAGCAAGAGCGCCTGGCGCCGCCGCACGTAGATCACGAAGAGCAGCAGCAGGAGCGCGACCGCCGGGAACGGCGCTTGAGTGACCATGTCGTGAGTGACGACCGTATGGATCGCCCCGATCATGATGACCACGAGCCCGCACGCGGACCAGAAGGCGAGCCGGGGGACCAGGAGCGCGATCCCGCCGAGCGATTCGCACGCGCCGATGAACAGGCGGAAGCCATCGGAGAAGCCCCAGCTCCGGAAGCCGTCGACGACCTGCTGCGCGCCCATGAGCTTGGGCAGCCCCGCGAACTCGTAGAGGCCGAAGAGGAGCACACTCACGACCCAAATCGCGATGTTCATTGCGCGAGCCTGTCACGCGCGAATGGAGCGGTCAAACCGGTAGGGAGCACCGGGGAGGGCTCGATGCGACCCTCTGCTAGACTGCGCCCCCGATGAATCTCGCCGCACGCAGCCTCGCCGGACCTCCGCTCGGGCGCGCCGAGCTGGTGCGCCTGCTCGGCACCGAAGTGCCGTTGCTCCCGCTCCTGCACGAGGCGCGCGTCGCCCGCGAGGCGAGCTTCGGCAACCGGGTGCGCGTGCACATCCTGAACAACGCGCAGAACGCGCGCTGCCCCGAGGACTGCGGCTACTGCTCGCAGTCGGCGATCACGAACGCGCCGCTGCGGCCGTACCCGTGGAAGCCGCTGGAAGAGCTCGTCGCCGAAGCGAAGGCCGCGCACGCGGCCGGGGCATTCCGCTACTGCATGGTGGCGAGCGGCCGCGGGCCCAACGATCGCCAGGTCGAGTTCCTCGCCGACGCGGTGCGCGCGATCCGCGCCGAGGTGCCGGTACGCATTTGTGTGTCGGTCGGCCTGCTCGACGAGCCGAAGGCGCGCGCGCTCAAAGAAGCCGGCGTCGACCGGCTCAACCACAACCTGAACACGAGCGAGCGCCACTACCCGGAGATCTGCTCCACCCACACGTACGCCGACCGGCTCGCCACGTTGCGCGCGGCACGCGCGGCGGGCCTGCAAGCGTGCAGCGGGCTGATCGCGGGCATGGGCGAGGCGGACGGCGACCTCGTCGACGTCGCGCTCCAGCTGCGCGAGCTCGAGGTGCCCTCGATCCCCGTGAACTTCCTCTTGCCGATCGAGGGCAACCCGCTGCAGTCCGACGGCTCCCTTTCGCCCGAGCGCGCGCTGCGGGTGCTGGCGATGATGCGGCTCGCGAACCCGCGCGCCGAGGTGCGCGTCGCTGCCGGGCGCGAGGGACACCTGCGCTCGCTCGAGGCGCTCGCGCTCTGGCCCGCCAACTCGCTCTTCGTCGAGGGCTACCTGACCACGAAGGGCAAGGGCGCCGTCGCCACGTACCGCATGATCCGCGACGCCGGTTTCGTGGTGGAAGGGCCCGAGGGCGAGGTCCTAGCGTGGCAGGCGCTCGGCCTGGACGAGGTGTTTCGCGTCGAGGGCGACGAGAAGATCTTGAAGCCTGCGGTGCTGGCCCAGCTCCGCTAACCTCGACGTCCGATGGCGGCATGGGCACCCTGCCCATGCGGCGGACTCGCGGGGAGGGAGCGCGTGAAGCCCATGCAGACCGTGGAGATCGGCGGTGCCGGCTCGGCACGCGTGCGCTTCGGCCCCGGCCTGCCGCTGGCGTGGATCTGCGGCCCGTGCGTGATCGAGAGCCAGTCGCTCATGGGCGCCACCGCCGAGCGGCTGAAGAAGCTGTCGGAGAAGCTTTCGGTGCCCCTCGTCTTCAAGTCGTCCTATCTCAAGGACAACCGCGGCGACGAGCTCTCGTACCAGGGGCCCGGCCTCGACGACGGCCTCGAGATGCTCGCGTGGATCCGCAAGGAGTTCGAGCTGCCCGTGCTGTCCGACGTACACAGCGTGGAGGAGATCGCCGCCGCGCGCGAGGTGCTCGACGTCATCCAGATCCCCGCGTTCCTGTGCCAGCAGACCACGCTGCTGATCGCCGCGGGGAAGTCGGGCAAGCCGGTGAACGTGAAGAAGGGCCAGTTCCTGTCGCCTGCGGGCATGGCGAGCCCGATCGGCAAGCTCGAGCGCGCGGGCTGTTCGCGCATCCTGCTCACGGAGCGCGGCGCGCAGTTCGGCTACAACCAGCTCGTGGCCGACATGGCGGCGCTGCCGGAGATGAAGGACCTGGGCTACCCGGTCGTGTTCGACGCCGGCCACCAGGTGCGGCGCTACGGCATTCCCAGCTCCGACCCGCGCGGCGGTACCCCCCAACACATTCCTGTGTTGCTGCGCGCCGCCGTCGCCGCTGGCGCGAACGGGGTCTTTCTCGAGACGCACCCGAACCCGCGCGAAGCGCTGTGCGACGCGGCGAGCCAGTTCCCGCTCGACCAGCTGGAAGACCTGATGATGCAGGCGACGGCTCTGGCCGAGCTGATGCGCGAGCAGGGCCACGCATGAGCGGACGCATCGACCCCGAGCTGCTCGAGATCCTCGTCTGCCCGAAGTGCAAGTCCGAGCTCGACGTGCAGCGCGCCACGGACGGCGAGGAGCAGTCGCTCGACTGTCCCGCGTGCCGGCTGTCCTATCCCGTCGAGGACGGGATCCCCGTCATGCTCGTGGAAGAGGCGCGGCCGCTGTAGCCGCGCCGCGATCGCCCGACAGCCGATAGCCGAGCCGGTGCAGCGCGAGCTTCCACTGCTCGCCGCGGATCCAGCTGCGCAGCTCCGCGCGCAGGCGACGATCCGTTCCAGTGTAGGCGCCGATGAACGCGGCCAGCTCGCGCTTGCCGATCGAGCCGCGGAACAGGCCCGCCTTCACTGCGGAGCGCGTGAGCCGGCCCAGGTTGCGCGCGCGCAGGCGGGCCGCGAGCGCGCTGCGCGGGTGGTAGACGGCGCGGTCGAGGTCGACGACCACGATGCGCCGGCGCCCGCCTTCCTCGACGACCAGGATGTTGTGGAGCTGCAGGTCGCGATGGTCCACGCCGGCGTCGTGCAGCTTGCGCACGGCGGCGCCGACCTCTCGCAAGAGCGTCCGGCGCACACGCGCGTCCGCCGCGCCCAGCAGCGCCTCGAGCAGGTCGCGCGCGCCGCGCTCCTCGCGCGTGCCGATCAGCGCCGACCAGAGCGGCCCCGCCGCGGGCCACAGCGCCAGGCAGATCACGTGCGGGACCGGCGCGCCCTGCGCCTCGGCACGCGCGGTCACGTGCAGCTCCGTGAGCGCGCGCGACGGGCCCAGGTAGAGCGCGCGCGTGACGCCTCGGAACAGCCCGCCGTGCTGGTAGCGGCGCAATACCACGTGCGCGTCGCGCCGCAGCGACACGCTCGGCGCGGCGCCGCGTCCCCGCTTGGGTGCGCGCGCGAACAGGCGCTTCCGTGCCTCGGGGTCGGCGAGCCGCAGGCCGACGAGCTCCTGCGCGAAATCCGCGTCGAAGACGAGATACGCGTCGCCCACGCGGTGCACGACATAGCCCGCCGGAACCGTGCGCACCGGGCCGCGCATCAGTCGTCGCTCTGGCCGATTCGGCGCATGAAGTAGATGCCGATCCCGAGCGCGATCGCGTTGGGCGCCCACAGGCCGAGCCAGGCGGGCGCGACCCCGCGCGACGCCGCCATGTCGCCCAGCGAGAACATCAGCCAGTAGAGCGCCATCACGGCGATCGCCGTGAGCGCGCCCGCCGAGCGGCCCGAGCGCATCGGCCGGATGCCCAGCGGCACGGCGATGAGCGCGAGCACGAGCGACGCGAACGGGAACGACAGCCTGCGCTGGATCTGGCACTTGAGCGCCGTGCCGTAGCGGCCGTTCAAGCGCTTCACCTCGGCGTCGTCCGCGGGCAGGCTGTTCGCGGCCATGAGCTGCGCGAACGTGAGCTGGCTCGTCGTCGGCTTCGGATCGGTGTAGTCCGAGATGTCGATCGCCGTCTTCATGGTCTCGAACTTGATGCGCCGGTAGCGCGCTGGATCGGGATCGCGGAAGTGCACGGTGCCGTCGTGCAGCACGAACGAGAGCGTGTGCGCGTCCTTGTCGTTGTCGACGGTGCCGCAGTGCGCGGCAGAGTAGAAGCTGCGCGCACCTTCGGGTGCGCTGCCGATCAGCACGCCTTCGAGCGGGCAGTTCTTGTCGCCCAGCGCGTGCACGAACAGGAGCCGGTCGCCGAATTCCAGGAACCGTCCCGGCTCGATGACGGTCGTCGAGCCCGCGATCTCGCGCAGCAGCGTGCGAATGCGCGTCGCCGCGTGCGGCTGCACGACGAACAGCATGTACGTGGCGGTCGCGGCGGCGATCACGCCGAGCGCGAGCGCGGGCGGCAGGAAGCGCGACGCGCTGATGCCGCTCGCCCGCATGGCCACGATCTCGCCGTCCGCCGACATGCGCCCGAACGACAAGAGGATCCCGAACAAGAGCGCCGTGGGCAGCGCGTACGACGCGTAGGCGGGCAGGATGGCCGCGACCAGCTGCCCCAGCGCCTCCAGCCCGACGCCCGCCGCCGCGAGATCCTCCATGAAGCGCAAGAGGTTCGTCACCACGAGCAGCAGCATGATCGCGAACATGCCGAGCAGCGCGTGCAGCAGGATGTCGCGGAACATGTAGCGCCACAGCAGGCGAGGGGCGACCATCGCAAGGATGCTAGAGCCGATCCCCGCCAAGCGCATCCTCGTGATTCGCCTGGGCGCGCTGGGCGACGTGGTGCGCACGCGCTTCGCGTTCGCGGGCTTGCGCGAGCTGTGGCCGGCCGCGCAGATCGACTGGCTGGTCGAGGACCGCGCGGCGGCGGGGCTGGTCGGCCTGCCGGGCCTCTCGCAGCGCGTCGAGGTGCCGCGCCGCCGGCTGCGCGCGCGACATCCCTGGGTGGCGCTCGCGACGCTGCGCGAGTTCGCGCGCGAGCTCCGCTCGCGCGACTACGACCTGTCGATCGACTTCCACGGGGTACTGCGCAGCGCGTTCCTCGCCTGGTCGGCGCGCATCCCGGTGCGCGTCGGCTACGCGGCGCCGATCGCGAAGGAGGGGAGTCACTGGCTGCAGACGACGAGCGCACCGGTCGAGGCGCGCCACGTGTCGCGCTTCGAGCGCAACGCGGCGCTCGTGCGCTTCCTCGGGGGCGCCGTGCCGGCGCAGCCGCACGTGCTCGAGCTCGACCCCGCACGCGAGCAGCTCTTCGCGGGCCTGCCCGCGCGGTTCGCGCTGGTGCACCCGGGCACGAGCCCGAAGACGGGCTACAAGCGCTGGGAGGCCGACCGCTTCGCCGCCGTCGCGCGCGAGCTGTTCACGCGCGCGGGGGTCGAGACGCGCGTCGCGTTCGGGCCGGTCGCGGGCGAGCGCGAGGCCGCGCGCGCAGTGGTCGCCGCGGCGGGCGGGGCGGCGGAGCTGGCGCCGCCGACCGAGTCACTCGCGGAGTTTCTCGCACTGCTGCGCCGCGCGAGCCTGTTCGTGGGCTGCGATTCGGGCCCGATGCACCTGGCGAGCCTGGCGGGCACGCCCGTGGTGGCGATCTTCGGGCCGACCGACCCGGTCGAGAACGCCCCGAGCGCCACGATCCCGCACCGGATCGTGCGCGTCGACGTCGGCTGCAACCCCTGCCGCGAAGGCTGCCCCGCGCGCGCGTGCATGCGCGCCGTCGAGCCGGAGGCCGTGAGCCAGGCCGCGCTCGCGTTGCTAGACGGTCCCGCACGGGGTATCTAGGAGGCGGGGGAACCGCTCGGAGCTGCGCGCCGAAGTGGGCGTAGACAAAGAGAAAATTGCCGTCGTCCTGCCGAACCACCTGGGCGACGTGGTGATGGCGACACCCGCCCTGCGCGCGCTGCGGCGCGGCCGGCCGGACGCGGAGGTCACGGGCGTGGTGCGCGCGGCGCTCGCCGGCGTGCTGCGCGGCGCCCCGTGGCTCGACCGGATCGTCGCGCACGACATCTACAAGAAGCCCGGCAAGCTCGCACAATTCGGCGCGCGCCTGCGTGTGGCGCGCGAGCTCCGTGGCACCGACGTCGTCGTCGTGCTGCCGAACTCGTTCGCCTCGAGCCTGCTCGCGTTCGCGACGGGCGCGCGCACCCGCGTGGGCTACGCGCGCCGCGCGCGCGGCTTCCTCTTCACCGACGCCGCGCCCGCGCCGCGCTCGAACGGCCGCTTCGTGCCCACCGCGATGGAGCGCTACTACCTCGACCTGGTGCGCCGCCTCGGCGCGCCGGACCTGGGCACGCAGGTCGAGCTCTTCCTCGAGCCCGATGCCGAGCGCGAGTGCGACGCGCGCTTTCGCGCGGCGGGCCTCGGGGCGCGCCCGCTCGTGTGTCTCGCGCCGGGCGCGGGCTTCGGCCCGTCGAAGCTCTGGCCGCTCGAGTACGTGGCCGAAGTCGCGAGCGCGCTGCGCAGCGACGGCGCCGACGTGGCGCTCGTGCACGGTCCGGGCGAGGCGGCGCTCGCCGACGAGATCGCCGCGCGCGCGGGCGGCGGCCTCGCGCTGCTCGGCGGCGACGGCATGTCGCTCTCGCTGCTCAAGTCCGTGCTCGCGCGCGCGCAGCTCTTGGTGTGCAACGACGCGGGCGCCCGCCACATCGCGGCCGCGTTCGAGGTGCCCACGCTCGTGCTCATGGGCCCCACGGCCGTGGGCTACACCAATCTGAACTTGAAGCGCACGAAGCTCCTGCGCGAGCCCGTCGAGTGCTCGCCGTGTCAGCTGCGCGTCTGCCCGATCGACCACCGCTGCATGACGCGCCTCTTGCCGGCGCGGGTGCTCGCCGAGGCGCGCGCCGCGCTCACGCGGCCCGACTGGCAGGGCTCGGTCGAGCTGGAGCTCGCGCAGTGAACGAGGTCGACCTCTCGATCGTCATCGTCGCCTGGAACGTGCGCGACCTGGTGCTCGACTGCCTGGCGTCGATCGCCGACGCGAAGCTCGGCTGCACGTACGAGGTGATCGTCGTCGACAACGGCTCCGCCGATGCCACGGTGGAGTGCGTCGCGCGCCAGTTCCCCGACACGCGCATCGTCGCGCTGCCGAAGAACATCGGCTTCGGCGCGGGCAACAACCGCGGGCTCGAAGTCATGCGCGGCCGCCACGCGGTGCTGCTGAACAGCGACACGATCGTGCTGCCCGGCGGGCTCGAGGCGTGCGTGCGCTTCCTCGACGAGCACCCCGACGTGGGCGCCGTCGGACCGCAGCTCCTGAACCCGGACCGCACCAAGCAGAACTGCATCCACAACTCGCCGACGCTCGTGTCGGAGCTCGTGGGGCAGTCGTTCCTGCGCCGCGTGTTCCCGCGCCGCTGGCCGAGCAAGCGCGTCGACTACGACGGCCCGGTCGAGGTCGAGGCCGTGCTGGGCGCGTGCCTGTTCGCGCGGCGCGAGGTGATCGAGCAGGTCGGGCTGATCGACGAGGACTACTTCTTCTTCCTCGAAGAGACGGATTGGTGTCACCGCATGCGCGCGGCCGGCTGGCGCGTGTTCCACCTGCCGGACGCCTTCGTGATCCACCTGTACGGCGAGTCGACCAAGAAGAAGCTGCCGCTGCGCACGCGCATCGAGTACTACCGCAGCCGCTACATCTTCTTCCGCAAGAACCGCTCGCGGCCCGTCTACCTGGCGCTGCGCGCGCTCGTGCTGATCAAGATCCTCTGCGGCAGCGTGCTCGGCGGGCGGCGGGCGGGCGAGTACCGCAAGATCCTCGCGTGGCACGCCGCGGGCGAGCCGGCGACCTCGGGGCTCGCGGCCGCGTAGGCCGCGGCCGATCCATTTCCAGAGGGGAGAACGCATGAAGATCCTGGTCACGGGTGGCGCGGGCTTCATCGGCTCGCACCTCGTGGACGCGCTCGTCGCGGAAGGGCAGAGCGTGCGCGTGCTCGACTCGCTCGAGCCGCAGGTGCACGGCGCCGGCGCGGACTGGCCGAGCCATGCCTCGCCGCGCGCCGAGTATCTGCGCGGCGACGTGCGGGACCCCGAGGCCGTGGCGCGCGCGCTCGACGGCGTGGACGTGGTCTTCCACGAAGCGGCCGCGGTGGGCGTCGCGCAGTCCATGTACGAGATCGCGAGCTACGTGTCGGCGAACTCGCTGGGCGCGGCCGTGCTGCTCGAGGCCATCGTGGCGCGCAAGGCGCAGCTCAAGCGCTTGGTGGTGGCGTCGTCGATGTCGATCTACGGCGAGGGCGCGTACCTGGACGCCGAGGGCCGCATCGCGAGCCCGGGCCTGCGCGCGGAAGCCCAGCTCGAGAAGCGCCAGTGGGAGCACATGGACGCCGCGGGCCGGCCGCTGCGCCCGATCGGCACGCCCGAGACGAAGCCGCTGCAACCGACTTCGGTGTATGCGGTCTCCAAGCGCGACCACGAGGAGCTGTTCCTGTCGGTGGGCAACGCGTACGCCATCCCGACCGTCGCACTCCGCTACTTCAACGTGTACGGCTCGCGCCAGGCGCTCGGCAATCCGTACACGGGGGTCGCCGCGATCTTCAGCTCGAGCCTCTTGAACGACAACCGCCCGTTCGTGACGGAAGACGGCCAGCAGACGCGCGACTTCGTGCACGTGTCCGACATCGTGCGCGCGAACCTCGCCGCGCTGCGCTGCGAGGCGGGCGGTGGGCGCGTGTGCAACGTGGGCACGGGCCGGCCGACCACGATCCGCCGCGTGGCCGAGCTGCTCGCGGAGCGCCTCGGCAAGAAGCTCGCGCCCGACGTCACCGGCAAGTTCCGCGCGGGAGACATCCGCCACTGCTTCGCCGATCCGAGCGGCGCGAAACGCGTGCTCGGCTTCGAGCCGAAGGTGCGGCTCGAGGACGGCATCGACGAGGTGATCCAATTCGTGCGCGACCAGAAGCCGCGCGACGACGCGGCGCGCGCGACGCGGGAGCTCGTCGACCGGGGCCTCACGCGGTGAGTGCGACGCCCGCCGCGCGAGTGCGCCGCTCGATGACGGGCTTCGGCCGCGCCGACGGGCCGGACGGCACGTCCGTCGAGGTGCGCTGCGTGAACTCGCGCCACCTCGAGGTGCGCCCGCGCCTGCCGCGCGAGATCGGCGCGCTCGAGAGCGAGGTGCGCGCCGCCGCGGGGCGCCATTTCGAGCGGGGCCAGGTCGAGGTGGCGGTGCGCCTCTCGCGCGAGGGAGCCTTCGCACCGCGGCTCGAGATCGACCTGGAGGCGGCGCGCGCCTACGCGCGCGCCGCGCAGGAGCTCGCCCACGACCTCGCGCGGCCCGAGGAGCTCGGCGTGGCCGGGCTGCTCGCGCTGCCGGGCGTGTCGCGCCTGCGCGAGCCCGAGCTCGAGACGGAGTCGCTCGCGCCCGCGCTGCTCGCGCTCGTCGACCGCGCCTGCGCCGCCGCGGTCGAGATGCGCACGCGCGAGGGCGAGTCGCTCGAACGCGAGCTGCGCTCGCGGCTCGCGCGCATCGAGGCCTTGCTCACCGCGGTCGAGGCGCGCGTCGACGTCGTGCGCGCCAGCGTGCGCGAGCGGCTGGAGAAGCGCCTCGCCACGATCGCGCCGGCGCTCGAAGCCGATCCCGGCCGGCTCGAGCAGGAAGTCGTGCTCGCGATCGAGCGCATGGACGTGACCGAAGAGACCGTGCGGCTGCGCAGTCACCTCGAGCAGTTCCGCGAGGCGCTCGACGCACCGGGCGCCGTCGGGCGCAAGCTCGAGTTCGTGCTGCAGGAGATGGGCCGGGAGACCAACACCATCGGCTCGAAGTCGGCCGACACCGAGCTGTCGCGCGCCGTCGTGGCGCTGAAGACCGAGCAAGAGAAGCTCCGCGAGCAGGTCCTGAACGTCGAGTGAAACTCCTGAACGTCGGCTATGGGAACGTCGTCGTGGCCGCGCGCGTGGTCGCGGTGGTCGGCTCCTCCGCCGCGCCGATCCGGCGCTTGCGCGAGGAGGCGGGCCCGCGCGGCAAGCTCGTCGACGCGACGCAGGGGCGGAAGACGCGCTCGGTGATCATCACGGACTCGGACCACGTGGTGCTCTCGGCCGTGCAGCCGGAGACCATCGCGCTGCGGCTCGCGGGCGCGGTCGACGACGAGGACGGCCCGTGACGAGGCGCGGCATCGCGTTCGTGGTCTCGGGCCCGTCCGGCGTGGGCAAGAGCACGATCGTGCGCCGCGTGCTCGACGCCGATCCGCGCGTACGCTTTTCGGTGTCGCACACGACGCGCCAGCCTCGTGCGGGCGAGCGCAACGGCGTCGACTACTACTTCGTGGACGAGCCCGAGTTCCGCCGGCTCATCCAGGCCAACGCGTTCCTCGAATACGCGGTCTACCAGGACCACTTCTACGGCACCAGCCGAGCGGCGGTCGAAGAGCCGACTTCGTCGGGCTACGACCTGATCCTCGAAGTGGAGATGCAGGGCGCCGAGCAGCTGCAGGTGCGGCTGCCCGACGCCGTGCGCGTGTTCATCGAGCCGCCCTCCATGGAGGTGCTCGAGACCCGGCTGCGCGACCGCCGCACGGAGACGGAGGCGGTGCTGCGCGGCCGGCTCCGGCGCGCCGAGGAAGAGCTCAATTACGCGAAGCAGTGTCATCATCGGATCGTCAATGATTCGGTGGACAAGGCGGTCGTCGAGCTCCTGCGCATCATCCACGACGCCCGCGAGCGGGGCCGCTAGATGGCGCGGATCAACGAAATCGTCGAGCAGGTCCAGGCGAACGCGCCGGAAGCCGACGTGACGCTGCTCGAGAAGGCCTACGTCTACTCCGCGAAGGTGCACCAGGGGCAGATGCGGCTCTCGGGCGAGCCCTATCTGACGCACCCGCTCGCGGTGGCGGGGATCCTGGCCGAGATGCGGCTCGACCCGGTCACGGTCGCGGCGGGTCTCTTGCACGACACCGTCGAAGACACCTTCGCGACCGACGCCGACATCCGCGGGCAGTTCGGCGACGAGGTGGGCGATCTCGTCGCCGGCCTCACGAAGCTGGCGAAGATCGAGTTCCAGAGCCGCGAGGAGGCCCAGGCCGAGAACTTCCGGAAGATGCTGATCGCGATGTCGAAGGACATCCGCATCATCTTGATCAAGCTCGCCGACCGCCTGCACAACATCCGCACGCTCGAGTACATGAAGGAGGACTCGCGCCTCCGCGTGGCCCGCGAGACGCTCGACATCTACGCGCCTCTCGCGCACCGCCTCGGCATCTACTGGATGAAGGAAGAGCTCGAGGACCGCGCCTTCCGCGTGCTGCACCCCGAGATCTACGCGCAGATCGAGGAGCGCATCGCCGGCACGAAGAAGGAGCGCGAGCGCTACATCGAAGACGTGAAGACGCGCCTCTCGTCCGAGCTCTCCGCACGCGGCCTACACTGCGAAGTGACGGGCCGACTGAAGGAGGCCTACAGCCTCTACAAGAAGATGCAGCAGCAGAACGTGCCGATCGACCAGATCTACGACCTGATCGCCTTCCGCGTGATCGTCGACGGCACGAACACGACCTGCTACGAGACGCTCGGCATCGTCCACGGGCTCTGGAAGCCGGTGCAGGGCCGCTTCAAGGACTACGTCGCGATGCCCAAGCCGAACGGGTATCAGTCCATCCACACGACCGTGATCGGCCCGTTCGGCGAGCGCATGGAGGTGCAGATCCGCACGCAGGAGATGCACCGCGTCGCAGAGCTCGGCATCGCCGCGCACTGGAAGTACAAGGGCGTCGGCGCCACGCGCCCCAGCGACGAGCAGAAGTTCGCGTGGCTGCGCCAGCTGCTCGAATGGCAGCAGCAGCTGAAGGACCCGAACGAGTTCCTCGAGACCGTGCGCGTCGACCTGTTCGCCGACGAGGTTTACGTGTTCACGCCACGCGGCGACGTGCAGGCGCTGCCCGCGGGCGCGACGCCGATCGATTTCGCGTACGCGGTGCACAGCGAGGTCGGCAACCACTGCGCGGGCGCGAAGATCAACGGCCAGCTCATGCCGCTGCGCCACAAGCTGTCGAACGGCGACACGGTCGAGATCGTGACCTCGCCGCATCAGCGGCCGCGCCAGGAGTGGCTCGACTTCGTGGTGACCGGCCGCGCGCGCAGCCGCATCCGCCACTTCCTGAAGCTGGAACAGGTGGAGCGCGCGCGCGACCTCGGCCGCGACCTGCTGCAGCGCGAGCTGCACAAGCGCAGCCTCTCCTACGACAAGCTGTCGAAGTCGGGCGAGCTGAAGGAGACCGCGAAGACGCTCGGCGTGCGCGACCTCGACGGCATGCTGCAGGCGCTCGCGTACGGGAAGCTCGACGCGCGCGCCGTCGCGCGCCAGATCGCCGGCGCGGGGGAGGACGAGCCCGAGCCGAAGCCGTCGCTCCTGCGGCGCGTCCTGTCCGTCGGGCGCAGCCCGGGCCAGGTGCGCGTGTCGGGCATGGACAACGTGCTGGTGCGCTTCGCAAAGTGCTGCGCCCCCGTGCCGGGTGACTCGGTCGAGGGCTTCATCACTCGCGGCCGCGGAGTCACGGTGCACGCGAGTGACTGCCCGAAGATCTTCCATCTCGACCCGGAGCGCCGTGTGCCCGTCACCTGGGACGGCGTACCGGGCGAGGTGATCAGCGTCAAGGTGCGCGTGGTGTCCGAAGACCGGCAGGGGCTGCTCGCGGCGGTGACGAACAAGATCAGCGCCGAGGGCGTGAACATCGACAGCGCGCAGATCTACACGAGCGACGACAAACGCGCGATCCAGGTGTTCGACCTGCAGGTGAAGAACCGCAAGCACCTGGAGGGCGTGCTGCGCCAGATCGCCAAGATCCGCGGCGTGGTGACGGTGGAGCGGGTGCGCTCGTGATCTCGGGCGTCGTGATCTGCTTCAACGAGGCCGACCGCATCGGCCGCTGCCTCGAGTCGCTCGCGTTCTGCGACGAGCTCGTCGTCGTCGACTCGTGCTCGACCGACGGCACGCGCGAAATCGCGCGCCGCTACACCGAGCGCGTGATCGAGCAGCCGTTCCTGGGCTACGTGAAACAGAAGAACTTCGCGCTCGAGCACGCGAAGCACGACTGGGTGGTCTGCCTCGACGCCGACGAAGCGCTGTCACCGGAGCTCGCGCAGGAAGTCCTCGCCGCGATCGCTCGCGCCGGCGACTCCGTGAGTGGCTTCGAGCTCGATCGAGTGACTCGCTATCTCGGGGTGTGGCACGACCGCGGCGAGTGGTACCCCGACTGGCAGCTGCGCGTATTCCGGCGTTCGCGGGGCCGCTGGGCGGGCATGGACCCGCACGACCGCGTCGAGCTCGAAGGCCGCGTCGAGAAGCTGCACGGGCGTCTCTTGCACTGGAACTACCGCAGTCTGTCCGAACACATCCAGACCACCGACCGTTTCTCCGCGCGAATGGCGCGTTCGATGGCCGACGCAGGCGTGCGCTTCCGCATCGCCGACCTGTTGTTCCGCCCGCTCGCGCGTTTCTTCAAGGGCTACGTGCTGCGGCAGGGCTTCCGCCTGGGGCTGCCCGGCTTCGTCGTCTCGGCCGCGACCGCGTACTACGTGTTCATGAAGTACGCGAAGCTGTGGGAGCTCGAGCATGAGGATCCTCCAGCTCACGAGTGACTGGAAGTGGACCGGTCCGGCGGAGCCGATGTTGCACGCGGTCACCGGCCTGCGCGCGCGTGGTCACGACGTCGACGCCGCGTTCCCACCCACGCCGGCCGGCCACGCCGACGGGCTCGCCGAACGGGCGCGTGCGCGCGGCATCGAGCCGGCGTTCCAGCCCGCGGCGGGGCAGGGCTACCTGCCGCTCCGCGACGGCGGCGAGGTGCGGCGGCTGCGCGCCTTCTTGCGCGCGCGCGAGTACGACGTCGTGCACGCGACGCATGCGCGGGCCCAGCTGCTGGCGCGCCTGGCGCTCGGCGCGGAACGCTCGCGCACCGCTCTCGTCGCGGCCTGGACGCACGGCGAGCCGATCCCGGCCTGGCCGTGGAATTGGTGGCTGTTCGGCCCGTCCGGCTGCGACGGCGTGGCCGTGCTGTCGGAGCGGCTCGCGCACTCCACGCGCGCGCTCGCGGGCACGCCGCCCGAGCGCGTGGGCGTCGTGTCGGGTGCCGTCGACACCGCGCGGTTTGCGCCGCGGGCGCGGCGCTCCGACCTCGCGGACTCGCTCGGGCTGAAGCCCGACCACGTGGCGGTCGGTCTCGTCGCGCGGCTGCAGCCGCACCGGCGCGTCGAGCTCGTGCTCGAATCGCTGCGGCGCGCGCGCGCGAGCGCGCCGGGTCTCCGGCTCCAGGTCGTGGGCCGCGGCACGCGCGCGCGCGAGGTACACGACGAGCCCGCCCG
>Ga0335077_10000778_pt1 | contig 36353 bp, 36 predicted proteins | sample Lox_Sample_31_FD_207151 | JGI IMG/M metagenome (GOLD analysis project Ga0335077, IMG submission 207151) | Soil microbial communities from Loxahatchee National Wildlife Refuge, Florida, United States - Lox_Sample_3.1 | ecosystem: Environmental > Terrestrial > Soil > Wetlands | place: USA... | reverse complement strand
TATTCGCATCCAGAGTCAGGTTTTTAAGGGATTTGGCGCCTCAGAATTGGTGAGACTGTCTCAAGGTAAGTGAGTTACGACACCTGGGCATCCATCCTACTTCGCATAATGTATATTATGTTATATTCTCGATATTCCTCGGGAACCCAGCCCATCGGCCCGGTCCCACTCCAGGTTGAGACTCCCCTTTTGGCTCAGAGCTGAGGCCTGAACTTCGTCGCGCCCAGCCGTGGGGTAACCCCGTCCTTCAAGTATTTCGACGAGTTCTCCAATCAATGGACCTACAAGGGCTATTTACTGCAGATTGCCGTCGGCGTCGCCTTCTGCCGTTTCTTCTGCCGCCGGGGCATGAATGCCGCTTCTGAGGCTGTATCTGCGGGTACTCGCTTTACTGGGCCCGGAAAGGTGGCTCGCCATCTGCCTGGGAATCGCGAACATGGCGATGGCGGGCGTGTTTCTCCTCGAGCCATGGCTATTCGGACGGGTCGTGGATGCGTTGGCCGGACCAAGCTCCAAAGCATCCGAGTGGACTTACATCGCATGGTGGGCCAGCGTCGGATTCTTCGGCGTCGCTGCGAGCGTACTGGTGGCGCTTTACTCAGACCGGCTCGCACACCGCCGGCAGCAGGCCGTCGTCGTCGCGTTCTTCGAGCACGCGCTGGCACTGCCGCTGACATTTCACGACCAGCAGCATACCGGACGGCTGATCCGCACACTGCACACCGGCAGCGGTAACCTCTTCATCATCTGGCTGGCGTTCTTCCGCAGCCATCTGAGTACATTGATCGCCCTACTGGTAATGGTGCCGCTGGCACTGCGGATCAACAGGCAGCTGGCGCTCCTGATGATCACGCTGATGATCGTGTTCGCGCTGTTCAACACCGTGGTCATGCGGCGCACCGGCAACGCGCAGCGCGAAGTCGAGCAACTCAATCAGGAAATTGCAGAGCGGACCGGAGACGTATTCGGGAACGTCGTGGTCGTGCAGAGTTTCTCGCGCGTCGTGACCGAGGTCGCCGCACTGAGGGATCTGGCAGCCAAAGTGCTCGAGACCCAATACCCGGTATTGCGGGGCTGGGCCTGGGTCGCGGTCGCCAACCGGGCAGCTAGTACCCTGACGGTCATCGGCTTGTTCGCGCTTGGTGTGCACCTGCACGGCAGGGGCCAGATCAGCGTCGGCGCCATCGTCAGCTTTGTGGGTTTCGCCATGATGATGATCGGGCGCATGGAGCAGCTCGCAAGTTTCATCTCGGACCTGTTCTTCCAAGCCCCAGCGCTCGCGAATTTCTTCGAAGTCCTGGACACCAAGAGCGGCATCGACGAGCTGCCGGGGGCTCCAGTACTGCGGGCCACGCGCGGGGAGGTTGCCTTCGAGAACGTCTCCTTTGGCTACGAGCCGGATCACCTGATCATCAAGGACCTTAGTTTCGTCGCGCCAGCCGGGAGCACGGTGGCGTTTGTCGGGCCGACCGGAGCAGGCAAGACGACCGCCCTCTCCCTCCTCTACCGCGCCTACGATCCCAGGCGCGGGCGCATCATGATCGACGGCACGGACATTCGCACCGTGAGCCTCAGCTCGTTGCGGGCGCACATTGCGGTGGTCTTTCAGAATCCCGGGCTACTGTATCGCTCGATCGCCGAGAATCTGCGCATCGGGAAGCCGGATGCGACCGACACTGAGCTCGAAGCCGCCGCTCGCGCCGCGGAGGCACACCAGTTTGTCGCGATGAAACCCGGCGGTTACGACGCCCTGGTGGCCGAGCATGGCAAATCGCTCTCCGGCGGCGAGCGGCAGCGCCTCTCAATCGCGCGCGCGATGCTGAAGGATGCCCCCATTCTCATCCTGGATGAGGCGACCAGCGCCCTGGACAACCTGACCGAGGCTCGCGTGCAGCGCGCCTTGCACGCGCTCGTGAAGGGCCGCACGACGTTCATCATTGCGCACCGACTCTCCACGGTGCGCAGCGCGGACCTCATCCTGGTACTCCAGGACGGGCGGCTGGTTGAGTCGGGACGCTATGAGGCCTTGGTCGGCCTCGGGGGCGTATTCGCGGAGCTCGAAGCACAGGGCCGGTTTGTGGCGGACCCGCCCGAGGAGCCCGTCAGCGACCAGATCAGCTCGGCTACCGCCTGACTCTTCAGGGGTGCTGATCGCGCAAGCGGCCGCCCAAGGCGGCCGAGACGCTGGCGATGAAGGCGCCGATGACCATCGACAGGGTCACGAGGATCGAGGCCTTGGCCGCGCTTGATCGATCCACGTCCGCGAGCTCAGGAAGATCGGTGCGCTTGATGCCGTCAGCGGACTGCGCAGCGGGCGTGACTGCGGCACCCTCCTTCTGCCCCACCGCGTCACGCTCCATCATGCGCTCTACCGCCGCATGGCCATGACGTTGCATCCGGTACGATGCCGTGGTGTCCTGATCGCTCACGCTCGCCGCGGCCGCGGAGGCCAGCAGAAACGCGGCCGCCAGCGTCGCGACGGACCAGGTAATGAACCCATGAGCCGTGTCGCGAAAGAAAACCTCGTGGGTATGCAGCCCAACCCAGCGTGTACGCAGACGACCCGTGATGTAACCGCCCAATGCTGAGGAGATCCACTGCACGACCGTGAGGGCGATTGCCGCGCCCACAGCCATCCGGGCTCCGGACAGGTAGGGCCACGAGGCTGAATTCAGATAGCCGAGCCCAACGGCGAGCATCAGCAGGACGACTGAGCTTGCTGCCGCCACACTGGCACCGGCGATGATGGCGCCCCATGAGACCGCCGAGATACTGCCGCCCGTGGCCGGCATGACCTCTGCTTCTGGCGCGTAGCTGGCGGGTATGTTGACTCGCGTGACCATGATCCTTGCTCCTTGGGAGACGCCAACAACAGTTTAGGTACGCCGTTTGAGGGCGTGAGATCATCCGCGCTGCGCTTCGGCCGTAGTCGCCCGCTGACAACAGGGGTGTTACTCGAGTTGGTTTGCCTGCACGTGGAAATTTACAACCAGCGGAGCACCCGGCCTAAGCGACGGCGCCGACGCGGCAGCAGCCCCCCCGCGCCTCATCCGGGCTCCAAATGGCCAGGCCTGCCGGGCTCTAAGAACCCGATCTCACTTGATGCTGCAGCCAGCCGCAGGCTTCCGTGCGCCGCCGGGGGTATGAAATACTCGAAGCGCTTCGCACGCGTGGAACCAGGGGCCACAACGGCAAGAACCAGAGCCCCCTAATCGCGCGGACAAAACATACACCAGGAGCACGTTCAGTGGTCACGAAGGCCTTGCCGGCCGCGCGGGGGATCGACCGGGCACATCGCCGGGTGATCTTTGCCTCGAGTCTCGGGACCGTTTTCGAGTGGTACGACTTCTACCTGTACGGCTCGCTGGCACCGATCATCACCAAACAGTTCTTCTCCGGGGTGAATGAGACCACCGGATTCATTCTGGCGCTGCTCGCCTTTGCGGCCGGTTTCTTCGTGCGTCCCTTTGGCGCGCTGGTGTTCGGTCGGCTCGGGGACATGGCGGGACGCAAGTACACCTTCCTCATCACGATCGTGATCATGGGCTCCTCCACTGCGTTGGTTGGGGCCCTGCCCAACTACGCGACCGCCGGACTGCTCGCCCCCATGGCGCTCATCGCGCTGCGGCTGCTGCAGGGGCTCGCGCTTGGGGGCGAGTACGGCGGTGCCGCCACCTACGTCGGCGAGCACGCGCCGCCGGGAAATCGCGGTCGCTACACGAGCTGGATCCAGACCACCGCAACGCTGGGGCTGTTTCTCAGCCTGGTGGTTATTGTGCTGTGCCGTTCCTGGCTCGGGCCCGAATTCGAGACCTGGGGCTGGCGCATCCCGTTCCTGCTGTCGATTGTGTTGCTGGCGGTGTCCGTTTACATCCGCCTGCAGCTCGCCGAGTCACCGGTGTTCCTGGAGATGAAGGCGGAGGGTCGGCAATCGCGTGCACCGCTGACCGAATCGTTCGCGCGCTGGGACAACGGTCGTCTGGTGCTGCTGGCCCTGTTTGGCGCCACCGCCGGCCAGGCAGTCGTGTGGTACTGCGGGCAGTTCTACGCACTGCTGTTTCTCACGCAGACGCTGAAGGTGGAAGCGCAGACGGCCAACCTGCTGGTGGCCGCGGCGCTGCTGGCGGCAACGCCCTTCTTCGTATTCTTCGGAAGCCTCTCCGATCGAGTAGGACGCAAGAAGATCGTACTCTCCGGTTGCCTGCTCGCCGCCCTCACCTACGTGCCGATCTACAAGGCCATCACGCACTACGCAAACCCGGCCATCGAGTCTGCCTCGCTGCACTCGCCGGTGCGCGTGATCGCGGACCCCGGTGCCTGCTCGTTCCAGTTCGACCCGGTCGGCAAGAAGAGATTCACGCGCTCGTGCGACGTTGCCAAGGCAGCTCTCGCCAAGGCGGGCGTGCCCTATGCCAACGTTGCGGCAAGCGCTGGCACCCTCGCCGCGGTGCAGATCGGGGATGCGGCGCCGATACCCGCGGTGGAGGGCAGCATGATGTCCAGCGCCGACTTCAAGGTCGCGAGCGATGCGTTTGGCAAGAGCGTGAGCGTCGCGTTGACCGAGGCTGGCTACCCGGCGAAGGCCGACCCGGCGCAAATCGACCGGTTCATGGTATGGCTGTTGCTGTTCCTGCTGGTGCTGTACGTCACCATGGTGTACGGACCGATTGCCGCCTGGCTGATCGAGCTGTTTCCGGCCCGCATCCGCTACACCTCGATGTCGCTGCCCTATCACATTGGCAACGGCTGGTTCGGCGGGTTCGTGCCGGCGATTGCCTTTGCACTGGTGGCACTCAAGGGTGATATCTACTATGGCCTGCGCTACCCGATCATCGTCGCGCTCATGACGCTGGTGATCGGCGTGTTGTTCCTGCCCGAGACCAAGGACCGGCCACTACGCTGACCCCACGCGGCGCGCGGCTTGCGGCAGCCATGCCTGACTGCCGGCGTCAACCAGCAGCCCGCAACCTCTTCTACAGCCATACCCGGGTGAACGTGCGCGAGCGCAGCGTCGCGTATCGCGCCGCCCACCTGAGCTGACGCGGCTGCAGCGCGCTGCCGCGCTGAGAGTCAGCCTGAACGTCTCGCAGTCGTCACTTCTTGGGAAGCATGCCCTGCCGCGCCATCTCCTGCGCGGTTGCGTCCGCGACCTCCGTGACCAACTGGTCGAGGTTGCCCGGATTGGTGGTACGGCTCGTGCTCGCCCAAAGCAGCTTGTCCTGCGTCAGGGAGTAGATGAGCGTCTCGACCGAGACGATCGTGTCTGTGGTGATATAGCCCGGGGAATACGCAGCACCCCAGCCATAACCCCAGTACGGGCCGAAGCCACCGTAATAGGCCGGCATGGTGGTACCGGGTGTGTAGTTGACTTGCTGGTCCTTGCCGACCACGCGCATGACTACCGCGGCTGTCGCGCCCGCCTCCTTGAGCGCCGCACGTGCCTTCTCGCCATCACCGCGCAGCGCGTCGGGGACCAACGAGTACGCGGGCACGCCCTCGGCTCCGTGCCTGCTGATGTCATTGGCCAGCAGGGTCTCGCCGGCACGGCGCTTCGCCTCGTCCCGCGACACGAATACCGCCGCGACCTTCTTGCCGACCGGGTCGAGCGTCGGGGTGTTCGGGTCCTTCCATGTCGAGGTGAAGGTCGTCGTCTCACAGCCAGCGAGCCAGAGCACGACGAGAGCAATCGTCAGTGCCCGCAGGTTCATGAACATGGATCAGCTCCTCTTGACTCTTCTCAACAAAGCGTACTCCGCCACTGCGGCGGGCGCCATTCTCGACCCGTCGCTGAGCGGGCGCGCGGGCTGCAGGGGAACCTGCGCAACTGCGCATGCGCATCGCGCGGCTGCTGCGCGCATCCGCACAGGTGACCAGCACTTTGCACCACTCGCGACGCGACTTGCGCTATATCCGCCAGTGCGCAGCGCGCCTGCCCTACCATCGGATCACTGTGGCCGCAACCGTTACCACGATCCTGACCATACCGCTCTGCCCACCGCCTCGGCACCCGCCCGCAGTCCTCTGCGATGGGGGCAGACGTACCCGCTCCTGCCACATTATGAAATATCGGAGGCTGTCCCAGCCACGTTCCCCGCGCCGGACAGGACTTGACGCAACGCCGTGCACGACCTAGCGTCTCGCACCTAAACGCGCACAAAACAATCGCGCGCGCATCGGGGAGAACAATTAATGCGTCCTTCACGCCATGTGAGTGCTGCCGTGGCTGCAGCGCTCGGCCTACTCGCTACTTCCATGACGGCAAGCGCCGCACCTGCAGCCCTTGGCTCGGGTCTGCGCGAGATGAGCGCCGCCTACGATACGGATAGCGCCAAGCTGTCCTCCATCGTAAAGCTGCACCTGACCGATCGTTCTGGCAATCCACTGGTACGCGCACGCATCCTGCCCGGTGCGGACGCAAACGCCGTGATCGCCCAGCTGACCGCGGCCGGCTTCCAGTTGAAGGCGCGCAGCCAGATCAATCCCTCACTGGTTGAGGGTTACCTGCCACTGAGCAAGGTGCACGCCGCCGCTGCCGTATCCGGCATCGGCTCGCTCACCGCCACGCACCGGCCCGTCAAACACGTCGGCCTCGTGACCAGCCAGGCCGTCGCACTCGAGAAGGCTGACCTTGCCCAGAACGCTGGATACACGGGCCGCGGCATCCGCATCGGGGTGCTCTCGGACAGTTACAACGCCTGCACGGAATGCTCGACCGATGCGCCCGCCGACATCGCCAGCGGCGATCTGCCGGCCGATGGCGTCGCCGTACTCGAAGACCAGCCGCCGGGCGGCGGTGAGGACGAGGGCCGTGCCATGCTGCAGCTAGTGCACGACATCGCCCCGGACTCGGAACTGGGCTTTGCCACGGCCTTCACCAGCGAGATCGACTTCGCCAACAACATCCTGGCGCTGCGCGCCAAGTTCGGCGCCGATGTCATCGTCGACGACGTGTTCTATTTCGACGAGCCGATGTACTCGGATGGCATCCTCGCGCAGGCCGTCAACATCGTCAGCCAGGATGGCGCGGCCTACTTTTCCTCAGCCGGCAACAATGGTCTGGAAGCCTGGGAGGACACCTACCGTGCGGTTTCCTTCCTCGCCGCGCAGAAACTGATGAAGAATGGCGGTGGCAACCTGCACCTCGAGGAGATCCCCGCGGAGCTGCGCCCGATCAGCTTCATGAACTTCAATCCCGCGGGCGGGACTGCCAGCATCACGCAGCATCTCACGGTCGCCGGAGATGCCGTGCTGGATCTGCAGTGGGATGAGCCCTTCAACCTCGGCAAGGTGCAGACCGACTACAACATCTACATCTTCGATGCCGACGGGCACTGGCTCGACCCAAACACCTCACCGGTGTCGTTCAACACCTTCGACAGCAACATCGCCACCGATCAGCCGCTGGAGCTGGCGGAGATGATCCCGACCGGCGCTGTCGTTGGCGGTGCGAGCGTCGGGGACTTCCAGATCGTCATCGGCAAGCTGAACGGCGGCCCGGCGAAGCGCCTGAAGTACATCATGGAGAACACGCTGGCGGTCAGCGAGCGGCAGAACGCGCCCTCCAGCGGTGGTCACTCGGCGGCGAGCGGCGGTCTGGGCGTGGCGGCCATGTACTACCCGATCACTAAGTTCCCGGAGGACTTCAGCTCGCCCGGGCCGGTGACGATCTACTTTGACAGCCAAGGCAATCGCCTGAAGCAGCCGCAGATCCGGCAGTCGCCGCAAATTACGGCCGGGGATGGCGTGGACACCACGTTCTTCCCGCCCGGTGGTGGCGATCCTGACGGCACGGGCTTCCCGAACTTCTTCGGCACCAGCGCCGCGGCGCCGGACGCGGCGGCCGTGGGTGCATTAGTGCTGCAGGCCGCTGGCGGCTCGGGCAGTCTCAAGCCGCAGAAGCTGTACTCGATTCTCGAGAGCACGGCGACCCCGGTGGCCCTGCCGAATCAGCGCTGGATAGCCAGCGGCTTTGCCGGTCCGGTGAGCTTCAGCGCCAACAAGGACTGGACGCGCTTCACCAGCAATTTCAGCCTGGCAGTGGCGGCCGGCAAGAAGCGCAACGTGGCGAGCATCACCTTTGATACCACCAACATCGGGCTGAGCTGGAGCGCGAACCCGAACCGCTTCAGCGTCAGCAATGCGGTGGGTATCAGCATCGCCAACATGGCCTGGACGACGAGTCCGGATCAGACGAAGTTCACGATCACCTTCGCGCCGGGGACCTTTACCGGTGGTGACTCGTTCGACTTCGGCATGTCGGTGTTCGCGGCCATCCAGGGCTCGACGCAGGAGGACCCGGATCGCTTCCGCGGCATGAAGATGACCGTGGCGTTCGAGGACGGCGGGGTCGCCAATGGCACGGTGCAGGCCAACCCGAAGGTGCAGTTCAACAACTTCACAGGTTCGGGCCTGGTGAATGCAAAAGCGGCGACCCACGCCGCCGCGCATCCCTAGGAGTCAGCTGAGCGAGTACACGGGCGTCCGCGCAAGCGGACGCCCGTTTCTTTGTGCGCCCGGCAGGGCGCACTCTCTTGGAGGTGAAAGTCCTCCGCAACACCCGGCAAGGGGAAGTGCTAGCTGAGCGGCAACGGCGTCATCGTGAGGTGTCGTCGGGAGGAAGCTGTGGGCAAAGCGCTGGCCTGACGAACAGGAAGCGGATAGAGGCGACGCATCGGGGTGAGACGGCAAAGAGCGTCAAAGCCCGGTACTTGCACGGAACGGTGCGGCGTAGATCCGACAGGCATAAGCGTGAAGGAGAGTGCGCAATACCCGGGGAGATCTGCATGGGTGCCGCTGTGCTACGGGGATCGAGAGGTTCCCGGAGGCCTGTGCAGAAGTCAGCCGAGGCCATAGTAGGCAGTTACTGCCGAAGGGCCGAACGACGAGACCGAGAGTAGGCCGGATGATCTCGAAGCGGATCGATGAGGCAGAAGCTCCTGCGAAGGGGGCCGAAGCGCAAGCTGCGGACCGGAAGTCCGGCAACGTGCGAGTCGGTGCCAAGATCAGCGCGGCGACATCCGGGCAAACGAAATCGGAGGATCACCTGATGGAACGGGTGGTCGAACGCAGCAACCTGTGGTCAGCGTATCAGCGAGTGCTTCAGAACAAGGGTGCCGCGGGGGTTGATGACCTCACGGTGGCCGAGTTCAAGGGCTGGCTCAAGGTGCACTGGCCAAGCGTGAAGGAAGCGCTGCTGGCGGGACGGTACATGCCGCAGCCGGTGCGCCGCGTGGACATACCCAAGCCCTCAGGCGGGGTACGCACACTTGGGGTACCGACGGTGCTGGACCGGCTTATCCAGCAGGCGCTGCATCAGGTTCTGCAACCGCTCTTTGAGCCGAGCTTCTCGGAGGGGAGCTTTGGCTTCCGCCCGGGACGCAACGCTCATCAGGCGGTGCGCAGAGCGCAGGCGTACATCCGCGCAGGTAAGCGCTGGGTGGTGGATCTGGATCTGGAGAAGTTCTTCGACCGGGTCAACCACGATGTGCTGATGGGGCGGGTGGCACGGCGGGTCAGTGACGTACGGGTGCTCAAGCTGGTCCGCCGGTTCCTGGAAGCGGGGATGATGAGTGGGGGGTTGGTACAGCCGCGAAGCGAGGGAACGCCGCAAGGCGGACCGCTCTCACCGCTGCTGTCCAACATCCTGCTCACGGATCTGGACCGGGAGCTGGAACGACGGGGTCTGGCCTTCTGCCGCTACGCGGACGACTGCAACATCTATGTGGGCAGTCGTGTAGCCGGAATGCGTGTCATGAGTGGGATCAGGAGCTTCCTCGCGGAGGCCTTGCATCTACAGGTGAACGCTCAGAAGAGCGCTGTGGCGCGGCCTTGGGAGCGTAAGTTCCTCGGGTACAGCTTCAGCTCGCACCGGGATCCGCGGCTGCGGATCGCCCCGGAGAGCGTACAGCGACTGATGCAAAACGTGCGCAAGCAAATGCGCCTTGGGCGCGGCCGATCGCTGCACCATACGATCGAGGTCCTCAACCCGGTGTTGCGTGGCTGGATCGCTTACTTCCAGCTGACGCAAACCAAGGGCCCTCTGGAGGAGCTTGACGGGTGGCTGCGGCGACGGCTGCGGTGCCTGCAGTGGCGGCAGTGGAAGCGTCCCCAGACGCGCACGCGCCGCCTGCGGGCGCTGGGCGTGCACTCAAGCAGCCTCCATGGCTCCGGCTGCAACCGGGGTCCGTGGTGGAACGCCGGTGCCCGCCACCTGCACATCGCTTTGCCCGCCGCCTACTTCACGCGCTTGGGGCTGCTCTCGCTGCTGCATGAACAGCAGCGGCTCCAGTGTGCTCGTTGAACCGCCGTATGCGGAACCGCACGTACGGTGGTGTGGGAGGGGAGTGAGTGTAAGCTCACTCCTCTACCCAATCCCGCCTCGGGGCCTGCGCCTACAGCTTTTCGTGCACCTGCGCGTGAGCATTCGGTCTTTGCGCGGAGGTGACGTCATGCCTCGTGGGGACAAGTCCAAGTACACGCCCAAGCAGAAGCGCAAGGCCGAGCACATCGAGGAAAGCTACGAAGCGCGCGGCCTGGACCCGGGCGAAGCCGAGGCGCGGGCCTGGGCGACGGTGAACAAGCAGAGTGGCGGGGGCGAGAAGCCCGGCGGCAGCGGCCGCAAGAAGAGCTCCTCGCAGAAGGCCTCCGCGCGGCGCGACTCGGCGCGGCGCGCAGTGGCCACGAAGCACGGGCATTCCCCGAATCGGGGCCGCATGAGCACGCGCCGCAGCCGGCACGCGAGCACCTGAAGGCGCGCGAGCCGCAGGGCCTCCCGCTTGCGGCGGAGGTCCCTGCGCCTCCCTGGCTGCTGGCGCGCCTGTCTTTAGCGGCGCTGTGTGGTCTTGGTCTGCTGCGCAGCCGCCCCGGCATCCAGCGCGCTCAGCAGCGGGCTGTGCACGGTGGTGACGGCATCGCTGATCGCGCCGCGCACGCAGCTCTGCCACTGCGCCTTCTCTGCCAGGCTGCGGCCCTGTTCACCGCACACGAAGTGCGCCGCACCGCGGATGCGCTGGTAGAGCAGGGCGGCGCCCGCCTCCGTGCGCACGTTGAGATCGCTGTAGCTCACCTTCAGGGTCGGCACGGCAGCTTCGCTCGCCTGCGCGGTAGCGCCGAGCGCGGCGAGTGCGAGAGCGCTTACGGACAATCGTCCCAGGGTCTTCAGGGTAAACATGTGGCGGTCCTCCAGTTGACGTCCAGCGGGAGCACACGCGCTGCGGGTGCAGCGCGCGCCTCCTGTGAACGATTGGATGCCGCGCATGTGAAAAGGACAAAAAAGCGCCGGGCTGCGGGCCGAAAAATGGCGCGAGCGGGACAAAGCGCGTCCCGGGCGGCACTCGCAGCGCGCGCGGCGCGTTGCGCCGCTGCGTGGCTGCACGCGGCGCGCCGCGGGGCAAGTGCCGCGGGACTCCCTCCGGCGCGCTCAAACGGCGCTCCGGCGCGCTGCGGGGAACGACGATTTGCCGGTGGCGAGTCCCTGCCGCAGCACTCGGCGACGATCGGCAGCGGATCGGGCCGGCTGAGCCGCTAGGGTGCGATGCCTGCGGGTCATCCCGGCGGCCGGCGCCCAACCCGACTCGGGGAAAATCGGGTTGGGCGCACGTTCCTCCCACCTCAGCGGCGCAGCATGGCCACGGCCGGCCGGGCCTGCCCGGTGTCGATGGCCGTCAGCAGGGGGCTGTTCACCTTCATTACCGCTGATGAGATCGCATCCCGATAGCAGGCCTTCCAGATCGCTCGGTCGAGCAGCGGAGTGCCCTCAAAGCCACACACGGTACGGGCGGCACCGGCGATGCGGTTGTAGAGGGTCTGCGCGCCGGAGCGGGTCGAGAGGTCCAGGTCGCCGTAGCGCACCTTGACGGCGGGCGGCTCAGCGGCGAGCGCCTGCGCGGCAGCCAGCAGCCCGAGCGCCAGGGTCAGTGCGAAGGGACGGAAGGAACGCGGGGTCTGGTTCGTGGTGTTCATGAGGGTTCTCCAGGTTGGGGTGTGCCAGAAACCGGCGTGAAAGCTACGCACTCAACCCGGGGAACACTTGAAGGGGGGGTGAAACGTCGCTGAAAACGGGCTGATGCATGGCCAAAGCCAGCGCCGGGGCGCTTAAGCGGCACCCGTCCCGCGCGCGGGGAGACTTCAGCGCGTCTCGACGCCGCGCGGGGTGCCGATCAGGAGTACGTCCGCCGGCCGCACGGCGAACAGCCCGACGGCCACCACGCCGGTGATCTGATTCAGCTCGCGCTCGAGCGCGGCCGGGGCGCTGATATCCAGCCCGTGCACGTCCAGGATGTGGTTGCCGTTGTCGGTGAGGCAGCGCTCTCGCCACACCGGGTTTCCGCCGCAGGCGCGCAGGCGGCGGGCCACCAGCTCGCGCGCCATGGGGATCACCTCGACGGGCAGCGGGAATTTCCCCAGTCGCCTCACGAGCTTGCTCTCATCAATGATGCAGACGAAGCGCTGCGCCGCCGCCGCCACGATCTTCTCGCGCGTCAGCGCCCCGCCGCCGCCCTTGATCAGCTCGCGCGCGTCATTGGCCTCGTCCGCACCGTCGATATAAAGGTGCAGCTCGCTCAGCTCGTTCAGGTCGAGGACACGCACGCCCGCGGCCGTGAGGCGTGCGCTGCTCGCCTGCGAGCTCGAGACGGCGCTCGGCACGCGACCTGGGGTCGCGGCGAGCGCCTCGATGAAGCAATTGACGGTGGTGCCGGTGCCGACGCCGATGGTGGCGCCGTGCGGGACCAGTCGCAGTGCCGCCTGCGCAACCTGGCGCTTCTGGGTGTCGGTATCGAGCGTCATGGGTGATGCGGAGCGCGCCGCTTGTGGTCTGCCAGAAACGACTGTGCCCGCTTTGCGGGCGGGCACAGTCCTCGAATTCGACTCGGCGATCGCATACACGATCGCCGAGTTAAGGCCTATTTCTTCTTCGCAGCTTTCTTCTTGGCCTTCTTCTTTGCCTTCGCCATGTTGGCTCTCCAATTAGAGACGGGTTAGTCCGGGGTCCGAGTATATACACGCGAATCTAAATTACAAGCGAGCGCACCCCAAGTGTGCTAGGCGCGGCACGCTGCCGATGCACCGCGCAGCAGCGCGCGCATCACTCGAGCGTGAGGATGAAGCGCCAGTGCGCGGCGCTGACCGGCGTGATCGAGAGTCGATTGCCCCGCCGCAGCAGCGCCATGCCCGCAAGTTCGCGCGCGGCGTGCGCGCGCAGCTCCTCGAGTGCGATGGTGCGCTTCAGCGCTCGCTGCAGGCGCACGTCCACCATGAACCAGCGCGGCTGGGCCGGATCGCTGTCGGGGTCGTAGTGATGATGGCCGCGCTTGAAGGCGGTGGGGTCGGGATAGCCTGCGCGCACGATCTGCATGATGGCGACGATGCCGGGCACGGCGGTGCTGGAGTGGTACAGAAAGGCCTGATCGCCCTTCTTCATCTCATCGCGCAGCATGTTGCGCGCCTGGTAGTTGCGCACCCCGTCCCAGGCGGTGGTGCGCCGCGGCGCGGCCGCCAGGTGCTCGAGTCCGAAGGTGCCGGGCTCGCTCTTCATCAGCCAGTAGTGCATCGGATCACCCCTTCATCGGTGATGACGGCGTCCAGGCGCACATCGTGCGCCGCCGGGGCGATGCGCTCGAGCTGCTGGAAGGCGTACGCGAGCCCGATGAGCTGCGGCACATGCCAGTGCGCGCGCCAGCGCCGGAAGGCGAAGGCGCGGTCGTAGAAGCCCCCGCCGCTACCCAGACGCAGTCCATAACGATCAAAGCCCACCAGCGGCAGGAACACCACGTCGAGCCAGCGGGCAGCGATGCGCGCGGCGTTGTCCGGTTCCTCGATGCCGAGGCGATTGCGGCGCAGGCTGCCGCGCATCTCCAGGAAGCGCATGCCGCGCGCCGCGCGCGGCCGGTCGATGCGCGGCAGGTAGATGCGGCAGCCGCGCTCGCGGGCCAGCTCGATGAGCGGGGCGGTGTCCAGCTCCGCAGGCAGCGCGGCGTAGAGCGCGATGCGTGCGCCGGCACGCAGGTGCAGCGCCCGCGCGGCATTGCGGGCCACGCGGTGCGCGGCATGGGCGCGCTCGCCGGGGGTGAGGCGGCGCCGACGCGCCGCGAGTGCCGCCCGCAGCACGCTGCGGGCGGCATCGGCAGGCAAATCAGGAAGCGCCACCCGCCTGTGCCGGTGCGAACCGTTGCTCTCGAACCAGAGCAACAGGTGGGACGAGCTGCGGCAGGTAAGGCTTTCCGCTCGCGGGCGGACTTGCACAGTGCTGCGCGCAAGGCCTAAGTCCCTTGGGTGTTTCAATTAGGGTCCGAGGTAACCCGGTCCGCGTGTCGAACACCGCAGGCGACGCGGAAAACACTCTACACCATGGCAGCAAGGCGTGCTTGTAGGGAAAGCACGACTTTCTCACAGTTCGAGCTGCTGGCTCTTCTCCAGCGCGCCTTCGACGCGCTCGCGCAGGGCGCGCACCCGGTGGCCGACGCCGTTATCGACCTTGTTCTCGCGCTCGCGGTTCTTGAGGTGCTCGTGCGCCAGGTTGAGCGCCGCCATTACGGCGATGCGGTCGTGCCCGACCACCTTGCCGCTGTCGCGGATCTCGCGCATGCGCGCGTTGAGGAACTCGGCGGCATCCAGGAGGGCGGAGCGCTCTTCGTACGGGCAGGCGACCATGTACTCCTTTTCCATGATCCGCACGCTCACGCGCGCCGGCTCCGCTTGGCTCATGTACCGTGCTCCAGGGTCTTGAGGCGGCCGATCATGGCTTCGACGCGCGTGCGCACCTGCTCGTTCTTGTGCATGAGCGCGGCGCGCTCCCCGGCGAGGGACTCGTGCCGCGTGCGCAGCGCGCGGTTCTCTTCCTTGAGGTGCTCAAGCGCCACGATCAGCTCGTCGATGCGCTTGGCCAGACGCGTGAGTTCGAGCTCTAGTTGTGTTTTTGTAGTGTCGCTCATGGCGCGGGACTATAGAGCGGCGCTTAAGCCGGGGTCAATTATAATGAGGCTGCTTAACATGATGCAGCCGGACTACAGCCGCACGCAGGAAGTGCTCGCGCACGAGCACTCGCTCGCCGACGCCGCCGAGGCGCACGGCACGCTCGCCGGCTGCCTGTGCGCTGCCGCAGGCTATCGCTTCGAGGACTGGCTGCAGGAGATCCTGCCCGCCGGACAGGCGGGCGCACCGGCCAGCGCGGCGCTGCACGAGCTCTACGAGGCGACCAGCGGCGCACTGATCCAGCCGGACATGCAGTTCGAGCTGCTGCTGCCGGAGGATGGCGCGCCGCTCGGCGAGCGCACGCTGGCGCTGGCGCACTGGTGCCAGGGGTTTCTGTACGGCCTGGGCGCCGGCAGCATCCAGGATGCGAGCGAGCTGCCCGGCGAGGTGGGCGAGATCGTGCGTGACTTCATCGAGATCACCCGCGCCGGCCTGGAGGGCGAGGCGAGCGATGAGGGCAACGAGAACGCCTACGCCGAGCTGGTCGAATTCGTGCGGGTGGGCGTGCAGCTCCTGTTCGAGGAACTCGCCGAGGCGCGCCTGCCCAAGGCGGCGCCGGCGCCGCTGCACTGAAGGACCATGGCCCGGGACGAATTCGCGCGCCGCCGCCGCGCGCTCATGCGGCAGATGGGGCGCGACTCGATCGCCATCCTGCCGGCCGCCCCGGTGCGCCACCGCAACAACGACGTCGAGTATCCCTACCGCCAGGACAGCGATTTTCACTACCTGACCGGCTTCAACGAGCCCGAGGCGGTGGCGGTGCTGGTGCCGGGGCGCACGGCGGCCGAATACATTCTGTTCACGCGCGAGCGCAACCCCGAACGCGAGACCTGGGACGGCCGGCGCGCCGGCCCCGCCGGCGCCAAGCGTGACTTCGGCGCCGACGATGCCTTCCCGGTCACCGACCTGGACGAGATCCTGCCGGGACTGCTGGAGAACCGCGCGCGCGTCTTCTACACCATGGGCGCGTACCCGGACTTCGATCAGCGCATGGTCGGCTGGGTCAACGGCCTGCGCACGCAGGCGCGCAACGGGCGCCATCCGCCGCAGGAATTCGTGGCCCTCGATCACGTGCTGCACGACATGCGGCTGTTCAAGTCGCGCCACGAGCTCGAGCTGATGCGCACCGCGGCGCGCATCAGCGCCCGCGCCCACCAGCGCGCCATGCGCTTCTGCCGTCCCGGCGCCACCGAGTACCAGGTGATGGCGGAGCTGCTGCACGAGTTCCGCCGCCACAACGCCGACACCGCCTACCCGCCGATCGTCGGCGGCGGCGCCAACAGCTGCATCCTGCACTATCGCGAGAATGACCAGCCGCTCGTAAGCGGCGAGCTGCTGCTGGTGGATGCCGGGTGCGAGTACCAGTCCTACGCCTCCGACATCACGCGCACCTACCCGGTCAACGGGCGCTTCACCCCCGAGCAGCGGGCGGTGTACGAGGTAGTGCTCGAAGCCAACCGCGCCGCGATCGCCAAGGTGCGGCCCGGCAACCACTGGAACGAGCCGCACGAGGCGGCGGTGCGCGTCATCACCCAGGGCCTGGTGAAGCTCGGCCTGCTCAAGGGCCGGCTACCCGCGCTCCTGCGCGCCGGCGCCTACCGGCGGTTCTTCATGCATCGCACCGGCCACTGGCTCGGGCTGGACGTGCACGACGTCGGCGACTACAAGATCGGCGACGAATGGCGCGTGCTCGAGCCGGGGATGGCGATGACGGTCGAGCCCGGCATCTACCTGCCGGCCGGCCGCGGCGTGCCCCGGCGCTTCCGCAACATCGGCATCCGCATCGAGGACGACGTGGTGGTGACGCGCAGCGGCGCCGAGGTGCTCACGGCGCGCGCGCCCAAGGACGCCGAGCAGATCGAGGCGCTGATGGGGCGCGGCTAGCGCCGCCAGGTCCATGAGCGCCGCCGCCGACTGTGCCCCGCGCGAGCTCGACGTCGCCATCGTCGGCGGCGGGCTGGTGGGCGCGAGCCTGGCACTCGCCCTGGGGGATGCCGGGGTGCGCACGCTGCTGGTGGAGAGCGTGCCCTTCGGCAGCCGCGCCCAGCCGAGCTTCGATGAGCGCACCACCGCGCTCGGCAATGCCAGCCGCCGCATCTTCGGCGCCCTCGGCGTGTGGGAGACGATGGCCGCCGAGGCGGGCGTCATCCGCTCCATCCATGTCTCCGACGCCGGTCGCTTCGGCTTCGCGCGCCTCGAGGCCGCCGAGCACGGCATCGAGGCCTTCGGCTACGTGGTGCCGAACCGCACCCTCGGCGCGGCGCTGTGGGGCCGGCTCGGCGCGCTGAACCACCTGACGCTGCGCGTCCCGGCCACGGTGAGCGCCCTGGAGATCGAGCCGCTGCGCGTGCGGCTCAGCGTGCAGGCCGACGGCGCGGCGCCGGAGTTGTTCCAGGCGCGCTTGCTGGTGGGGGCCGATGGCGCGCACTCGCAGGTGCGCGCCGCCGCCGGTCTCGCCGCGCAGATCGAGGACTACCACCAGAGTGCGCTCGTCGCCAACGTCGCCTGCGATGCCGCCCCGCCCGGGCGCGCCTTCGAGCGCTTCACCGGCGCCGGTCCGCTCGCGCTCCTGCCACTCGCGAGCGGTGACCGCGCGGTCATCTGGGCGTGTACCCCGGAGCACGCGCGGCGGCTGCTCGCGCTCGATGAGCGTTGCTACCTCGCCGAGCTGCAGCGCACCTTCGGCTGGCGCGCGGGGCGCTTCCTGCGCGCCGGCAGCCGCAGTGCCTACCCGCTGCAGCTGACCCGCGCCGGCACTGCCATCGCCACGCGCACGGTGCTCATCGGCAACGCGGCGCAGGCGCTGCACCCGGTGGCCGGGCAGGGCTTCAACCTCGGGCTGCGCGATGCCGCGCTGCTCGCCGAGTTGGTGGCCGCCGACCCGCTCGCCGCGGGCACGGCGCAGCAGCTGCAGCGCTTCGCCAGCGCCCGCGCCGCCGACCGCGCCGGGGTGGTGCGCTTCACGGACAGCCTGGTGCGCCTGTTCGCCGATGGTCGCCCGGGCGTCGCGCTGCTGCGCGATCTGGGCCTGCTGGCCTTTGATCTCGCCCCGCCGGCCAAGCGCGCGCTGGCGCGCATCAGCGCCGGCTTCGCCGGCCCGAGCCCGCGCCTGGCGCGCGGACTGAGCGTGCGCCGTGACTGAGATCGCGATCGTCGGCGGCGGCCCGGTGGGCGCCTGTGCCGCCGCGCTGCTGCAGCAGCGCGGCGTGAGCGTCGCCCTGCTCGAGCCGCAGCCGCCCGAGCCGCTCGCGCCGGCGTCGCCGCTTCAGGCCCGGGTGGTCGCGCTCTCGCGCGCCAGCGAGCGCATCCTGCGGGCGACGGGCGCCTGGCCGCTCATTCCTGCCGCGCGCGTGTGCGCTTACGAGCGCATGCGTATCTGGCACGAAGGCGTCGCGCCGCAGGGCGCCGGCTCGCTGCTGTTCGATGCCGCCGACGTCGGCGAGCCGAACCTCGGCTACATCCTCGAGAACCGCGCCTTGCAGGTGGCGCTGCTGGGCGCCTTCACCGCCGCCGGCGGCACCCTGACGCGCGCCACCCTGCAGGGGCTCGAGATCGCCGACACGCAGGTGCGGCTGGCCACATCCGCGGGCGAACTGCGCGCGCGCCTGGTGGTAGGGGCCGATGGCGCGCAGTCGCTGGTGCGCACCGCCGCCGGGCTCCATGCGCAGGCCTTCGACTACGGCCAGCTCGCCCTCACCGCCAACGTCGCCACCGAGCACCCGCACGAGGCCACCGCCTGGCAGCGCTTCATGCGTGACGGTACGCTCGCCCTGCTGCCGCTCGCCGACGGGGCGAGCTCGATCGTCTGGTCGGTGGATGCCGCGCGCGCGCCCGCGCTACTCGCCGCTGCGGGGGCTGAGTTTACCGCCGAGCTCGATCGCGCCAGCGCTCTCGCCCTCGGCGCCACGCGGCTGCTGACGCCGCTGCGCGCCTTCCCGCTGAAGCGCCTGGCGGCGCCGCGCTACGTCGCGGCGCGCGTGGCGCTGCTCGGGGATGCCGCGCACGTCGTGCACCCGCTGGCCGGGCAGGGGGTCAACCTCGGGCTGCTCGATGCCGCGGCGCTGGCGCAGCTGCTCGGGGCGGCGCTGGCACAGCGCGAGGATCCCGGCGCGCTCGGCGTGCTGCGCGCCTTCGAGCGCTGGCGCAAGAGCGAGGTGGTGCTCATGGCCGGCGCGATCGAGTTCTTCGACCGCTTCCTCGCCCACGGCCGCGGCCCGATCGCGCGCGTCGCGCAGCACGGCCTCGGCCTGGTGAACCGCAGTGAGGAGCTGCGACGCCTCTTCATCCGGCGCGCCCTCGGGGTCACGGGCGAGCTGCCACAGCTGGCGCGCTGAGCGCTGCCGCCGCCCGGGCCCGCGCGGCGCGTTGCCGCTGCGCTGGCGGGAGGGCCGGCGCTACATCCGCTGCTGACCTGCCGCAGCCGCTGCCCCGGGGCCGCCGCCTTTGTGGAGATCCGGATTTGTACGGATACCCGCGCGCAGTAGCGTGCACTAGCGTCGCTACCGGTCTGTTGCCGCTGCTTGACTGAGGCCATCAGGTCGAGGTGGGCGTATCGATGGACATCCAGGATCCTCACTTCTGGCGCGCCGGCGCCGTCAGCACCACCGCAGTCATGTTGGTGGTGCTCACGTTCCTGACCATCGATAGCCTCGCCGTCACGCGTGCCGGCAGCAAACGCGTGCCGGATTACGACGTCATCAACCGCCAGATCGGCTACGTCTACGACTGGTCACGCGGTTTCGATGTGCCGGTGATCGGTGCGGACGAGCCGCTGTTCGACCGGCTCTACACCCCCGCGCAGGCGAGCGCGCTCGTCAGCCGCGGCAAGCTGGTCATCCAGAGTCGCGCCTGCATGGACTGCCACACCTTCTTCGGCAACGGCGCCTATTACGCCCCGGACCTCACGAAATCGTGGCTCGACCCGGCCTGGAGCCAGATCTGGATGCCGATGACCGGCTCGACCACACGGGCCGAGGCGATGGTCGAGTTCCTCATGCACCCGGACCGCTACCCCACCTGGAGCCGGCGCATGCCCGACCTGCAACTGACGCGCACCGAGGCCGAGGCGGCGGTCGCCTACCTCAAGTGGATGTGCGCGGTGGACACCAACGGGTTCCCGGCGCACTTCGGGCGCAGCGCGATTGCGGAGTAGGAGATGGTGATGTATCGCTCCCAGAAGCTCGCGCTGCGCTATTTCGCCGCGGCCATCACGCTGTTCGGGGTCATGACCGCCGCGGGGCTGCTGTCGGCGCTTTACTACCTCGAACCGACGCTCCTTTACAACGTGTTCGACTTCCAGATGGCGAAGATCCTGCACATCAACACGCTGGTCATCTGGCTGCTGATGGGCTTCATCGGCGCGGTCTACTGGTTCCTGCCGAAGGAGCTGGGCCGCGAGGTCGAAGGCATCGCGCTCGCCGAGGTGCTGTTCTGGGTGTTCTGCGCGGCGGTCGCCGTGGTGGCGGCCGTATTTGTCTTCGTGCAGTACGGCGGCAGCAACCAGTTCAGCATGTGGTTCATCAACCAGGGCCGCAAGTACGTCGAGGCGCCGCGCTGGGCGGCGCTCGGCATCGTCGTGGTCGTGCTCACCTTCGTCTACAACGTGACGATGACCGCCTGGCGGGCGCGCCGGATGACCGGGATCCTGTGGGTGCTGATCCTCGACCTCATCCCGCTCACGGTGCTGTACCTCGACGCGTTTCCGCAGATCACCAACATGTCGCAGGACCTGTACTGGTGGTGGTGGCTGGTGCACATGTGGGTCGAGGCCACCTGGGAGGTGCTGATCGGCTGCCTGATGGCCTGGTCGCTCATGGAGCTGATGGGCACCTCGCGGCGCATCGTCGAGGCCTGGCTGTACATCGAGGTGATGCTGGTGCTGGGTACCGGCATCCTCGGCCTCGGGCACCACTACTTCTGGATCGGCACGCCGTCTTACTGGCTCGGTATCGGCGGCTTCTTCTCGGCGCTCGAGCCGCTGCCCCTGCTCGGCATGGTGGTGCACGCGGTCTACGACGCGGGTACGCATCGCATGCAGACCAGCAACCGTCCGGCGTTCTACTGGGTGCTGGCGGAGGCCTTCGGCAACTTCATCGGCGCCGGTATCTGGGGCTTCATGATGACGCTGCCGCAGATAAACCTGTATTCCCACGGCACGCAGTGGACCGTCTCGCACGGGCACTTCGCCTTCTGGGGGGCGTACGGCTGCGGCGTGATCGCCATCGTGTACCTGGTGCTGCAACAGACGCGCGGCGCGACGGCCTTCGACAGCCGCGCCTGGAAGTGGAGCTTCGCGCTGCTCAACCTGGGGATCCTCGGCATGGTCGGCGGCCTGCTCGTGTCCGGCATCACTCAGGCCTTCTACGGGGTCGCGCAGGGCGGCGCGACGCTGCAGGCGTTCGTGGTCGCGAGCGAGAACCACTGGTTCCAGTCGGGCATGTATGCGCGCTTCGCCTTCGGGGTGCTGTTCGCGCTCGGCTACCTGGCGCTGGCCTACGACCTGCTGTCGATCGGCCGCCGTGCCCGCGTAGCGGCGCCGGCGCAGGTGAGTGCCGCGTGATGCACGCCGATTTGTTCGCCACCGCGCTGCTGCTCGGGTTGTTCGTGGCCGCCGGCGGTGCCTACGGCATCCTCTTCGCGGCAGCCATGCTGCGCGGCAGCGCCGCCCTGCGGCGCGGCGCCAGCGCCTGCTATGCGCTGCAGCTGCTGCTCGCGTTCACGGTCTGCGCCGCCTCGCCGCTCGCGCTGCCGTGGAAGCTGTTCCTCGCGGCAAGCGCCGCCGCCTACGGTTGCATCCCGCCCATGATCTGGCGCCTGCTCGAAGCCATGCACGGCCATGGCGGCGCCGGCAAGCACACGAGGCCCTCATGATCGCGAATCTGGTGAACGTGGTGCTCGGTCTGGCGCTGGTGTACGTGGCGGTGCTCGCGCCCGCGCTGACCGCGCCGCGGCCCGGGCGCGTGCTGGTGGTGGCGCTGATCATGCTGGTGCTTGCCTGGGTGGCACGCCGCAGCGATCACGATCCGTGGCAGAACAACACCAACATGGCGCTCGCCGCGCTGCTCGCCGTGATGGCGGTGCTGCACCTTGAGCACTTCCCGTTGGCGGTCTTCTGGACCCAGTTCTCGTTCGGGACGCTGATCGCGGTGCTGGCGCTGTGGGCGGCGCTGTATCACCCGGCGCCTCGCCAAGCTGACGGAGCACACCCATGAGCAGACCCCTGGCGATGGTTCTCGGTGCGGCGCTCGTGGCCTGGTCGTGCGCGGCCGGGGCTGCCGATCCGGCCAACGGCAAGAAGGTGGCCGACGGCAGTTGTGCCGCCTGCCACGGCCGCAACGGCATCGGCATCGTCGCGCTGTACCCGAATCTCGCCGGCCAGAAGATGGAGTACCTGGCCGCGCAGCTGCGTGCCTTCCGCGACGGCACGCGCAAGAACCCCATCATGAGCCCGATGGCCGCGCACCTGACCGACACGGACATCGAGGACGTCTCAGCCTATCTCTCGCTGCTGCGCTGAGGGCCTCGGGTCCGGGGCGGCGCTGTGCTAGCGCGGCAGCCGGTCGATCTTGGCCGCGCAGACGAAGTCGTTCTCCGACAGTCCCTTGACGGCGTGCGTGCTGTAGCGCACGCGGCAGTAGTTGTAGCCGACCTCGAGGTCCGGGTGGTGGTCCTCGACGTTGGCGAGGTGCGCCAGCGCGTTGACGAAGCTCATGGTGCGGTAGAAGTCGCGGAAGCTGAAGGCGCGGCGCAGGGCGCGCGCCTCGGCATCCAGCTGCCAGGCGCCATCCAGCTGCCCCATGAACGCCTCGGCCTGCGCGCGCGTCAGCGCCGGCATGCCGCCCTCGCAGGGCCTGCAGCTGCGCTCGGAAAGCTCGCTCATGCGGCGCCCGCGCGCGCGTAGTGGCGCGCGATGTAGGCCTCGACCAGCGCCTGGAACTCCTCGGCGATGTGCTCCCCCTTGAGCGTCACGGTCTTCGCGCCGTCCTCGTACACCGGCGCCACCGCGCGCTCGCCAGTGCCCGGCAGGCTGATGCCGATGTTGGCGTGCTTGCTCTCGCCCGGGCCGTTGACGACGCAGCCCATGACCGCGACCGTCATCGCCTCGACCCCGGCGTACTCGCGCCGCCACTCCGGCATGCGGGCGCGGATGTGGCCCTGGATGCGCTGCGCCAGCTCCTGGAACACCGTGCTCGTGGTGCGCCCGCAGCCGGGGCAGGCGATCACCAGCGGCGTGAAGGCGCGCAGGCCCATGGTCTGCAGGATCTCCTGCGCGACCACGACTTCCTGGGTACGGTCGCCGTCGGGCTCGGGGGTGAGGGAGACGCGGATGGTGTCGCCGATGCCCTGCGCCAGCAGCACCGCCATGCCGGCGGTGGAGGCGACGATGCCCTTGGAGCCCATGCCGGCCTCGGTGAGCCCGAGGTGCAGCGGGTAGTCGCAGCGGCGCGCCAGCTCGCGGTAGATGGCGATCAGGTCCTGCACGCCCGAGACCTTGGCGGAGAGGATGATGCGCTGGTGCGGCAGCCCGAGCTGCTCGGCGCGCGCGGCGCTCGAGAGCGCCGAGGCGACCACCGCCTCGCGCATTACCTGCTGCGCCGGCAGCGGCTGGGCGCGCTGCGAGTTCTCGTCCATGAGGCGCGTGAGCAGCTCCTGGTCAAGGCTGCCCCAGTTGACGCCGATGCGCACCGGCTTGCCGAAGCGGCAGGCGGTCTCGATCATCTCGGCGAACTGCGGGTCGCGCTTGCTGCCGCGGCCGACGTTGCCGGGATTGATGCGGTACTTGTCGAGCGCGGCGGCGCAGGCGGGATGCTCGCGCAGCAGCTTGTGGCCGTTGAAATGGAAGTCGCCGATCAGCGGCACGCGCACGCCGAGGGAGTCGAGGCGCTCGCGGATCGCCGGCACCGCGGCGGCCGCCTCCGCGGTATTGACCGTCACGCGCACCAGCTCCGAGCCGGTGCGCGCCAGCGCCTGCACCTGGCGCGTGGTGGCGGTGACGTCCGCGGTGTCGGTATTGGTCATCGACTGCACGATGATCGGCGCGTCGCCGCCGACCTGCACGGCACCGACCGTCACCGCGACGCTGCGGCGGCGCGACTCGAGCGCCCGGGTAGACTCGGTTTCCACGCGCGGATTCTACCCTCGCCCCCGCGCGCGCGGCACGCAGCAAAGGGATGCTATGATCGCCGCCGCCCGCAACGGTCTGTCCGGAGAGCGTCCGGCCCACACGCGGCCGTGACCGCCGAAGGCGCAATTTCCGCCCGGAAACGCTCAGGCTCACGAACGGCAGACGGCGGTGCCATGCGCACCGCGGGGCTTCTGGAGAGCGGTGGAGCGCACACGCTCCACCCACCGAAGGGGAACGGCGCTGCGCTGGGGCGCCGGAAATCTCTCAGGTCCACAGGACAGAAGGGCGGCAGGCGCCTCGTCGAGGCGGGATGCGCGCGCCTGCTGTCGCTTTTTGGCCGTGGCTCACCCGCTGGGAGTGTGTGCTCGTGGGAAGAAGGACCCCGCTCTACAGGCTGCACCAGGAGCTCAACGCCCGCATGGTCGACTTCGGCGGCTGGGACATGCCGGTGCAGTACAGCTCGCAGATCGGCGAGCACCACGCCGTGCGCCGCGGCGCGGGCGTGTTCGACGTCTCGCACATGTGCGTCATCGACCTCGCCGGCGAGCGCACGCGCGAGTTCCTGCGCCGCCTGCTCGCCAACGACGTGGCCAAGCTCGCCGCGCCCGGCAAGGCGCTCTACAGCTGCCTGCTGGCCGAGTCCGGCGGCATCCTCGATGATCTCATCGCCTACCACCTCGATGCGCGCAACTACCGCCTGGTGGTGAACGCCGGCACGCGCGACAAGGACCTCGCCTGGATCCGCGCGCAGGCGGCGCCCTTTGCGGTGACGGTCACCGAGCGCTCCGACCTCGCCATGCTCGCGGTGCAGGGGCCGGAGGCGCGCGCCAAGGCCGCGCAGCTGCTGCCGGCGGCCGCCGCCGCCGCGGCGCTGGCCCTGGAGCCCTTCAGCGGCGCCGCGCTCGGCGCCTGGTTCGTGGCGCGCACCGGCTACACCGGCGAGGACGGCTTCGAGATCATGCTGCCCTCGGCCGAGGCCGTGTCCGCCTGGCGCAGCCTCAATTCCCTCGGCGTCGCCTCCTGCGGTCTCGGTGCGCGCGATACGCTGCGCCTGGAGGCCGGCATGAACCTCTACGGCAGCGACATGGACGAGAGCACGCATCCGTACGAGTCCGCCCTCGGCTGGACGGTGGCCTGGGAGCCCGCGGCGCGCGAGTTCATCGGCCGCGCCGCGCTCGCACGCGTGCGCGGCGCCACGGCGCGCAAGCTGGTCGGGCTGCTGCTCGAGGACCGCGGCGTGCTGCGCGCGCACCAGCGGGTGCTCGTCGCTGGGGGCGCGGAGGGTGAGATCACCAGCGGCACCTTCGCCCCGACGCTCGAGCGCTCGATCGCGCTGGCGCGCGTGCCGAGTGAGGCCGGCGGCACGGTGCAGGTCGACATCCGCGGCAAGCTTCTCAGCGCCCGCATCGTCAAGCCGCCATTCGTGCGCTGCGGGCGCTCCCTGATCACTTGAGCGAAGGACCAAGAGCACATGAGCAACGTCCCGGCTGATCTGAAGTACACCAAGTCCCACGAGTGGCTGCGCGTGCTGCCCGATGGCAGTCTCGAGATCGGCATCACCGATCACGCCCAGCACGCTCTCGGGGACCTGGTGTTCGTCGAGGTACCCGAGGCCGGCCGCACGCTGAGCGCCGGCGAGGCGTGCGCGGTGGTCGAGTCGGTCAAGGCCGCCTCCGACGTGTATGCGCCGCTCGCCGGTCAGGTGAGCGCCGGCAACCCGCAGCTCACCGCCGAGCCGCAGCTGGTGAACACCGATCCCTACGGGGCCGGCTGGCTGATGCGCCTCAAGCCCGCCGCCGGCGCGCTCGCGGGGGCCGAGCTCCTCAGCCCTGCCGCCTACCAGGAGTTCGTGCTCGCGGAGGGCGGCTGATGGCCTTCATCCCCCACACCGCGGCGGACGTCGAGGCGATGCTCGGTGCGATCGGCGTCGGCAGCATCGAGGAGCTCTTCGATGAGATCCCCGAGAAGCTGCGCATCGGCTCCCTCGCCGGCGTGCCGCCGGCGCTCAACGAGCAGCAGGTCGGGCGGCTGATGAGCGAGCGGGCGCGCGCCGACGGCACGCTGCTCAACTTCATCGGCGCCGGCGCCTACGAGCACCACATTCCCGCGGCGGTGTGGGCCATCACCACGCGCGGGGAGTTCTACAGCGCCTACACCCCCTACCAGGCCGAGGCCAGCCAGGGGACGCTGCAGCTGATCTACGAGTTCCAGAGCATGATGGCGCGCCTCACCGGCATGCACGTGGCCAACGCCTCGCTCTATGACGGCGCCTCGGCCACCGCCGAGGCCTGCCTGATGGCGGTGCGCGCCAACCGCAAGTCGCGGGCGGCGCGCATCCTCGTGCCGAGCACGCTGCACCCGCATTACCGCCGCGTGGCGCTCAACACCACCCACAACCAGGGGCTGCAGTTCGAGGAGCTGCCCTACGAGGCTGCGGGCGGGGTGCTCTCGGTGGCGCGCCTGGCGCGCTATGCCGGCACGGACGTGACCGCGCTCGTAATCGCGCAGCCGAACTTCTTCGGCTGCCTGGAGGATGTGGACGCGCTCACCGATTTCGCGCACGCGCACAACATGCTGGTCATCGCCGTGGTCAATCCCACCACGCTCGCGCTGCTGAAGCCCCCCGGGGAGTGGGGCCAGCGCGGCGCGGACATCGCCGTCGGCGAGGGCCAGCCGCTCGGGGTGCCGCTGTCCTCCGGCGGCCCGTACTTCGGCTTCATGACGGCGCGCCAGGAGCACGTGCGGCAGATGCCCGGGCGCATCGTCGGGCGCACGCTGGACGTGGCCGGCAAGAGCGGCTTCACGCTCACGCTGCAGGCGCGCGAGCAGCACATCCGGCGCGCCAAGGCGACCTCGAACATCTGCACCAACCAGGGGCTGCTCGTGACCGCGGCCACGATCTACATGGCGCTCATGGGACCGCAGGGGCTCGCGCGCGTGGCCGCCGCCGCGCATGCGCGCACGCGCGAGCTCGTCAGCGCCCTGACGCGCCTGCCGGGCGTGCGCAGCGCCTTCGCCGGGCCGCACTTCCACGAGGCGGTGCTGCTGCTCGACCGCCCCGTGGCACCGGTGCTGCAGGGGCTGGCCGCGCGCGGCATCGCCGGCGGGCTGGACCTCGCGGCCTTCTACCCCGAGCTCGGGCCGGCGCTGCTGGTGTGCGCGACCGAGACCAAGACGCAGGACGACCTCGAGCGCTACCGCACCTGCCTGGGCGAGCTCATGCAGGCGGCGCGCGCCGCCTAGGATAAGGAGCCGCACCGATGACGCACGAACCGGTGATCTTCGAGTACTCCGCCAGCGGCCGCGGCGCGCAGGACCAGTGGCCGGCGGCCGAGGAGCCGGCGGTGCTGGAGGACCTGCCGCGCGAGCTGCGGCGCGCGCAGCCGCCGGCGCTGCCGGAAGTATCCGAGCTCGAGACGGTGCGTCACTTCACGCGCCTGTCGCAGCTGAACTTCTCCATCGACACGCACTTCTATCCGCTCGGCTCGTGCACGATGAAGTACAACCCCAAGGCGTGCAACCAGTACGCGATGCTGCCGCAGTTCCTGGCGCGCCACCCGCTCGCCCCGGAGTCGCACGGCCAGGGCGTGCTCGGCTGCCTGTTCGAGCTGCAGGAGATGCTCAAGGAGGTGACCGGCATGCAGGGCGTGGCGCTCTCGCCCATGGCCGGCGCCCACGGGGAATTCGCCGGCGTCGCCATGATCCGCGCCTACCACCGCGCGCGCGGCGACCTCGAGCGCAACGAGATCATCGTGCCGGAGGCCGCGCACGGCACCAACCCGGCCACGGCCACCATGTGCGGCTGCGTGGTGCGCGAGATCCCGGTGGATGCGCAGGGCGACGTCGACCTCGAGGCGCTGCGCGCCGCGGTGGGCGCGCAGACCGCGGGCATCATGCTCACCAACCCCTCCACGCTCGGGGTGTTCGAGCGCCGCATCGAGAGCGTGGCGCGCATCGTGCACGAGGCCGGCGGGCTCCTCTATTACGATGGCGCGAACCTGAACGCGATCCTCGGCAAGGTGCGTCCCGGGGACATGGGCTTCGACGTCATCCACATGAACCTGCACAAGACCTTCTCCACCCCGCACGGCGGCGGCGGCCCGGGCGCAGGCGCGGTGGGGGTCGGCACGCGCCTGCTGCCGTTCCTGCCGGTGCCGCTGGTGGGGCGCGAGGGCGAGCGCTACCGCTGGCTCACCGAGAGCGACCTGCCGCACTCGATCGGGCGGCTGTCGGCCTTCATGGGCAATACCGGGGTGCTGTTGCGCGCCTACATCTACATGCGGCTGCTCGGGCGCGAGGGCATGCAGCGGGTGGGGGAGTTCGCCACGCTCAACGCCAACTACCTGCTGCGCCGGCTGCAGCATGCCGGCTTCGATGCCGCCTACCCGCAGCGGCGTGCCAGCCACGAGTTCATCGTGACCCTCAAGCGCCAGGCGCGCGAGCTCAACGTGACCGCGATGGATTTCGCCAAGCGGCTGCTGGATTACGGCTTCCACGCCCCGACCACCTATTTCCCGCTGCTGGTGCCGGAGTGCCTGCTGATCGAGCCCACCGAGACCGAGACCCGCGAGGTTCTGGATGCATTTGTGACAGCCATGTCACAGATTCAGCAGGAAGCCGAGCAAGAACCCGGGCGCGTCACGAGCGCACCGCATACCATGCCGGTGCGCCGCCTGGATGACGTGCGGGCGGCTCGACAACTGGACCTTACATGGAAGCCGAAGGCGCCGCCGTAGACCGCTACAAGCCGCGCGGGGTGACCCGCATCGTGCGGGCCTGTTCCTCGAGCTGGCATGGGCTCAAGGGGGCCTACCGCGAGGAGGCCGCCTTCCGCCAGGAACTTGCCGCGGCGCTGCTCGTCATACCGCTGGGATTGTGGCTGGGGCATTCGGGCACCGAGCGGGCACTGCTGGTCGCACCGGTGTTTCTGGTCCTGATCGTGGAATTGCTCAACAGCGCCATCGAGGCGACCCTCGACCGCATCGGTTTCGAGCGGCACGCGCTCGCCGGGCTCGCCAAGGACATCGGCTCGGCGGCGGTACTGATGTCCTTCGTGCTGCTCGCGGTGGTTTGGCTGCTCGTGCTCCTTGGCCGCTAGGAGTGGATCCCTGATGCGACGCTTATGCCCCCTCGGGCTGTGCTGCCTCTTGCTGTCATCCGGCGCCGCGCTGGCGCAGACCGACAACCCCGCCGGCGCCGCCTCCCCGGCGCGCACCGGGCGCTCGAGCGCGGCGACCTCCGCCGCGCCGGCCGCGCCCACCATGCCGCAGCCGGCCCCGCCCACCAGCAGCAAGCCCGGGGCGCCGCCCAACGTCGCGCCGGCGCCGCCGCCCCCCGGCGGGGAGACCGGACAGGAACCAAACCCGGCGCAGGCCGCGGTGGCCGTCGAGGAGAACCCCGACTGGGCGGTGACGCTCGAGCGCATCGCCCCGAGCGTGGTGTCCATTAACGTCGACCTCACGCGCGCCTTCGACACCGAGTGGAACACCACCGCGCAGGCGACCGGTTTCATCGTCGACGCCGAGCGCGGCCTGATCCTCACCAACCGCCACGTGGTCACGCCCGGGCCGGTCACCTCGGAGGCCACCTTCCTCAATCGCGAGGAGCTGCAGCTGTATCCGGTGTACCGCGACCCGGTGCACGACTTCGGCATCTACCGCTACGACCCGAAGAAGCTGCGCTTCATCAAGCCCAAGGCGCTGCCGCTGTACCCGGAAGGGGCCCAGGTGGGGCGCGAGATCCGCGTGGTGGGCAACAACGCCGGCGAGCAGCTCTCGATCCTCGCCGGCACGCTGGCACGGCTCGACCGCGACGCCCCCGAGTACGGGATCACCAAGTACAACGACTTCAACACCTTCTATCTGCAGGCGGCCTCGGGGACCTCCGGCGGCTCCTCCGGCTCCCCGGTGCTGGACATCCGCGGCCGCGTCGTGGCGCTCAATGCCGGCGGGGCGAGCGGGGCGGCCTCGAGCTTCTACCTGCCGCTCGGGCGGGTGAAGCGCGCGCTCGAACTGATCCAGGCCGGCAAGCCGGTGCCGCGCGGCACGCTGTACACGGTCTTCAACTACACCCCCTACGATGAGCTCGAGCGGCTCGGCCTCAACGGCCCCACCGAGGCCGCGGTGCGCAAGGACTTCCCGCGCAACACCGGCATGCTGGTGGTCACCGAGGTGCTGCCCGGCAGTCCCAGCGAGGGCGTGCTGCAGCCCGGGGACATCCTGGTGAAGCTCAACGGGCACTTCATCGGGCAGTTCGAGCCGCTGGAAGAGGTGCTCGACGGCTCCGTCGGCGCCCAGGTCGAGGTGGAGCTGGAGCGCGGTGGTAAGGCACTCTCGGCCAAGCTGCCGGTCGGGGACCTGCACGCCATCACCCCGCACGCCTATGCGGAGTTCGGCGATGCGGTGGTGCACACGCTCTCCTACCAGCAGGCGCGCCACTTCAACGTGCCGACGCGCGGGGTGTACGTCGCCAATCCGGGTTACGTGTTCTCCTCGGCCGGCGTGCCGCGCGGGGCCGTGATCGTCGCCCTCAACGGCCGCCGCACCGATGCGCTCACGGACCTGGAGTCAGGCATCGCGCAGCTCGGGGATGGCGACCGCGCCGCGGTGCGCTTCCTCACGATCGATGCCTCCAACAGCACCGAGCTGCACACCATCCGCATGGACCGGCTGTGGTTCCCGGCACATCACTGCGAGCGCGACGACAGTGCGGGGCTGTGGGACTGCAAGGCACTGGCGCCGGGTCCGGAGCCCAGGCCCACCCCGGTGAGCGTCACGCAGTACCCCCGCTACGGCGAGGCGCGCATGAACGCGCTCGCGCCCTCGCTGGTCATGGTGACCTTCGACATGCCCTATTCGGTCTCCGGCATCACCGAGCGCAACTACCACGGCACCGGGCTCGTGGTCGATGCGCAGCGCGGCCTGGTGGTCGTCGACCGCAACACCGTGCCGGTGGCGGTCGGGGACGTGACCATCACCTTCGCCGGCACGGTGCAGGTGCCCGGGCGGGTGGTGTACGTACACCCGCTGCACAACTTCGCGGTCGTGGCCTACGACCCGAAGCTCATCGGCGCGACCCCGGTGCGCGCGGCGCGCCTCGCCACGCACGAGCTCGCCGCGGGCGAGCGCGTGTGGGTGGTGGGCCTGACGCCCGACAACGAGCTGCGCGCGCGCGCCACCGAGATCGCCAGCATCGACCCGCTCGAGCTGCCGCTCTCGCGCACCATGCGCTTCCGCGACAGCAACATCGAGACCGCGCAGTTGGTGAATCCGCCGGGCGAGTACGACGGGGTGCTGGCCGACTCCGGCGGCAGCGTGCTCGGCACCTGGTCGAGCTTCGCCTACGAGAACGGGCGCGAGATCGCCCAGGACACGCGCGGCGTGCCGATCGGCGTGGTCGCGGACATGATCGAGCGCGTGCGCAGCGGCGCGGTGCTGCATTCGCTCGAGGCGGAGCTCGCCGGCATGCCGCTCGCGCAGGCGCACGAGCTCGGGCTGCCGCAGAGCTGGACGCAGCGCCTGGCGCAGCACACCCCGAGCCGCCGCCAGGTGCTGACCGTGACGCGCCTCGTCGGCGGCTCGGATGCCGCGCGGCAGCTGCTGCCCGGGGATCTGCTGCTCGCCATCGACGAGCACGTGGTGACGCGCTTCCGCGAGGTGGAGAAAGCCGCCGCCGATCGCGAGCGCGTGCGCGTCACGGTGTGGCGCAACCAGGAGGAGCAGACCCTCGAGGTCGCCACCGCCGCACTCCCGGGGGCCGACGTGGAGCGCCTGGTGCAGTGGGCCGGGGCGACGCTGCAGGCACCGCACCGCGCGATGAGCGCGCAGCGCGGCATCGAGCCGAGCGGGGTCTACGTGGCGTATTTCGCCTACGGATCGCCGGCGACGCGCCACGGGCTCTATCCGGGACGACGCATCGTCGAGGTGGACGGCGCGCCGACGCCGGACCTGGATGCCTTCCTTAAGGTGGTGCTCGGGCGGCCCGATCGCTCCTCGGTGCGCCTGAAGACCATCACCTGGAACAACGCCCCGGAAGTGATCACCCTCAAGCTCGACAAGCACTACTGGCCGGCCTACGAGCTGGTGCACGGCGAGGGTGGCTGGGCGCGCCATACGCTCGAGTAGCGCGCCGGCTTAAGTAAAGGCGCACCGCCGGCGGCGCGTGCTTCCCGCCTTAAGGCGCAGGGCGCACGCAGCTGATGCGTGCACACAACACGCGTCCAGCGGACACCGACGGCTTGCTAGAATCGACCCGAACTATGGTGCGAATCGTCAGAGCCACACAGGTTGAAATCGAGTCGGCGGTCCAGGCGCTGCGCGACGGCGAGCTGGTCGCCTTCCCGACCGAGACCGTGTACGGCCTCGGCGCCAACGCCCAGAACCCGGCGGCGGTGCGCAAGATCTTCGAGCTCAAGGGCCGCCCCGCGCAGCACCCGGTGATCGTGCACCTGGACAGCCCGCGCTACCTGCACCGCTGGGTGAGCGCGGTGCCCGAGCTCGCCAACCGCCTCGCCGAGAGCTTCTGGCCCGGCCCGCTCACCATGGTGATGCCCAAGGCGGCGCACGTGCACGAGGTGATCACCGGCGGCCAGGACACCATCGCCATCCGCGTGCCCGCGCACCCGATGGCGCAGCAGCTGCTCACCGCCTTCGGCGGCGGCATCGCCGCGCCCTCGGCCAACCGCTACGGCCGCCTCTCCCCGACGCGCGCCGAGCACGTGCGCGAGGAGTTCGGCGAAAGCCTGCGCCTGATCCTTGATGGCGGCGAGTGCCAGATCGGGCTCGAGTCGACCATCGTCTCCTTCGAGGGCGAGCAGGTGCGCCTGCTGCGTCCCGGCAGCGTCACCGCCGCGCAGCTGCGCGCGGTGGTGGGCGAGCTCAGTGTCGGCCCCGCCGGGACCTCGCCGCGCGTGCCTGGCGCCGCCCCGACGCACTACGCGCCGGCGACGCCGCTCACCATCGTGCCCGCGGGTGAAATCGATGCGCAGGCGGACGCAGCTTCCGCCGGCGGCCGGCGCGTCGCCGTGCTGGCACAGCGCCTGCCGCTGCGCTCGCACAAGTACGTCACCTGGATCAACGCCGGGCGCCGCGCGGATGTGTACGCGCGCGACCTCTACACCAACCTGCGCACCCTCGATAAGGCCGGCTGTCAGCAGATCCTGGTGCAGAGCGTGCCCGACGGCGAGGCGTGGGCCGCGGTGCGTGACCGCCTGCTGCGCGCCGCCACCAACATCGCCGAGAGCGACGACGGCACTGGCACGATGGCCGTGCTGCCGTAGCCGCCTCGCGCGAAGTGCCCCGCCCGCGGTTCATCGACCCGTTCCAGCCCGCGCACGTGCGCCGCCTGGTGCAGCAGTTCGGCTCGCCGCTGCTGATCCTCGACTGCGAGCGGGTGCGCGTGCAGTACCGCAAGCTCAAGCGCGCGCTGCCGCAGGTGGCGCTGCACTACGCGCTCAAGCCGCTGCCGCACCCGGCCGCGGCGCAGACCATCCTCGAGGAGGGCGGCGGGCTCGACCTCGCCAGCACCGGCGAGGTGCAGCTGGCGCAGCGCCTCGGCGCCAGTCCCGAGCGCTGCATCCACACCCACCCGATCAAGCGGCCCGCGGACATCGAGAACGCGCTCGCCTTCGGCGTGCGCACCTTCGTGGCCGACAATCCCGATGAGGTGCGCAAGTTCGCGCGCCACGGCGCGCACGCCGAGCTGCTGCTGCGCGTCTCCTTCCGCGCGCCGGGCGCGGTGGTCGACCTGTCGCGCAAGTTCGGCTGCGACCCGGAGGAGGCGCTGCCGCTGGCGCGCCTCACGGCCGGGCTCGGCCTGCGCGTGCGCGGCCTGTCCTTCCACGTCGGCTCGCAGGCCGCGGATGCGATGAAGCACGTCGAGGCGGTGCGCGAGTGCGCGCGGCTGCTCGCGGCGGCCCGGCGCGAGCGCCTCGGCCCCTGCGACGTGCTCGACATCGGCGGCGGCTTCCCCATCGACTACGGCACGCCGGCGCCGGATATCGGCAGCTTCTGCGCGCCGCTGCGCGCGGCGCTGGCGCGGCTGCCGCGGCGGGTGCGCGTGCTGGCCGAGCCGGGGCGCTACCTGGTCGGGCCGGCGGCGCTCGCGGTCGCCTCCGTCATGGGACGCGCGCAGCGCGAGGGCCACTGGTGGTATTACCTGGATGACGGCCTGTACGGCAGCTACAGCGGCCAGCTGTTCGATCATGCCCGCTACCCGGTCGAGCCGCTGCGCGCTGCGCCCGAGCGGCTGCCCTCGGTGCTGGCCGGCCCGACCTGCGACAGCATCGACGTGATCGCCGAGAACCTCATGCTGCCGCGCCTGCGGGCGGGCGACCTGGTGGTGGGCCGCGCCATGGGCGCCTACACCGTGGCGAGCGCCACGGACTTCAACTTCTTCGCGCGCGCCGCGGTGGTGGCCGTCAACCAGCGCCCCGGGGACCTGGGCAGCGTATGCAGCTAGGGCAGCGCGCCCGGCCGCGGCCGCTGGCATGAGCGCTGCCAATGGCATCGCCGCGGTGGTGTTCGACATCGGCTGGGTGCTGCTGCACCTGAACTACCAGCCGCTGCTTAAGCTGCTGGCCGCGCGCGGCGCGCCGCTGAGTGAGCGCGATGCGGTCATGGAGCGCATCGCGCTCGCCGAGCACGAGTGCGGGCGCATGTGCGGGGACGAGCTGCTCGAGCGGCTCGCCGCCCTCACGCGCGAGCCGGTGTCGCTCGCCGAGGTGCGTGCCAACTGGCTCGACATGTTCGTCATCGATGCGCCGATGGTCGAGCTGGCGCACCGCCTGAGCGAGCGCTACCGCGTCTACCTGCTCTCCAACATCGGCGACCTGCACTGGGCGCACCTGGCGCGCGAGTACCGCCTGCACAGCCTCGGGCACGGGGCGCTGCCGTCCTACCTCGCCGGGGTGATGAAGCCGCACGCCGACATCTACGCCGAGGCCGAGCGGCGCTTCGCGCTCACGCCGGCGCGCACGGTGTTCATCGACGACCGGGCCGACAACATCGCGGCCGCGCGCGCGCGCGGCTGGCATGGCATCGTGCACGAGGACTACCCGCGCACGCGCGCCGCCCTGGGTGCGCTCGGGGTAGAGTGCTAGCGCGCCGCCCGTGCCCTCAGGAGCTGCCATGACCCCGTTCGTCTCCGCCACGCTGGCCGCGACGCTGCTGCTGATCGGCTCGAACCTCTTCATGACCTTCGCCTGGTACGCGCACCTGAAGAACTTCGCCGACCGTCCGTGGTACCTGGCGGCGCTGGTGAGCTGGGGGATCGCCTTCTTCGAGTACCTGCTGCAGGTGCCCGGCAACCGCATCGGCTACACGCAGCTGTCGCTGCCGCAGCTGAAGATCCTGCAGGAGGTCATCACGCTCACGGTGTTCGTGCCGTTTGCCGTCTTCTACATGGGCAAGGGCTTCAAACTCGACTATCTGTGGGCGGCACTGTGCCTGCTCGGTGCGGTATATTTCGTGTTCCGCACGCCGGTACAGCCATGAAGAACGAACCCGCGGAAGAGCAGCCGCAGACCGCGATCCACGCCATGGTGGAGGCGGCGCGCGAGGGGCGCGACCCGAAGGTGATCGCGCGCCTCTTCAGCGGCTGGGCGGTGTTCGGCGAGCGCCAGTTCGTGCGCGGCTACGCGCTGCTGCTGCCCGACCCGGTGGTGCCGACGCTGAACGCGCTCGGCGCGCGCGAGCGCATCGCCTTCCTCTCGGACATGTCGCGCCTCGGGGATGCGCTGCTGAAGGTCACCGGCGCGCTGCGCATCAACTACGCCATCCTCGGCAACCAGGAGCCGGCGCTGCACGCGCACGTCATCCCGCGCTACGCGGATGAGCCGGCGGCGCTGCGCGCCCAGCACCCCTTCGCCTACGACTGGAGCGCCGCGCCGCCGTTCGAGCGCGGCGCGCACCAGGAGCTGGCCGCCTCCCTGCTGCACGAGCTCACGCGTCTCGGCGTCACCAAGCCCATGCGCTTCAGCCCCGGAGCGAACGCCGGGGCCTGAAGCGGTTGCCTTACTTGCTCGGTGCCGGTGCCGGTGCCGGTGCCGCCGGCTTCGCCGGCGCGGGCGGCTTGGCGCTCAACAGCTCCACCTCGAAGATCAGCAGCGAGCCCTGCGGGATGCCCGGCGGGGAGCGCATGTCGTAGGCCAGCTGCGGCGGGATCCAGAACTGGTACTTGGCGCCCGGCTTCATCAGGCCCACGCCCTCGCTCCATCCCGGGATCACCTTGTTGAGCGGGAAGTGCGCCGGCTCGTTGCGCT